>ERZ791718.373-NODE-373-length-24464-cov-8.967717_pt1 | contig 24464 bp, 27 predicted proteins | sample MGYA00510349_ERZ791718 | MGnify/ENA primary metagenome ERZ791718 (study PRJEB30046, sample SAMN00715136) | human gut metagenome | study: EMG produced TPA metagenomics assembly of the A metagenome-wide association study of gut microbiota in type 2... | reverse complement strand
TGGCGATGATGGAGGAAGTGGAGGCAGGGCGTGTAGAGGCAATCGTCATCAAGGATTATTGTGCGATAATAGGACTAAATCAGAAAGACCTTGAAAATCAAGGCATTCTGGCTTAGTCCCTTCTTTTTTTGACCGAAAACAAAGGACTTTCACAATAATCAAGCAAGCCGGAGGGTGCTGCTGCACACTTCCGGCAGAAGGAGGATATAGTGGGTGCTATCAAAGTCTTCTTGAAGGAGGTTGTGCTTCCAATCGTGCTTGCGTTCTGCCTCGCGTCATTTCTCAAGCCGATCTATATGCCTGACGGCGTATGCGACTACTTCCTTATGTGGATCTGCGTCGGCTTGCCATTCGGCATCCGGAGGATGTGCCTTTGGCTCGTTCCCAGCGGCTACGGTATCTCCGGCTCAGTCGGCATCTTCGCATTGAACTTAATCATAGGCGGTCTCATCGGAGGACTCGCCTTCTTCATCGGGCTGCTGCTCGGTGTCATTCATACCATCCGGGAAATCATCTGAACTACATCGTAAACGAAGAGGGTTTGTTTCTTCTCCAATTTGGAGTAAGAAGCAAACCCTCTTTTTTTGTTGCCCAAAAGCCGGAATATCTGCTGGCGATGCGGCGAAAGAAAGGAGTTTTTAAGCATGAAACGCATGACAGCCGGTGATCTGCAAGCACTGGAATTGCTGATGCAGACCACACCCGGCTTTGAGCATTTTGACAGCGGCGCGGATGGCATTCTCCCTGAGTGCCGAAGCTGCCGCTTTCATCGTCCCTTCTGGAAATATCAGTCCTGCGTGTTTGCAGAGTGTCCCTACTGCTGCAATCCCGTTTCTACCATCAAAAATCAAAGTGGCACATCTGCTGCCAGAAAGGAAGTCAATCATGGATAACAAAATCGAAGTCTTCAAGAATGAACAGTTCGGTGAGGTGAGGACGATTCTCGACGGAGAAACGCTTCTGTTCTGCGGCTCAGATGTTGCAAGAGCATTGGGATATGCCAGACCCGGCAAGGCAATTATTGACCATTGCAAGGGTGTCCTAAAACGGGACACCCTTACGAGCGGCGGTACGCAGTCCCTTTCCTACATTACGGAGGGTGATGTTTACAGGCTAATTGTCCATAGCAAACTCCCCTCGGCGGAAAGATTTGAACACTGGCTGTTCGATGAGGTTGTTCCCATGATCCGCAAGACCGGCTGCTACATGACGGAATCCCTGCTGGACCGCATTCAGAAGGAACCGGCGGTCATCATAGAGCTTGCGCAGACCTTGCTCAAGGAAGCGAATCGCGCCAATGCCCTTGAAGCGGAGCTGGGCATCGCAAGACCGAAAGCCGATTACTTTGACGCCTTCGTCAATCCAGATGATTGCACCAACATTCGCACCACGGCGAAGGAACTGAAAATCCCGGAGCGCAAGTTCGTCAAATTCCTGCTTAACGAAGGGTATCTGTTCCGCTCTCCCTCCGGTCAGCTTCTTCCCTACAACAAGAAGAGCAACGAAGGACTCTTCATCGTCCGGGATTTCGTGACCTTCCGCTATACCGGCTCTCAGACCTACTTCACCCCGAAGGGCAAGAACGTCATCCGCATCCGCTACTTTGGAATCTGCGGCGTTGAAGTATCTACGGAAATGGCAGGGTGATCATGTGTCAGTCTATCGCGTCAATAAAACCCGTGACTTCACGGTCATGGGCAATACCCACCTGAGAGATAAGAACCTCTCCCTCAAAGCAGTCGGTCTTCTCTCAAAGATGCTGTCCTTCAACGATGGCTGGCAGTTCTCCACCCGTGGTCTTGCGGCACTCTGCAAGGAAGGTCCCGACGCCATACTTTCGGCACTCAAGGAGCTTGAGGAAAACGGCTACCTTGTCCGTCACCGTGGCAGAGATGATAAGGGCAGAATGGTCAGCACGGAGTTCGACATCTATGAGATGCCGCAAGCCGGTTTGCCACACAGGGATAATCCACACAGGGAAAATCCCGATGTGGAGAATCCAGACGTGGAGAATCCAGACGTGGAGAATCCCCATAGGGAAAATCCCGCACAAAGAAATACTATCCAAGTAATTACTCAAGAAAGAAATACTCTCTCAAAGAACTATCAATCCATCAATCTTGATGGGATGGACAGGATGGATGAGCGAAGCGAGTATGAAGAGATTATCAAAGAGAATCTTGACTACAACATTCTCTGTCAGGATCCGAAGTTCGATAAAGACCGCTTCCGGGAAATCATGGACATCATGCTGGATGCCGTCTGCTCTACCGCTCCGACCATCCGTATCAATGGCGAGGATATGCCGCAGCAAGTGGTTAAGTCCCGCTTTCTCAAGCTGAATAGCAGCCACATAGAGTACGTTCTGGAAGCAATGAACAAGAACCCGTCAGACATCCGTAATATCCGGGCGTACCTGTTGACCGCTCTGTATAACGCCTCTCTGACGATAGACAATTACTACTCCGCGCTCGTCAATCATGATTTCTACGGGCAGGACAGATCGGCAGGGTCAAAGAAGCCGAAGACCTACGATTATAGCCTTTGTGAAGACACTCTTTAATGAATACCATCGTGAGCAATGCTCGGAAAGGAGGACAGTGTAAATGAAAATCATCTGTCGCCGGATTGTGCCGCCTTAGCCTCGGCAGCATTCCCTCAATCATTTCAAGGAAAGGAGGTATCACTGCAATGCAGGATGAAGTCAACACCAAAGTTGTTGCAATCATGATCAAGGGCGGCAAAATCTCAGCCGAGGTGCTGAAAAAGGCACTGGACAAGTTCGTGCAGGAGATTGAGAAGGCGCAGAAACAGATGCAGCAGCCAAAAACCTATCGCGGTAAGCAGTCCATCAAGCATCTGATGAGCCAGAACGCCGCCATCTCCAACATCGAAGTGACGGATGGCAACATCAAATCCTTTGAGCGGACCGCCAGCAAATACGGTCTGGACTTTGCGCTCAAGAAGGACGTTTCCGTTGAGCCGCCCAACTATCTTGTCTTCTTCAAGGGGCGGGACGTTGATGTAATGACCGCCGCCTTCAAGGAGTTCTCTGCCAAGACTGTCAAGCAGAAGGAACAGCCGTCCATCCGGCACAAGCTGGATCAGGAGAAAGCCCAGAGCAAGGCGCAGCACAAGGAGAAGGTCAAGGTCAAAACCAAGGATCGGGGTGTGGAGCTGTGAACAAACCCGATGTGAAGAAGCTCGTTCTTCTGAACCTTCCGTATGTCTTCGCCTTCTACTTTGCGGATAAAATTGCCGCCGTGTTCCGACTTGCACCCGGCACGGAGTTCATCGACAAGCTGACAAACGGCTTTGCCGTGTTCGGCACTGCCTTCGCAAATCCGCTGCCCAGCTTTCATCCCATTGATCTGCTCATCGGTCTGTCGGCTGGCGTGTTGCTCAAGCTGGCGGTCTACGTCAAAGGCAAGAACCGCAAGAAGTTCCGACAGGGCGAAGAATACGGCTCTGCCCGTTGGGGCAAGCCAGAGGACATCAAGCCGTACATGGATCCGGAGTTCTCCAACAACGTCATCTTGACGCAGACGGAGTTCTTGACCATGAACAGCCGTCCAAAGCAGCCGAAATACGCCCGCAACAAGAACATCCTCGTCATCGGCGGTTCCGGCTCAGGCAAGACACGCTTTTTCGTGAAGCCGAACCTGATGCAGATGCACAGTTCATACGTTGTCACCGACCCGAAGGGTACGGTGCTGGTGGAATGCGGCAAGATGCTTGAAAAGGGCGGCTACGTCATCAAGTCGCTGAACACCATCAATTTCCGGAAATCCATGCACTACAACCCCTTTAGCTACATCCGCAGCGAGAAGGACATCCTCAAGCTGGTCAATACGATCATCGTCAACACGAAGGGAGATGGTGATAAGTCTGGCGAAGATTTCTGGGTCAAGGCGGAAAAGCTCTACTACACAGCTCTCATCGGCTACATCTGGTATGAGGCACCCGATCACGAGAAAAACTTTACTACCCTGCTCGAAATGATCAATGCCTCGGAAGCCAGAGAGGACGATGAGACCTTCAAGAACCCTGTGGATGTCATGTTCGACGAGCTGGAAGCCCGCGACCCTGACCACTTTGCGGTCAAGCAATACCGTAAATACAAGCTGGCGGCGGGCAAAACCGCTAAGTCGATCTTAATTTCCTGCGGTGCAAGGCTTGCGCCCTTCGACATCGCAGAGCTGCGGGAGCTGATGAGCTACGACGAGATGGAGCTGGACACCATCGGAGACCGAAAGACGGCGCTGTTCGTCATCATTTCGGATACCGATGACACCTTCAACTTCGTTGCGGCAATCATGTATTCCCAGCTCTTCAACCTTCTCTGCGACAAAGCAGATGACGTTTACAACGGGCGGCTTCCCGTCCATGTGCGCTGTCTGCTTGACGAGTTTGCGAACATCGGTCAAATCCCGAAGTTTGATAAGCTCATCGCCACCATCCGAAGCCGGGAAATCTCGGCGTCAATCATCTTGCAGTCCCAGTCTCAGCTCAAGACCATCTACAAGGACGCGGCTGACACCATCACAGGCAACTGTGACTGCACACTTTTCCTCGGCGGCAAGGAGAAATCCACGCTCAAGGAAATCAGCGAGGTGCTGGGCAAGGAGACAATCGACCTTTACAACACCTCGGAAACCCGTTCCAACAACAACTCCTACGGCTTGAATTATCAGAAGACCGGCAAGGAACTGATGTCTCAGGATGAGATCGCCGTCATGGATGGAGCCAAGTGTATTTTACAGCTTCGAGGCGTGAGACCTTTTCTCAGTAACAAATACGATATTACGAAGCATCCAAAGTACCGGCAGCTATCCGACTATGACAAGCGGAACGCCTTTGACATCGAGAAATACCGGCAGCACAAGCTGGTAGTCAAGCCCGATGACACGTTCGACCTCTATGATATGGGCGAGGTCGAAGCAGATTAAAGCCCCGTCGCTGCACTGCGCAGTGGGTAAAGCCTGATGGCTCATCCCAAAGCAGAACAGCGACGGGGCTTCTTTTTTTATGCCCATTTTCAAAAATACACACTCAACTTTCATCGATTCAAGGAGGAAAATCTATGGCTTTCATCAATCAGGCTGTCACGGTTCTTCAGACGCTCGTTATCGCCCTCGGTGCCGGTCTCGCAGTGTGGGGTGTTGTCAACCTCATGGAAGGCTACGGCAACGACAACCCCGGTGCCAAGTCTCAGGGCATCAAGCAGCTCATGGCTGGCGGTGGTGTGGTGCTGATCGGCACGACCCTCATCCCTCTGCTCTCCGGTTTGTTCGGCTAATCCACGGCAAGCCCAGCTTAACCGAAGGGTGGTGAAATATTGGGCAGCATTTTAGAAAAGATTGAGCAGGCTCTCAAGGATATGCTGATCGGATGGATCGAGAGCAACCTGACCAATATGTTCACCGATGTCAACGAGAAGGTAGGAACGATTGCCGCCGAGGTTGGGCAAACACCGTCCGGCTGGAACGGCGGCGTGTACCAGATGATCCGGGGACTATCCGAAAACGTGATAGTCCCCATCGCTGGTATCATCATCACCTTCGTTTTGTGCTACGAGCTGATTTCCATGATCACCGAGAAAAACAACCTTCACGACATGGACACATGGATGTTCTTCAAGTGGTTTTTCAAGGCGGCTGTGGCGATCTATCTCGTGACACACACGTTTGACATCGTGATGGCAGTATTCGACATCGGGCAGAACGTGGTTTCCGGTGCAGCCGGTGTCATTCACGGCAACACCAGCATTGATATTGATTCGACGATTGCGCAGATGCGTACCGGCATGGAGAACATGGGCGTCGGAGAACTGCTCGGACTGTCGATAGAAACGCTTCTGATCAGCCTGTGTCTCAAAATCATGGCGATCCTCATTACGGTCATTCTCTACGGGCGCATGATTGAGATTTACTGCACCGTGAGCATTGCGCCTATTCCTATTGCAACCATGAGCAACCGCGAATGGGGCAGCATCGGCACGAACTATCTGAAAGGCTTGTTCGCTCTGGCATTTCAGGGCTTTCTCATCATGGTCTGCGTCGGCATCTATGCAGTGCTGATCAACGGCATGATTATCGCAGACAACATTCACTCGGCTCTGTTCTCTGTGGCAGCGTACACGGTCATTCTGTGCTTCTCGCTGTTCAAGACCGGAAGCCTCGCAAAATCCATTTTCCATGCGCACTAAGGAGGTCGGCAGCATGAAGAAGTACAGCATCATCTACGCCGATCCGCCTTGGGCGTATCGGACTTACTCCAAGAAGGGGCAGGGACGGTCGGCGGAAAGCCACTACCCGACAATGTGTATTGAAGACATCAAGGCACTTCCGGTCGGTGAGCTTGCCGCTAAGGACTGCGCTCTGTTCCTCTGGATCACGTTCCCGTGCCTCTGTGAAGCACTCGAAGTGCTGACGGCATGGGGCTTTTCCTATAAGACCGTGGCTTTTGTATGGGTGAAGCAAAACCGAAGGAACGACGATCTCTTTACCGGCATGGGGTATTGGACAAGGGCAAACGCGGAAATCTGCATCCTTGCCACGAAGGGACACCCGAAGCGAGTTGACGCCGGTGTGCGTCAGGTCATCCTCAGCCACATCGAAGAGCATTCCAAAAAGCCGGATGAGGCGCGGGAACGCATTGTTCGGCTCATGGGAGACCTTCCCCGCGTAGAGCTTTTTGCCCGTCAGTCTCCCGAAGGCTGGGACGTTTGGGGCAACGAGGTCGAATGCACGGCACATCTTCCAATGGAGGAAACACCATGCTGCGGCTAAGACCTATCTCTCTTCGAGACGCCAACGAGTATGTCCGGAAGCATCACCGGCATCACAAGCCGGTTGCCGGTCACAAGTTTTCCATCGGCTGTGAAGCAGACGGTGAGCTGGTCGGTGTAATCATCGCCGGGCGTCCCGTCAGCCGGTATCTGGATGACGGCTTCACATTGGAGGTTACAAGGCTATGCACCAACGGGGCGAAGAACGCTTGCAGCTTTCTCTACGGCGCGGCGGCAAGAGCTGCTGCGGCTATGGGCTATAAGCGCATCATCACCTACACGCTGGAAAGTGAAAACGGTGCAAGCCTTCGTGCTTCCGGCTGGATCTGTCAAGGCAAAGCGGGTGGGCTTCGCTGGACGGGCAAGCGTCAGCCGAAGGAGGAACAGTATCCCGCACAAATGAAGCTGCGCTATGAAAAGCAGCTTAGAAAGGAGGAATCAGTCAATGGCATTTGTTCCGGTCCCGAAGGATCTTAACCGCGTTAAAACGAAGGTCATGTTCAATTTGACCAAGCGGCAGCTCATTTGTTTTTCCATCGCTGCGGCGGTCGGCGTCCCGATCTTCTTTCTGGCGAAGGCGCATCTCGACTTGTCTACGGCGGCAATGCTGATGGTGGTGATCATGCTCCCGTTCATCTTCTTCGCACTTTACGAGAAGGACGGACAGCCCGCCGAAAGGTATCTGTACCACATCGTACAATCCATGTTCATCCGGGACAAGGTGCGTCCCTACCACACAAACAATCTTTACGCTGAGATTCAGCAGAAAATCAAAGAACAGGAGGAATTGCAGCTTGAACAACAGCACAGCAAAGGCAAAGCCTAAGATGACCGTCAAAAACGGCGTCGTTTACGGCGATGCCCTTTCCGCTCAGGAAAAGAAGCGGATCGTCATGCAGAAGAAAAAGGACAGAAAGGCAAAGAAAGTCCGCAAGTCCGCCCAGCAGACCATCCCCTATGTGGAGATGTGCCGTGACGGTATCTGCAAGGTGAACAGCCGCCTCTACACGAAGTCCATTGCCTTTGAGGACATCAACTACCAGCTTGCGCAGAACGAGGACAAAACCGCCATCTTTGAGAACTGGTGCGACTTTCTGAACTACTTCGACAGCTCGATTTTCGTCCAGCTCTCCTTTATCAATCAGAAGGCAAGCCTCAATGAGTTTCGTAAACGCATCAACATTCCGGCGCAGGAGGACGATTTCAACGACATCCGCTCCGAGTATTCCGGTATGCTGCAAAGTCAGCTCACCAAGGGCAACAATGGACTGGTCAAGAAGAAGTACATCACCTTCGGCATTGAGGCAGACTCCCTCCGCACCGCAAAGCCGAAGCTCGAACGCATTGAAACCGACATTCTCAATAACTTCAAAACCCTCGGTGTGAGGACGGAACCGCTGTCCGGCTACGAGCGGCTGAAAGTGCTTCATGATGTGTTTAACATGGACACCAATGAGCCGTTCCGCTTTTCCTTCGATATGGTTGCCCGGACAGGACTCAGCACGAAGGACTTCATCGCGCCCACTTCCTTTGACTTCCGTGAAGGCAAGTGCTTCAAGATGGGCAAAACCATCGGCGCGGTGAGCTTCCTGCAAATCCTCGCGCCGGAACTCAATGACCGTATGCTTGCCGACTTCCTTGAGATGGACAGCAACATCACGGTCAATTTTCATATCCGGACGATTGACCAGGCGAAGGCGATCAAGAGCATCAAAATGAAAATCACCGACCTCGACAAGATGAAGATCGAGGAGCAGAAAAAAGCCGTCCGCTCCGGCTACGATATGGACATCATCCCGTCCGACCTCGCCACCTTCGGCGGTGAGGCAAAGCGTCTGTTGCAGGATCTCCAGACCCGCAATGAGAGACTGTTCCTTGTGACCATCCTCATCATGAATACGGCAACCAATCGCCAGAAGCTCGAAAACGCGGTGTTCCAGACCGCCGCCATCGCTCAGAAGTACAACTGTGCGCTCAAGCGTCTTGACTTCCAGCAGGAAGAGGGGCTGATGTCCTCTCTGCCTATCGGCGTCAATCAGGTGGAGATCGAGCGCGGACTGACCACTTCCAGCACGGCGGTTTTCGTGCCGTTCACCACGCAGGAGCTTTTTCAGGGCGGCGAAGCTCTCTACTACGGGCTGAATGCGCTGTCCAACAACATGATCATGGTGGACCGCAAGCAGCTCAAGAACCCCAACGGACTGATTTTGGGTACGCCCGGTTCCGGTAAGTCCTTCTCCGCCAAGCGTGAAATGACGAACGCCTTCCTCATCACAGAGGATGACATCATCGTCTGCGACCCCGAAGCCGAGTATTTTCCCCTTGTGCAGAAGCTCGGCGGTCAGGTCATCCGCATCTCGCCGGTCAGCACGGATTACATCAATCCGCTGGACATCAACACGAACTACTCCGAAGAGGAAAACCCGCTGACGCTGAAATCCGACTTCATTCTCTCCATGTGCGAGCTGATTGTCGGCGGCAAGGACGGCTTGCAGCCGGTTGAGAAGACCATCATTGACCGCAGTGTTCGCATGGTCTATCAGGAGTTTCTTGCAGACCCCAAGCCGGAGAAAATGCCGATCCTCGAAGACCTCTACAACATTCTGAGAAATCAGAAGGAGCCGGAGGCACAGCGCATCGCAACCGCCCTCGAAATCTATGTTCACGGCTCCCTGAACGTCTTCAATCACAGAACGAATGTGGATGTCAACAACCGCTTCGTCTGCTATGACATCCGCGAACTCGGCAAGCAGCTCAAAAAGCTCGGTATGCTGATTGTGCAAGATCAGGTGTGGAACAGAGTTACCATCAACCGTGCCCAGCACAAGGCAACGCGCTACTACATGGACGAGTTCCATCTGCTCTTGAAGGAAGAACAGACCGCCGCGTACAGCGTGGAAATCTGGAAGCGTTTCAGAAAATGGGGCGGCATCCCCACCGGCATCACCCAGAATGTCAAGGATCTGCTTGCCTCCCGCGAGGTGGAGAACATTTTTGAAAACTCGGATTTTGTCTACCTTCTGAATCAGGCATCCGGCGACCGGCAGATTCTCTCGAAGGCGCTGAACATCTCGCCCAGCCAGCAGAACTACATCACCAATTCCAACGCCGGTGAGGGGCTGATCTTCTACGGCTCGACCATCGTTCCCTTCAAGGACGATTTCCCGAAGGACACCCAGCTTTACCGCATTATGACCACCAAACCCGAAGAAACCGTACAGAACTGATAGGAGGATTTTTGAATATGAACAACAAGATGATTACCATTCCCTACGCGGACGCTATCGAATACGGAGAGAACACCTCCGCACTGTTTAAGGCTCTGTGGGAGCTGACCGATCTGATCCGACTGGAAAGCGACCTCAAGAAGCATCACCGCGCCTACCTCCATGTGAGGGAGGACATCGACGAAAAGGTCAAGGAGGCGCGTCAGATTATGACCAAGGTATCTGTGGATATGATCGGTTTCTATTTCAAGGTTGATGTTCCCGAAAGCAGCAACAGCGACGAGAATACCCCGTTCGCTGACGCGGCGGATGATGAAGCCGTATCTATCCCCAAGGACAAGTATGAGCTGATGATCGACGATCTGCTCACGATGTCCGAAATCATCCAGTGCGTCGCAGATATGCGCACGCAGGATGTGAAGGCAATCCGCGAGTTCGGCAAGTTCGTCCCCGCCTTCGCTGCCTTTGAGAAGAACCGCCTGAGCCTCTACCGCGACGCGGCGAAGGAAGCCGAGGAAATCTTCGACCGTTGGGCGGACGAGATTGACGATCTCGACGAGGACTTCATGGAAGATGAGGACTACGAGCCGGACGAGTATTACTCCGACTGATATGCGCTCAAATCCGAAGAAAGGAGCTGGTTTTTATAGAGCTTGACATCATTCATACCGGCGATTGCCTTGAAATCCTGAAAACTCTGCCCGATGACAGCGTTCATTGCTGTGTGACGTCCCCTCCGTATTACGCGCTCCGCGATTACGGCATGGAGGCTCAGATCGGCAGAGAGACAACGCCGAAGGAATATATCTCGCGCCTGACGGAAGTGTTTACCGAAGTCAGGCGCGTCTTGCGTCTGGATGGAACGCTCTGGCTGAACATCTCGGACACCTACGCCGGGAAAGGCAATCAGGGAGATTTCATTGATCCGAAGAACCCCAACGGCAGAAACGGTCAGGCTGTGGCTCTCAACAACAAGGTTGAGGGCTGCAAGCCGAAGGACATGATCGGTATTCCGTGGATGCTGGCTTTTGCCCTCCGTGATACCGGCTGGTATCTGCGCAACGACATCATCTGGATGAAGGATAACCCCATGCCGGAGAGCGTGAAAGACCGCCTATCCCGCTGCTATGAGCATATTTTCCTGTTCTCAAAGTCCAAGAAGTATTTCTTCGACTACAAGGCGATCTCCGAGCCGATTGCCCCTGCAACGGCAGAACGCCTCAAGCGCGGCATGAAGGGCGGCAACAAATACGGAAAGCCCGTTCCCGGTCAGCCTCAGCCGCAGTCCATTAACCGCCCCCGTGAGCACGGAGAGATCAAGGATTGTGACATCAATCCGCTCCGCAACAAGCGCGATGTCTGGAAGATCAACACCGTCCCCTTCAAGGGCGGTCACTATGCCGCCTACCCTCCAAAGCTGGTTGAAACCTGTCTTCTCGCCGGTTGTCCAGAAGGCGGCATTGTGCTTGACCCGTTCATGGGAAGCGGCACAACCGGCATGGTTGCTTCGCAGCTGGGGCGTCATTTCGTCGGCATCGAGCTGAATCCGGCGTACACCGAGCTTGCCTACAATCGGATTGGAGGTGAAATCTAATGCCCAAGGAACCGGAACTCAAAGCCCGCGACAAGGTTGTTCTGCGGATGACGCGGGAAGGTGCAGTCAAGGAAAACCTGACGGTTGGCACCGAGCAGCGTGTGTCAAAGCGGCTGGAAGATGCAGAGCTGGTGAAGCCCGCTGAGACAGCCGTGCCTTCCGAAGCTCTTTCTGCGGAGGAACAGAAAAAGGTGCAGATGCGCCGTCAGCAGCGTCAGTTTCAGACGGAACACGCCGAAGATAACGACACTCAGCCGCCCTCGGAAACGTCCGTCACAGAAGAGAAAAGGGCAGAAAATTCACCCCAGAATGTACCTGAACCGCTGCCCTCGGAAACGCCGTTCAAGCCTCCAACTTTAGAGCAGCACGGCGTTTCTTCGCATACCGGCACGGTGATTGCCGAAACGGTTGTCACACACAAGCTGCGCAAGACCTCGGCAGTGGAGGCAGTGGATGCGGATGCCGTTCTCTCCCAAGCGGCAGAGACTTCCTCCGCAAAGCCGGTCTCGGACGATGCCGTCCCGCCCACGAAGCGGATGCAGAAGCTCGAAAGGAAGTCCGAGAAGGCGCATGAACGTCTGGATGCCGCCCGTGAAAAGCTGCCCACGCACAAGGTCCTCAAGAAAGAGCGCGTCTTTGATGAAGAGACCGGAAAGGGCAAAACCCGCCTTCATTTTGAGGATGAGCTGAAAAAGCCCAAGAGCAAAGGCAAGCTGCAATTTGAGGCAGATAAAACCGTCCGCAAGGTCGGTGACACCCTCGTCTCCGGCATTCACGGCAAAATTCATGAGGTCGAACAGGAAAACTCGGCGGTTGAGGCGGCGCACAAAACGGAGATTGCCGCTGAGACTGCCGCTCGGCATTTCAGTCATCATCGGGAAAAGAGCATCAACAAACCTTATGAGAAGGTCTCTAAGTTGGAACATAAGGTGGATGCTGCTGATGCGAAGCTCCAATATGAGAGAAATCAGCAGGAGCATCCTGAGATGAAGAAGCAGAGCATGAACAAGCACTACCAGAAGCAGAACATTAAGAAGGAATATGCCGCCGCTCGAAATGCCGGTTCTCAGACTGCCGGGACTGCCACAAAGAATACCGGCAAGAAGCTCGGTGAAAAGGTGTCCGACAAGATCAAGGAGTTTTTTGAGAAAAACAAGAAGGTCTTCATCTGGATCGGCGTCGGAATTGCCCTTCTCGTTTTGCTCGGTGCCGGAATCAGCTCGTGTTCGATGCTTACTTCTACCGGCTCGACGGTAATCGCTTCCTCTTATCTTAGTGAGGATGACGCGATGCTTGGCGCGGAGGCGCAGTATTGCCGGATGGAGCAAGAGCTGCAAAGCTATCTGGATAACTATGAAGGCACTCATGACTATGACGAATATCACTTCGATCTGGATGATATTGAGCATGACCCCTATGTGCTGATCTCCATTCTCTCGGCTCTCCATGAGGGCGAGTTCACGCTGGATGAGGTGCAAGGTACGCTCCAACTGCTGTTTGAAAAGCAGTACATCCTCACCGAAGAGGTTATCGTCGAAACCAGATACCGCACGGAAACCGACACATGGACGGACGCAGACGGCAACACGCACACGGAAACCTATCGCGTCCCGTATGACTACTACATCTGCAACGTGAAGCTCGAAAACTTCAATCTCTCCCATGTCCCGGTCTACATCATGTCTCAGGAACAGCTTTCCATGTACGCAACGTATATGTCGGTGCTGGGCAACCGCGAGGATCTGTTCGGTGACTCTCCCTATGTGGACAAGTACATCACCAATCCTCCCGCCGACTACGATGTCAACCCGGAATACCTGAACGACGAGAAGTTTGCAACGCTGATTACCGAGGCGGAAAAGTATCTCGGCTATCCGTATGTGTGGGGCGGCTCCAATCCCGACACGTCCTTTGACTGCTCCGGCTTCGTCAGCTATGTCCTCACAAACAGCGGTCTTGTGAATACCGGACGGCTGGGCGCGCAGGGGCTTTACAACATCAGTACGCCGGTCTCAAAGGCGAATGCACAGCCCGGTGATCTCATCTTTTTCGTCGGAACGTATGACACCCCCGGTGTGTCCCACGTCGGCATTTACGTCGGTGATGGGGTCATGATCCACTGCGGCGACCCCATTCAGTACACATCCATCAATTCTTCCTACTGGCAGTCTCATTTCTACGCCTTCGGAAGACCCGGTTATTAAGAGAAAGGAGTTTTGCATGAATCCCAAGTACCAGAAAGTCCTCTCCGACATTGAGAAGGCTGAAAAGAAGAAGTCCGAAATCGAAGGGCAGCTCAAGGAGCTGTACGACAAGAAGACAGAGCTGGAAAACCTTGAAATCATCAACACCGTGCGCTCTATGGTGATGGAGAAGGATCAGATCATGGCATTCCTGTCTTCCATGAAGGGCGGCACCAAGCCCGCTGAAAATACGGAGGTAATCGACAATGCGTAAGAAGTTTCGTTTTCTGACCGTCCTTGCGGTCTGCATCATGGTTCTGTCTTGCTTCTCGGTCACGGCGTTTGCCTACGCCGATGATACCGAACAGAACCTTCCCGTCACGGAGGCAACTCAGCCCGAACAGCAGCCCGCAGTCACTCCCACGCCGGAAAAGCCGAAGGGTGAGCCGATTGACGATGAGGGCAACGCCTACACCCGCGACTTGCTCTATGACAAGGCAACCAACAAGCAGTTCATCACTGTCCAGACGAAAAGCGGCAACACCTTCTTCATTGTCATTGACTACGATGCACCCATCAACGAGGATGAGGAACAGTATCAGACGTACTTCCTGAACATGGTCGATGAAAGCGACCTGCTTGCGCTGCTGGATGAAGATACTGCGGCGGCTCTGACCACCTGTAACTGCAAGGAAAAATGCGTTGCCGGTCAGGTCAACACAGACTGCCCGGTCTGCAAGACCAACATGAGTGAATGCACCGGCACAGCCCCCGTTACACCTGAGCCGGACAAGGATGCGGAAACCGATACCCCCGCCCCTAAGCCCGAAAAGAAATCCAACGTTGGCATGATCCTCGTCATCTTTGCCCTTGCCGGTGCTGCGGGTGCAGCTTATTATTACATCAAGTTCGTCAAGGGCAGAAAGCCCAAGGATGAGGATATGGACTTCTTCGACGATGAAGGCTACGAGGAAGAGCCGTACATCAACGAGGATGAAGAGCCGCAAATTGCGGTAGACGAGGAAACGGACGGTGATGAGGATTGATCTTAGTCATTGCTGAAAAGCCCAGCGTTGCCCAGTCCATCGCAAAGGTGCTGGGCGCAACGTCACGAAAGGACGGCTATATGGAGGGCGGCAATTACATCGTTTCGTGGTGCTTCGGTCATCTGGTGGAGCTGGCAGACGCCAGCTCCTACGATGAGCGGTATGCCAAGTGGCGGTATGACGATCTGCCCATTGTTCCGGAAAACTGGATGTTCGAGGTCACAAAGGACAAAGCCCAGCAGTTCAAGGTGCTGTCCGCTCTTATGAAGGACAAGCGCGTCGCCGAGCTGGTCTGCGCAACCGATGCAGGACGCGAGGGTGAGCTGATCTTCCGGCTGGTCTACAACAAAGCCGGATGCACCAAGCCCTTCAAGCGTCTGTGGATCAGCTCGTTGGAGGACTCTGCCATCCGCGAAGGCTTCAACCATCTCCGGGACGGCAAGGAATATGACCGTCTCTATGAAGCGGCACTCAGCCGCTCGAAGGCGGACTGGATTGTCGGCATCAACGGCACCCGCCTTTTCACCACGCTCTATCACAAGAAGCTGGTGGTCGGGCGCGTTCAGACGCCGACCCTTGCAATGCTGGTGGAGCGCGACGGGAAAATCTCCACGTTCCAAAAGGAGAAGTATTTCAACGTCCACATCGGCAAGGGCGATCTGATCGCTGATTTGGAAAAGGTCAAAACCGAAGAGGAAGCGAAAAGAATTGCGGCGGGCCGCGGGGGCAAAAAAAACCGCCGGCGGCTTGCGAGAAAAAGCAAGCCGTCGTTTCTTCTCTCAAACGGGAGGCGAAAACCGTCAATCCTCCGAAGCTCTATGATCTGACCACCTTGCAGCGCGAGGCAAACCGATACTACGGCTTCACTGCCCAGCAGACGCTCGATCTTGTCCAGACGCTCTACGAAAAAAAACTCCTGACCTATCCGCGCACGGACAGTCAGTTCATCACGGACGATATGGAGGACACTGCCCGTCAGGTTATTTCCATCGTCTGCCGCAAGCTTCCGCTTTTCTCCGGCGTTTCGGTTACTCCGGACATTGCCCGCGTAACCGACAACAGCAAGGTCACAGATCACCACGCTATTCTCCCGACCGTCCAGCTTGAAAAGCAGGTTGTTTCCGCGCTGCCGCAGTCGGAACAGAAAATCCTCAATCTTGTCGGGATGCGCCTTCTGTGTGCGACCGGCGAGAAGCACACCTACGCAGAGACGCAGATCACGCTCTCCTGCGAGAGCTATACGTTCAAAACCAAGGGGAAGACCGTCGTTCAAAACGGGTGGAAAGCCATCGAAGAACTGTTCAAGGCTTCCCTCAAGACGAAGGAAAAGGACGATCCCATGAAGTCCCTGCCCGAAGTCCATGAGGGTGATGTTCTGGATAGTGTGTCCGCCAGCGTCACCGAACACTTTACGACACCCCCGAAGCAGTACACGGAAGACACGCTCCTGTCTGCGATGGAGACTGCCGGAAACGATCAGTTCGACGATGACACCGAGAAGAAAGGACTCGGCACACCTGCAACCCGCGCCGGTATCATTGAAAAGCTGGTGAAGTCCGGCTTTGCAGAGCGCAAGGGTAAGTCTCTCATTCCCACGAAGGACGGCTGCAACCTTGTCTGCGTCCTGCCGGAACAGATCACATCTCCCGCAATGACTGCGGAATGGGAAAACACGCTCATGGAGATTGAGCGCGGCAATGCGGATGCGGACGCCTTCCTCAGCGGCATTGTCCGGATGACCGGGGATCTCGTGAAAGCCTACCCGTTTCTCTCCGATGCCGAAGTCCAGCGTTTCGGCACGGGTAAGGAGGAAATTGGCAAATGTCCTCGTTGTGGATCTCCGGTCTATGTCGGCAAGGGCAACTTCTACTGCTCGAACAAGGTATGCTCCTTCTGCCTGTGGGAAGACAACAAGTTCTTTTCCAGCAAGAAAAAGAAGCTGACCAAGAGGATTGCAAAGGAGCTGCTGGACAAGGGCTGGTGCCGCGTGACCGGGCTTTACACGCCGAAGAAGCCTCAGCTCTACGATGCGGTGATTCGTCTGGATGACAGCGGCGGCAAATACGTCAGCTTCAAGATGGAGTTTGACCGATGACCCGCCCAAAGTATGTTGCTTCATGCAGCGGAGGCAAAGACAGCGTAGCGACGCTCCTGCTGGCTGCACAGCACAATGAGCCGCTTGACGAGGCGGTTTTCAGTGAGGTCATGTTTGATAAGGACACAAGCGGCGAAGTCCCGGAACACCGGGACTTCATTTATGACCGGCTCAAGCCCTTCTGCGAAAAAGAGTTGGGCATCAAGTTCACCATTCTCCATGCGGACAAGACCTACGATGACGTATTTCATCATGTCATCACCCGCGGGCCTCATAAGGGCGAGGTTCGCGGGTTCGCGTGGGCCGGGATGTGCGCGGTCAATCGGGATTGCAAAATCCCGCCAGTCCGCAAGTTCAATGCTGCGCTTTCTCCGGATACCGTGAGCTATGTCGGCATCGCGGAGGATGAGCCAAAACGCCTTGTGCGTCTGGACGGCGTGAAGAAGGTCAGTCTCCTTGCCAAGTACGGCATGACCGAGGCGGACGCCTACAAGCTCTGTCAGGAACACGGGCTGCTTTCCCCAATCTACGCTCACTGCCGAAGAAACGGCTGCTGGTTCTGTCCCAATGCAAGCGACGAAGAGCTGCTGCACATGATTACAAAACACCCGGAGCTGTTTGACAGACTGATTGAATGGGAGAACGAGGATAACATCTTCCATCGTCGGATGACGCGCAGAGAAACCCCGTCTGAGGTAAAGGCTCGTTTACTGAGCAAATCCCAGACGGGGTTTTCTTCGCCCAAAAGCAAATAAGAAATGGAGGTTTGAGATGGCTGAAAACAAAAATGCACAGCAAGTCCGCGAAATCACGGACAAGCTGGAACAGGGCATCAAGGAGCTGTTTGAATCCGAGCGGTTCAAGGAATATCTCCGCACGATGTCCAAGTTCTACAACTATTCCTTCAACAACACGCTGCTCATTGCAATGCAGAAGCCGGAAGCAACCTACGTTGCCGGTTATACCTCGTGGCAGCGTAACTTTGACCGTCAGGTCATGAAGGGTGAAAAGGGCATCAAGATTCTTGCACCCGCGCCGTACAAGGCGCAGGAAGAGCGCGAGAAGATTGACCCTTTGACGCAGAAGCCGGTGATCGGCGCAGACGGAAAGGCTGTCACGGAAACGGTCGAGGTTCTGCGTCCTGCCTTCAAGGTGGTGAGTGTCTTTGATGTTTCCCAGACGGATGGCAAGGAGCTTCCGGACATCATCGTCGATGAGCTGAAAGGCACCGTCGAGAACTACGAGGCGTTCTTCGATGCGCTCAAGCAGGAGTCTCCCGTCCCAATTTCCTTTGAGGATATTCCGGGCGGCGCAAAGGGATTCTTCTCTCCGGTTGAAAGCCGTATTGCCATTCAGGAGGGCATGAGCGAAATCCAGACGGTCAAAACCGCCATTCATGAGATCGCTCACGCCAAGCTCCATGCCTTCAAGCCTGACGAGAAAGCCGCTCCCGAAGATAAGAAAGATCGTCACACCAAAGAGGTTGAGGCAGAAAGCGTAGCCTACACGGTTTGTCAGCGTTACGGCATTGAAACCTCGGACTACTCCTTTGGCTACATCGCCGGTTGGTCATCCGGCAAGGAAACCAAAGAGCTGAAAAGCTCTCTGGACACTATCCGCAAGACGGCGGCTGAGATGATCGAGGGCATTGACGCCAAGCTCAAGGTACTGCTGGCAGAGAAAGCGCAGTCCGCAGAGAAAGATACCGAAGCGCCCGCAGAGCCGATGCCGGAAGCACCCATTTACCGTGAGACGGCAAATTACGCCTATGAAGCCGGTGAGATGGAAGCATATCGCGCCTCCCTTGCGGCAAACGAGGAATGCCGCAGGGCGATTGAAGCGGCGATCAGCTCTAACTACGGTGATAACCGTCTGGGTGCGGATGCTGCCGTGAAAAGCGTCCTTGAGCAGTTCTCTCCGGAGCGCGTCCGATATGTCCTTGCAAACACCATTCAGAAGAAAGACTTTGACGGGCGCATTCCCCAGCCCCTCAAGGAGTGGGCGAAGAGCGTTGATGTCTGCCCGGAGAATGCCTCCCGCTTCCTTGTGGATAAAACCAATCCCGGACTGACGGCACTTTTCGTGGATGCGTTCCGACAGCAGACCGAACCTGAGAAGGAAGTCACTTCTGAGAAAATAGAGGAAAGAGACCCGGAGGTCGTTGCATGGGAGAACGATGAAATTGCCTCTATTGAGGTAAAAACCGTGGAGGTCAAGTCTCCCTTTGCTCCCTCGCCGGAGGAAGCAGCGCAAGCACCGAAAGCACACCGTCTGACCGCCGAAGAGAAGGAGATCAAAGCTGCCGTCATGGACACACTCAAGGGGCAGATTGCCTATAACAACGACGGAATGCGGGCGTCCTATCGCGCCTCTAACCATTCCTTCAATCTGCTGGCACGGAACGGCGTCAAAATCGAGGGCAACACGGTCACGCAGAACGGTGAGCCGCTGTTCAAAATCCATCGCCGTCATGCAGCGCGGAAAACACAGGGCTGTTACCGTGAGCTGATGCCGACGCTGGAATACGTCAAGCAGGAGCAGAAGCAGGAAAAGCCCTCCATCCGCGATCAGCTCAAAGCTGCCGCGAAAACGAAGCCGGAGAAGAAGTCTCCGGTCAAATCCAAAACGCACGACATGGAGTTGTGAGAAAGGAGAAGCATGAAGAAATACACAGATATTGACATCGTTGCGGAGCTGCAGAAGCTCGTGGACAGTCATGTAGACAGCTACAAGGAAGACTTCGACATCGACAAGCGCGTCATCCGCCGCGCCGCCGAAAGCCAGAATCCCGAAGACAAAACGCTGATGTGGTTCTGCCGTCCGCATGGAACGCACTGCCTCAATGAAAATCAGGTCTTTATTCAGGGAACGCGGGATCACAACACCTTCCGTTTCTATGCGGAGCAGACCTACGACGAGTGCGTTGCCCGCGTCATTATCCCGAAAGCCGTCAAGCGCGGCAAGGTCTTCGGAGACGTCTTTGAAATCAACTACCGGGAACAGGCGGCAAATGTGGCGCGGAACTCGGTTGCGCCGGATCATGACCGGCTGACCTTTGCAGACGGCTATGTGCTGGACTCCCCCTGCCGCAGCAGCTTCGATGCAGCAATGGCTCTGGTCGGTGAGCATGGCGGCGTCAAAACCCACCAGACGCTCCCGAAGGACGCGGAGGCTCTGGCGGAAGTGCTGTCCAAGCAGAAAACCCGCCGTGACAGACTGCTGGATGCAGAAAGGACAGAGGCTCTTTCGCCTCTGTCCGTTGCAGAACTTCGGAAGTACGAAGCGGTCAAAAAGGTACATCCCGACGCGCTGGTTTGCTTTGCCCAGAACGGCTATTTTGAGCTGTACGGCAAGGACGCGGAGAAAGCCGCGCCGCTTCTCGGCACAAAGCTCCTTGAGAAGAAGGTACGCGGCAAGCCCTCCATGCCGGTCACTGGCTTCCGTGAAGCTGCGTGGGTAGCAGCATCAAAGAAGCTCTGGCAGTCCGGTGCGGATGTCTTTCTCAGCAAGGACGGCGAGACCTTCAAGGAACTCAAAGCCGCAGATTACATTCCTGTCGGTGCGACGTTGAATGTGGATGGGATCAAGTGCAGAATCGACGCGGTTGATTTTGCCGCCGATGAAGTCCGACTGACCAACATTGAGGACAAGAACCGCCCCATTCGCTTTTCTGAGAGCATCCAGTATGTCCGTTCGTATGTGGAGGATGCCGGGACTGCCATCTACGACACCATCCCGAAAAAGCCCGCTGCCCGTGAATCCATCCGCGACAAGCTGAAATCCGCGCAGAAAGCACAGCCGCCCCACACATCGAAGCCGCAGAAAAACAAAGGAAAGGATATGGAACTCTGATATGAAGAACTTTACCGTAGAAGAAATCAACCTGATGTGCTGCTTCAACACGTCCAGCCGGAAGCGGCTGATCGACGATATGAAGAGCGTCACTCTGAACGACGTGGACAGTGAGATCGCAGAGCTGATGTATAAGACCATCCGGAAGCTCGAATCCATGAGCGACGCGGAGTTTGAGGAACTGTATATCATGCCGGACGGCATGGTAGATGACTGAAAGGAGGATGCCTATGCCCGTATTAGACGGTAATTTTGAAGCCTTCGTCACGAATCTCGGCAAGTACAACGAGGGTATGCTGGTCGGTGAGTGGGTGAAGCTGCCCACCACCGAAGAAGAGATGCAGAAGGTCTTTGAGCGCATCGGGATCGGCAAGCAGGATGAGTTCGGTCAGCCCTATGAAGAGTGGTTTATTACCGACTACGAATGCCCGATCTACGGTGTCCAGAAGATGCTTGGCGAGTATGAAAGCCTTGATAAGCTCAACTACCTTGCCGCTTTGATTGACGAGCTTTCCCTGAGCGATCAGGAAAAGCTCGTTGCCATTATGGAGGCTGGCTGCGATGAGGTCAGCGACATCGACGATCTCATCAACCTGACGTTCAATCTGGACTGCTACGACATCATGCCCGGTATCAACGACGAATATGACCTCGGCTATTACTATGCCAACGAAGCCGGTATCTACTCCGAAAAGGATCTCGGTCCTCTGGCAAATTACATCGACTATGAACGCTATGGTCACGACATCGCTTATGATGAACAGGGACGCTTCACCGATGAAGGCTATGTCCGCGTCGCAAGCGAACGCTGGGACAGACAGTTTAACGGTGAGCTGGATGATATTCCCGACGAATACCGGATCACCGGCTCAGGGGAAGCCGCCGAGCGTGACAGCACCATCGCCGTTCTCATCGTTGAGCCGGGCAAGGAGCCTTATGTGAAGGAGATTGACTCCGGGCTGGAGTCCTTGCAGCATGAGGTCGGCGGCTACATCGAGGCGATTTATCCCTACGAAGACCCGATTGCCTTAGTCTGCAACGAGGAAGGCAAGCTGGAAGGTCTGCCCCTGAACCGCGCTCTGCGTGATGAGGACGGTGACATCTACGACGTCGTTGCCGGAACATTCATGGTAGTCGGATTGACGGATGACAGCTTCGGCTCTCTGACCGTAGAGCAGATGCAGAAGTTCTCTGACCACTTCAAAGTGCCGGAGCAGTTTGCAAAGCTGGGCGATAAGATTGTGGCAATCCCCATGATCTCGAAGGAACAGCAGAAGCAGGAGAGCGTTGAGCAGAAGGACTTTGAGATGAATGCCGATACCACCGGTCTGGCGGTTGCCGGTCACATCGGGACGTGGCACACCATTGACCGGCACGAGGTCGGCGGTCACAGCTTTTATTTGATGGAGCATGACACCTACGGCGATGAGGCGGCTTGCATCATCGTCGATGAGCGCGGCAAGCTCGTCCTTGATGATGTCTACAACGGCTTTGACGATGACACGCTCCGCCTACTCGACCTTGAGGTCAAGGAAGTGCCGGAAATGCCCGATCCTTCGCTCTCCGTTCAGGATATGAAGGACTACGGCTACGCATGGGCTGGCGTTCTTCCCGCCGGTCAGGAGGCGGCTGAGAAGGCTTTGGAGAAGGGCTGCGAGGTTTACCGACTCTATTCCGATAACACCGAGGGCTTGTGTGTGGATGCCAAGGAGATTGCCGATCATGCGGCAAAGGGCGGAATGCTCGGTATCAGCAAGGAAAGCTGGATGGCGGCACTTGAGAAGGAAAACTACCTCAAGGCAGCGGAGATGTCAATGGAGGATGACTACGGCATGATTGATGGGATCATCAACAACGGTCCGAAGGAAGACAAGACCGCAGAGGTCAAAGCCCCCGAAAGGGGCGAAAAGTCCTCCATCATGGACAGGCTCAAGTCCGCAAAGGCTGAAAAGCAGAAGGAATGCTGCCCTCCCCAAAAGCACAAAGGAGAGATTGAGCTGTGAGCAGAAGTCAGAAATGGCGGCAGGAGTGGTCGTTCTTCATCGGAGACAGCGGACGCCGGAAGTATAACCGCTTCTGTGTCCGCTGCGTCCATAGCTGCAAGCAGAGCTTCCGTGCGGATCTCATCGCCTGTCCACACTTCTCCCGGAAGGGGGCGCAGAGTAGACAATTAGGGGTCGAAAAAGCCTGTGATTGCAAGCCTCAGAGCGACGCAAATTGACCAACCTAAGTGATTGTATTCCCTGCGCGGTTTCATCCTTAGCGCGGAAATAAGTGTCGATTTCGGCACTTGTTTGAATGCCCGGAAAACGAACCAAGAGCCTCTGTCGATGCCCGTTTTTGGTGTCGGCAGAGGCTCTTTTTTTATGACATATTCAAAATAGCGGACAGCAGCTCTTGAACCTGTTGCCGGTATTCCGGCTTTATATCCGAAATACGTCTGGCAAGCGCAAGGGCTTCCGCTTCTGGCTCGTCAGTCCCAAAGATAATTCGGTCCGCACTGACGCCGAGCAAACGGCAAAGACGCTGCAAGGCTTCAAGAGAGATACCGGAAGCACCACGCTCAATAGCACTCAGGTGATTCGGCGTCATGCCAAGCATTTCTGAGAGCGTGTCCTGCGTATAGCCCGCCTGTTCTCTTGCCACTTGAATATTGCCGCCGATTTCAATATTGATGTCCTTCTTCTCTCGCATAGCCTCACCACCTTTGCATTTAGTGTACCTAACGGCGGTGTCATTATCCACGGCACGCCGTCGTTAATTTTACTAACGACAATGCGTTGACTGTCCGTGATGAGGGTGATAGAATGGAGCTACCTACCAAAAGTGTGAAAGAAGGGGTGTCATGTTGCGCATTATTGAGTTTAGAAAGTCTGCTCAAAAAACTGCAAAGCATTCCGTTCAAGGCAAGACTTGTGCGTTTACCGGTCACAGACCGCAGAGTCTTCCGTTCGGCTTTGATGAATCCGATAAGCGTTGTACTTCTTTGAAGTCTGTTATGCGGGATCAGATTGCAGCACTCATCGAGAACGAGGGCGTCACGCATTTTATTACCGGCATGGCTCTTGGCGTCGATATGTACGCTGCGGAAATTGTACTCGATTTGAAATCAAAATACCCTCACATTACTCTGGAAAGTGCAATCCCTTGTGAGACACAAGCGATCAAATGGTCTGTGGCTTCACGGGAACGGTATTATAATATCGCGGCAAAGTGTGACAAGGAGACCATGCTGCAACGGGAGTACACGCCGGACTGCATGGACAAGAGAAATCGGTACATGGTCGATCACGCCAATTATATTCTCGCAGTATGGAATGGATGCCCCAGCGGTACCGGGAATACCGTGAGGTATGCCCACAAAATGAGCAAGTCCATCATCGTCATCAATCCGGCTTCCCTTGAAGTCACGCAGGAATAAGGCAAAATCCCCCTTCTAAATCAAGCGTTGTGAAAACCGTGAAGTATTTCCCGATAGTGAATACACATTGCACTACTCAGTGATTATTGGAAACGTGTACAGCGTATGCTGCCCAGTGAACATCTCCACGGAACACATCGAATTTTCGCGGCTTCGTAAAACGGAAAGTGTCACCTTATGACCAGCCCCTTGCCGAGAGAAAAATAAATCGCTGGAAACGGGAACGCCCCCGGCACTGTGCGTCTGGCACAGTGTC
>ERZ791718.354-NODE-354-length-25311-cov-1.834653_pt1 | contig 25311 bp, 19 predicted proteins | sample MGYA00510349_ERZ791718 | MGnify/ENA primary metagenome ERZ791718 (study PRJEB30046, sample SAMN00715136) | human gut metagenome | study: EMG produced TPA metagenomics assembly of the A metagenome-wide association study of gut microbiota in type 2... | reverse complement strand
GCTCTTCTTAAGGACGGATCTGTCGGCGCTCCCGCTGCATCCCGCGTTCTTCCTGTTTCAGAATGTTCCTTTCGCAGACTTCCTTGCGCACGCCCTGCCTGTTCAGACGGTTTCCTCACACTTCCCGACTCTCGTCTCATCGGAGTAACCGTTCCGCCCGGCGTTGTTCTTCTGGTCGGATCGCCGCTTTCCGATGTTCTTCGTACAGATGCCGAACTGCTTTTTCCTGACGGTCTTCCTGCTGAGGCGGGAGCGCCGTTTCCCGACGGTCTTCTTCCCAGACCTTCATTTGCCCGCGCGCTTCCCTCAGCATTCCCTTCTCTTCGCACCGTACGTTTTCGCGCGTTTTGATCCATTGTATTTCTTTCATTTCTGTCCATAGGTAATTTCCTCTCCTAAAATCCCAAAACATCGTCTACAAGAATTATTTTAAACCGCTTCGGAATTCTGCTGAATCTTGTGACCAAGACCTGACAGCAGATGCAGTCTGAACTCTTGCAGTCAAAACAGCTTCCGTTTTTTACGCATGGAGTCTCAAGTCCGAATCTCTGTGAATTGATCGGCGCAGCTTCGTTTCTCGCCCTTTGCACCGCATCTTCTTCTGACTTCACCACTTTATTCATTCCTACGATAAGCAGTACGTTTTTCGGTCCGAACGCATATGCCGCCACACGGTTCGCATTTCCGTCAATATTAACAAATACTCCGTTCTCACTCATAGCATTGACACTTCCGAGGTACCAGTCGCATGTAAACGCTTTCAATGCAATCTCCTGACGTTCTTCGGGTGTCGCCGCCTGATCCCTGTCATAAAACTCATAATTTCCCGCATTGATCGCATCAAGAAGTCCCGATTCCCGAACCGACATCGAGCCGCCCATTGTAACCGAGCTTCCCTCCTCCATCAGCTCCAGCGCTTTTTGAACAGCTTCTTCTTTCGTTGATGCATAATAAGCTTCCATATTTCTTGATTCAAGCGCTTTCACAACACGTTTGCCAAGCGCTTCATTTCTCATCCGTCTTACATCCATAAGAAATACTTCCTTTCTTTTATTTTATATTTACAGCAACAAGCGTAGTGTTCCCGCCAGAACTTCCACCTGCCGGAAAATCTGTCTTTCTGTCACACTCTCTGCAGCCGGATCAGGTATGTCTTTTTACCGTTTCCCGAAGCACATATTTTTTATCGCTGTACCTGTCGGCAATATAACTGTTTGCTTTCTTTTCCGTCTCGTCTTTCAGCGGCTCAAGCTTCACTTCTTCACCGTATTTTCTTTGAAGCGCTTTTTCAAGAAGATAATCACATACCTGCGGATTTTTCGGAAGAAGAGGTCCGTGCAAATATGTTGCGATCACATTTTTATATATAACGCCTTCATAACCTGATTTTCCTGTATTTCCCAAGCCGTAAAACACTTTCCCGAACGGAGTGTGATCACCGATATATGTCCTTCCTCCATGATTTTCAAATCCGACTACAGGCTGTTCAAAAAGCGGACTGTTCAACACGATATTTCTGATCAGTCTCTCCGGCTGCCATTCTGTCGTTATATCAAGAATCGAAAGACCTTCTATCGTCTTTTTATTTGTCTTGTAATATTTCCCGAGAAGCTGATATCCCCCGCACACAGCGAGGACAACTCCCCCGTCTTCAACATATGCTTTAAAATCATCTTTGATGTCTTTTAGGAAACCGCATACAAGTTCCTGCTCTCTGTCAGATCCGCCGCCTAAGAGCACGATATCCAACTTAGAAAAATCAATTTTTTCACCTGATAGAAACGGAATCACCTCTGCCTCCATCCCCCGCCATTCAAGACGTTTCCGAAAACACTGTATATTTCCTCTGTCACCGTATAAGTTTAAGAGATCCGGATATAAATGTCCGATTGTAAGTTTCTTCATCGTTCCGTACCTCCTTTCCCCTCTAATTCAGTCAGCATATGGTTCGTCTGATACAATCCGGAGTAGTTCACGATAACATAAAGATTTTTCGTGCCCTGCTCTACACACTCAAGCACCGATGCACGCATATCGTCTGTAGATTCGCAAGAAACATCTTCGTATTTCAACCGAAGCGCCATATCATACTTCCTTGTTCCCGCCGTAATAATCTTTCTTGCGTTACTTTCCGCAAGATACTGAAAATCCACATCCCAAAGCCATGATACGTCTTCCCCATCCTGATACGTATCATTGATCTGAATGATAATATCTTTCGGATTCGGATCTCTGAGTACATGCGATACTTTCTGCTGAAAACCGATCGGATTTTTCGCAAGGTGGAGCTGCACTCTTGCACCGTTTATATTAAAAATACTTTCTCTGTTATTTCCATAATCAAACGCCTCTATCATCTCTTTAAAATGTTCATATCCCGCTCCCATCGTTTTAAGAGCCGCATACGCCGACAGAGTATTGTAAATATTATAAGGTGTCCTTATCTGCGGATCAAAGTGGATTCCGTCCATATCAAATGAATACAATTCATCTTCTCTTACGACATGTTCAGCCGTATATTCCGGATTTGGTCTGTTCCATCCGCAGTTCGGACAATGATACAACCCTAACTGACCATAATGGAAAAACTGATATTCCAGTTTCTTTCCGCATTTGCGGCAAAAAATGCTCTCCCGTATTTCAGATCGTGAAACATCGTCAAATATCTGCTCGCTGATACCATATGTGACAAATGCATTTTTGCTTTCCTGCGCCAAAGAGTAAGATAAAATGTCATCACAATTTATAATAAGCGTTGTCTTCGGAACGCTTGTCACCGCTGTCATCAATTTATTATAAGTAATATCAACTTCACCGAAGCGATCAAGCTGATCTCGCGAAATATTTGTCAGCAGCGCACAGTCTGGCTCTATTTTCGGCAGCACCCCTACAGATGCGATCTCATCTACTTCTATGCATGCATAATCCGCATCCAGATTGCCATGCTTGTCTGTTGCAAGAACAAACGCCGAAATAATTCCGTTTAACATATTAGCGCCCGTACGGTTAATAATCACTTTCTGACCTTCATGCTCTAACGCCTTACATAAAATCGCGTTCGTCGTTGTCTTTCCGTTTGTTCCCATTGTGACGATCGTCTTTTTTCTAACCTGACCCGATAATTCCTTCAGTATATTCGGATCGATCAGACGCGCCACATATCCCGGAAGCGTCACCCCGCTTCCACGGTTTAACTTTTTGATCAGACTGCTCGTCGCTTTCGCGCATTTCACAGCAAATTTACTTCTCAATCTCATACTTGAACCAATTTCCCTTTTTATTTATTTTTCTGCTTTTTTAACAGTTCCCGAATGGCATACGCAACACCAAGCTCATCATTTGACTTCGTAATATATTTTGCCGCTTTTTTCAATTCCGAAACCGCATTTCCCATCGCTACCGTCGCTCCGAAATCCATTGACATCATCGAATAATCATTCAAACTGTCTCCGAGAACCATAACCTCATCCATAGTATATCCAAGCGACTCGATATATTCCTTCAATATCGGACCTTTCTGCGCTCTTGCATCCGTGATCTCCACATTTGATTCAAATGATGAAGCGACTGCGATTTTAGGATTTTTTTCAAGATGTTTTGTCACCCTGCGGACTAACTCAAGATCATGTGAAAACATAAATAGTTTAAACACCGGGATACCCGCTTTCTCAATCTCTTCAAAATCAGAAACAACCTTTACACTTTCTATCGCCCTGCGATATTCGCTTGTTTTCACGACCTCTTCCCGGGTCATATTTACATGAAAAAGCTGCATCTCCGCTATAATACTTTCTTCGACTTCTTTTTCCGTTCCGATACGGTAATCGCCTTCATTTGTAAGAAATACGATCGATATCGGAAATTCTTTCACCTCTTCGCAGATCTCTCTGCACAACTCCATTCCGATGCCGCATTCTTTTACAATTTTTCTCTGCGGATCTCTGACTTCCGCTCCGCTTCCCAATATATAATCACAAACAATTCCTGTTCCGTCAAGCTCTGCCATAGCGCCTTCATAACCTCTGCCTGTCGCCACCATAAACCGGATGCCTGCCGCACACGCTTCCTTTACTGCCGCGATCGTATCCGGAGCGATTCTGTGGTCATCACAAAGAAGCGTTCCATCCATATCGCTCGCTATCACTTTGATCATATCTTCATATCTCCAATCTATATACAATAGTTCAGCCATACAGTGTACGTAGAGCATAAAACATGCTTGCATGTTTTTACCGACGGACATCTGTGTGCGGTTACTTGCTATTCTATCTATTATAAAGTTTTTCCCCGCATTTTACAACACAAATCGCCCTAACCTGCACAGTCGTTTTTCCATAACCGTCACAGTCGTTTCTACAGTTTGATTTCCCCAAGTCTTCCGCTGCCTTTCAGATATTTCCTATATACAAAGAAAAAAACAACGCTTGTCACCGATGCCGCCAGTATATCCGCCACCGGCTCCGCATAAAAAGCATCTTTCGCCGTAAACAACGCCGGGAGAAAACATGTTGATGAAAAGTAAAAAACTTTTCTTACAACAGACATCCCAAGAGACAACTTCGTCATGCCAAGAGCAGTAAGCGCATCAACAAAAACATACTGCAGACTTAACGGAACAACCATCAGAGTAAACACTTTGATCCCCCACACGGACAGTTCCCGGTACTCTGCATTATCCGTAAAAATACGAACAAAATACTGCGGAGCCACTCTTGAAATAATAAACATCACCGCCGTAAAGAAAACACAGAGCATCAACACCCAGAGCACTGTTTTCCGAATACGATCCGCTCTGTTTGCTCCATAATTATAACTAATAAGCGGCTGCGACCCTCCTGTCACGCCAAGCATCGGCGCCGTGATCAAAAGCATATAGCTTTGCACGATCGTAGCCGCCGTGATCAACGTATCCCCGTAGTCTGCTCCGCCGTAATACTGCAAAACAGCATTCAGCGCAATGATGATCACACTGTCTGATGCCAGAATCAAAAACGGAGAGAAACCGATCTTCACGATTCGTTTTCCAATCTCCCGCTCAGGCTTCACCAGCGTCAGCGGAATACGCATCTTCTTTCTCTTCAATGTATAAAGAACAAAGATGCATGATGACATCTGTGCAATCACCGTAGCCACTGCCGCCCCCGCAATATCCATTTCAAGTCCGAAAATAAATACCGGATCAAGCACGATATTTACGATTGCTCCGATCAGTGTCGTCAGCATTCCAAGCCCCGGATATCCCTGTGCCGTAATAAAATAATTCATCCCCATTGACAAAAGAGCGAAAAAAGTTCCAAGCGTGTAAATAGTCATATAAGTATTGGCATACGGAAATATATCTGCGCTTGCCCCAAACCATCTCAGTAAATAATCTTTCGTAAGTAAAAATACAATCGTCAATATTCCCGAAAAAATAAGCAGCATAGAAAAACTGTTTGCCAGTATCTGCTTAGCGCTTTTTTCATCTCCCGCCCCGAGACGTACCGAAAACAAGACGGAACCCCCGATACCGATCAGCGTTCCGAACGATGACAACAATGTAATGATCGGAGCACATACCCCCGCGCCTGCCAGCGAGTCAGCCCCGATCACCGGAATATTTCCTATATAGATTCTATCCACAATACTGTACAGCACATTAACAAATTGCGCGAACATAAACGGAATTGAAATTTTTAATACAAGCAAAGGAATAGAATCCCTGCCAAAATCATTTTCTTTTTTCATAACTCATATAACCCTCTCCCTAAGATTTCAGGTTATATATTATCACTTTCTCACAGATATAAAAACCGCGAAAAGTGATTTTTCTAAAACTTTTTCTCGATTTTATTCCTGCAATATCCTTACATCCGCTCTTGCATGTAAAAACGGCAGGGAACGGGGACAGCACACTCCCCCTTCCCCGTTACCTACCGTCAAAAACTTGTCAAAAGAAATGAATTTATCCTTCAATCGCAATGGATTTCTTAGTCTCTACTGCTTTCGCATCCTTTTTCGGAATTGTCAGGCTCAAAATACCGTTTTCAAATTTTGCTTTAATATCTTCGTGAGTGATCGCATCGCCTACATAAAAACTCCTCTGCATTGTACCTGCATAACGCTCTTTCCGAATGTATTTTCCCTTCTTATCTTCCTCGTCCTTGTCAAGTCCTTTCGCCGCCGAGATGGTCAGATAACCATTTTCAAGATCCACGGTAATCTCGTCCTTTTTAAATCCCGGAAGATCAATATCCAACTCATATCCCGCTTCATGCTCACGAATATCTGTCTTCATCATGTTTTTGGCATTCTTACCATACAGCGGATTTTTCTTTCCCCAGAAATCTCTGTCAAATCTCTCAAACGGGAAATCCATCCAATCATCGTCAAACAAATTCTCTCCAAAAATACTAGGCATCAACATAAGTCATATCTCCTTTCAAAACACTTTTGAATTTATTGTTTTCTTTGTTATATCTGTAATATAGCACCCGTTATTAGCACTGTCAAGGGTTGAGTGCTAATATTTTTGCTATTTTTTTGCAAACCCTTTAAAATCAATGGTTTGCAGTATCTTATTTCTTTTGAAATTGTGATTTTTTCTGTTTTGACACCAATTTGACACCATTTGCGCTAAAACTACAAGCCATGCAAGCGAAAAATGAGCTCCCGTTGAGAGTTTGATCTCATAAGTGGAGATCATTTTTTTCGCTTATAAGGCGATAGCCGCGACCGAATGAATGCAGGTCATGAGGTCCATAGCGAGTAGTTCTGTAATCATTCTTAAAGAAATCTGAGCCGTCACATAATCTGAACCAAATCCCTCTTCGCAATCTCTTTTCGATCCTGAACCAGTCTGTGATATGGTTATAAACTTCCATTTCATTGAACTGCTCCACAGCTACATTATATCCGGTCACAATCGATTCGTAATGCCCTTGTTCTGGATGATTAACTGTATACGTTTTTGTTCCTGTTTGCTCTTTTCTCCAGCCCGAGTAATATCCCGCATGCATTGTCTCGTCTAAATGTTGTCCTGCAACTCCTGAGATATCAGCTTGACATGTGCTACAAATTGTATGTTCTACCATTTCATATACTGGTTCATTGACAGTTTCTGTCCAAGCTTCCTGATCGACTACCCATTCTCCTGTATAGATCGGAATACTATAATCATGAGTATGTACCGGAGCTGTATTTTGAGTTCCGCCGTTTCCTGAGTTCCCTCCATTAGATTCCCCTGTTGTTTGGGAAGCGTTATTTTTCTGTGTAGAAGCAGAAGCATCCGGTTGAGATGCTGTCTGCTTCTCATCCTATTCTTTCTTGTACCGAATTTCGGTACAAGAACCTGTTCTAAAAAACACCACACATTTATTATACTTGTTATGCAAGTATTTGCATGCCCATATTATAGCTACAAAATATTAGTTCAATCGGATTTTTGCAACCGTACACCACAACTCCGCAACACTTTCTTATAGTTTAGATTAATCAAAAGAAGGGTGTCAAGCATTCAACACCCTATTATTCGACCTTGCAATCATTATACAAATATTTTTATTCATAAATGTTTGAATACATTTCATTGAGTTTTTTCACTCCATTCTCTATCTCCTCTTTCAGTTTAGCATATACTTCATAATCATCTGCTTCCATTTTTTCTTTATGTTTTATCTGACCGTTTCTATCAAGACTATACTCTTTTGGTTTTGTAGAACCGTCGTCTGCCAAATGGTTTTCTCTTGAAATATAAAGTGTTATAAAATCGCCTGTTTTCCGAATTGTAATACCCGGATTTTCTTCCAAATCGCTATTCTTTACGAGAAGTGTGGCTACGATAAATTTCTCTCTGTCACTCATTTCCTGATTCCATTTCCATATAGAAGGTCTGTCAAACATATAAATATCATACTTAAAATCGGAATCTGTGAGGCAATAATTATTACCTTCTTGCTCAAATCCAAGTTCCTCCAACTTATCTTCATATGTCCGCACAAGATGGTCCTGCTTGCCGTTTTGAATTCCTATATAAGCTGAAACTAAAATAACTATCGCCAATACTACTATTGTTCCTATTTTAAATATTTTTAAGTGTCTTACTTTTTTATCGATTTCTTGTACCATAGAGAAGTTATCCTTAAGCATAGAATCCAACGGAACTCCTGATTCGTCACTAATCTTTACTAATGTTTGTAAATCCGGATAATTCTTTTCCTTTTCCCAGTTTGAAATAGTTTGCCTCGTCACATGATAATATTGTGCAAACTCTTCTTGAGACATCTTTTTTTCTTCTCGTAATTTTAAAATTGTTTCTCCTATTTTCATACCGCTTACCTCCTTTTTATTTTATTTTATCTCTCCACTCTGCAAAGTCCAGCAAACTTTATTTACCCCCTCCTTTTTCGGGCGCAAATAATTTTTACCTCTTCATATTTTGAAAATATTCCTTATAACATCGATTTCTAAAATTAACACCTTGCTGCCTTAGCATCTCACCGGCTGCAAATATAAGTTCTGTTTTTATTGATTTTTGCTTCGCAAAATGGGATAATAGACGTAAAATTTTTTATTGATTTTTAATCTTACGCAAGAGGAGGTTATTTCATATGGAAAACACTGAACTTATCATCCCGGCTCCGTCCGATCCGTTAAAAAAACACAAGAGTCATTTTTCCAAGATCGGACTTTTTTATTTCTGTGGAGCGATCATAATTTCGGGAGTGCAGATTTCTGTCATTACATTGATTCAGTTGATCGCACCCCAGCTTATGGTGAATCCGAATATTTCCCTGATCATCTCATCGCTTTCGATGTATCTTATTGCAATGCCGCTTTTGGTCATCATCGTACGCACGATCCCCGGCATGGTCATCCACAAGAAGAAAATGACGGCAGGGCAATGGATTATCGCCTTTTTTATGTGCTATGCGCTTATGTATGTTACGAATGTAATAGGCACATTTACGACAGCTATCTTCGGAACACTAAAAGGAGATCTCGTAGACAACCCGATCCAGGACATTCTTACCGGACTGTCTCCGCTCACAGCATTTTTCCTTATGGTGATCTGCGCTCCCATCGTCGAAGAATATGTTTTCCGAAAACTCATCATCGACCGGACAGTACAGTACGGACAGGCAACGGCTATCCTTCTGTCAGGATTGATGTTTGCGTTATTCCACGGTAATTTTAATCAATTTGTATACGCATTTACACTCGGTGTGTTCTGGGGATTCATTTATGTAAAAACCGGGCGCTTGATCTACACGGTTGCCCTGCATATGACAGTCAACTTTTTAGGCTCGATTCCGGGACTGCTTTTAATGAAATCAACATTTTTCAATCAGCTTTCTCTGTTAGCGGAAAATAACCCGTCAGCCATCGTCGGACTCGTTATGCAGCATCCGGTTCAGTTTCTTTTGATTTGTTTTTACATGCTGCTTCTTTTCGGTCTTGTCATTACAGGCATCATATTTTGGGCGATCAACTTTAAGAAATTCAAATGTGCCCCCGGAGAGATCACAATTCCGAAAGGAAAACGTTTCTCAACGATCATCTTAAATGTCGGAATGATTCTGTATTGTCTGTTTTGGATCATTCAGATTATTTTACAGTTGTTCGCTTAAACAAATCTATTTTCAGATTAAAATGCAGCTTTACCCTCACAAGAGAAAGCTGCATTTTCTAATATCTCACTATTCTTGTTCTATCAATCATTCTGCATCGTCATATCAGCAAATCTTCATCGCAGTCTCGTAAGCGCCCCACACCACGCTCCGTAAATTTCCAACCTGTTCACAATCGCCGACCAGGTAAATATTCTTTCCTTTTCTTTCCAGCGGATTAGGCAGGTAACCGACTGATCCGATCACAGAGTCACAAGGAATCTCTATCTCTTTTCCGGTTTTATCTGTACAGATCACCGAATGTTCTTTTACTTCTTTTAACTTTGTTTCGAGATATACCGGAACTTCGTGCAACTCAAACCATTCCCTCAAATAGGAACTATTGGCAAGGCAAACTCCTTTCTGCGCCACAAGATCATTTTTCATCTCAACAATAACCGGTCTCTTTCCCTGAAGCGCAAGCTCATAGGCAATCTCGCTTCCCGTAAGGCCTCCTCCGATCACTACAACTCTTTCTCCTACATCCCTTCCGTTCAGATAGTCGCATGCCTCAATCATCCGTTCATGTCCCGGAATATTTTTCATCACGCGCGGAACAGAACCGGTTGCAATTATTACCGGAGCATCGCCGAACTTTTCAACGCTGTCAATCTCCTTACCTAAATGAACCTCCACATCCAGTTCTTTCATTTGTCTTCTGTACCATGCCAAAAGTTCTCTTAATTTCCCCTTATAAGATTCTGCACTTGCCGGGATGAACGTGCCGCCAAGAACGTTGTTCTTCTCATAAATAACCGGATCATGCCCACGAAGCTTTAACACTCTGGCAGCTTCCATCCCCCCGATTCCCCCGCCGATAATATAGACTCTTCTTGGATTCTTTGTTTTCTCTATAAAATGCCGATCCCACTGCATCGTTTCCGCATTAACCGCACACCTTGACAAATGCAGGCTGTCACTTAATTCCTGATCGTTTGGCACTCCTTTATAGTGGCACATATTAAAACATCCGTTATGGCATAAAATACAAGGCCGAATCTCTTCTTCCCGATCTTCCATCATCTTTGTGACCCATTCCTGATCTGCCAAAAACTGCCTCGCGAATCCCGCTCCGTCCAATCTTCCTGCGGCGATCGATTCTGCCACTGTTTTCGGGTTCATTCTCCCCGCACATACAACCGGAATCCGAACAAACTGTTTAATATGTTCTACATCTTCCAGATTACAATTTTCCGGCATATAAACAGGCGGATGCGCCCAATACCACGCATCATATGTACCATTATCGCAGTTGAGCATGTCATAACCTGCATCTTGCAAATATTTCACCGCTTTTTCAGATTCTTCCATATCTCTTCCGACTTCCGTAAACTGCTCTCCCGGAAGAGCGCCTTTTCTGAATCCTTTTGTCTTGGAAAGAACACTGTACCTTAGCGATACAGGAAAATCTTCACCACATACTTTTTTAATCGCCTGCACGATCTCTACAGCAAAGCGATATCTGTTTTCAAAAGATCCTCCATATTCATCTGTTCTATGATTTACATATTTTAATGTAAACTGATCAAGAAGATATCCTTCATGTACCGCATGTATTTCCACTCCGTCAACTCCCGCATCCTGCAAAAGTTTCGCCGACTTTGCAAACGCTTCCACAAACTCATGAATTTCTTCTCTTGTCATCTCTCTTGAAGGAACTTTATCCGACCAGCGGTTCGGAGACGGGCTTGCCGTCGCAGTAATCTTATCCAGATCCATAAACGGCTTTGATAAAACGCGCAGCGCCTTATTCGTATATAATTTTTCCATCATCTCGCTGATCGTAAACGACCGGCCGAAACCCGCTGTCAACTGAACAAAAAGTTTGGCTCCTGTTTTATGAAACTCCGGCATCCACTCTTTCAGATCTTCATACATCTTTTTATTCTTGTACAGCCATTGTCCAAACATAGGATTATATACCGGCTGACACCCCGGAAGGACAAGACCCGCATTGTTTTTTGCAGCCTCCCTAAGAAATCGCGCACCCATTTTGTCAAAATGGTTTTTCTCCATCCATCCGAACAGATCGGTTCCTCCCATAGAAGTCAATACGATACGGTTTTTTATCTCGCAGTTTCCGATACGCCACGGAGTAAATAAAGGTTTTAGTTTCTCATCCATGTTTCAATTCTCCCTTCTGTTTTCTATAGGAAGCGCATACTGCTCCGCAAGTTTCTCAATCTCCTTGCGCACCTGATTTACAACATTCTTCGGGCTGACAATTTTTGCCTGACTGCCAAGCGCAAATACCCAGCTTATGAACTGACTGCTTACCTGAACGTCTACACTCACAGTGAAATGATCGGCATCCGCCGGAATCATCATCACATCTTTCCCGAAACGATCTACAATAACACCTGCCAGCGAATTTTCAACAAGAAGTTTTACCGACTGTTCTTTTCCCCCGAACATGCCAAAACTCTTTTTTGAATACGACGCCATGTCGATCTTTTGAAACTCCTCCTTTCCCTCCCGTATCTCTTCCGACAGCAAAATATGAAGCATTTTATCGACTCTGTAATGCCGGATCTGCTCTGCCCGGGAATCATATCCGATCAGATAATAATTCTCATGATCCCATAGCAGCCCCCACGGGCTGATATGGTAATACGCTCCTCCGTGACGAAGCTCCGGTTCTTTTTTCACATTCCACTGATAATATTGAAATTTAATTTTTTTGTTTTGTGAAATTGCATTATAAATCGTATCGACGCTGTAATAAACAGTTTCATTCATCGTCTTAATCCGCCCTGAAACAAACACCTGCCGCCGAAGATCCGCCGCATCATGCTGACTGACAAGAGTTTCCAGTTTTCCTATCAACCGGTTCGTCATCTTCTCTGTAATAAATTTTGACGACTGTATCGCATCAACAAGAAGTTTCAGTTCAGCCAGTTCAAATTGTCTGCCTATCACATGATAGCGGTATCCTCTCCCGCTGCGCTCACCTTCTACTTCAATGCCGAATTCTTCTAAATCTTTCAACGATTCATACAGACTTCTTCTCTCTGCGATAATATCATACTTTTCCAACTCTTTTTGAATCTCCGGCATTGTCAGATAATGTGTTTCATCCGTCTTTTCACACATGATCTGTGCGAGACGGTACAGCTTAAACTTTTGATTTGCTCCCTTCGGCATAATACAACGCTCCCGTACTTTAGTCATAATGATATAATATCATATTTCTGCGTTTTCCACTACGGAAACCATCTCTGACTTCTCACTTCACGGCTTTTCACTCTATGAATTCATAATAATCCGCTTCGCAGCTAAAAAGCATCCACGTTCCTTCTACATACCCCATATAACCCTTTTCCGTATTATATCCTTTCATATCTTCTTCCCCTTTCGACAGACTGATTTATAATTTTTATATTTATTCCGCTTTTGTTATATTTACAATATCAGTTAAGCTGTCGTATAAAAATGACTCTTTCATACTTCTTCGTTACGGCAAGGGATTTGATTTTCTTTCATTTTGTTTAATTTTCGCTTCGCTTTTAAGGCTTCAAAAAAGACGCCGATACGTCAATATGATATCAGCGCCTTTTCCCCAAAATTTTTATCTAAGTTCCGTTACGGATTCTGAATTTTCTTTGGAAATTCATTCCATCTGCCAATCGTCTATTACAGGACAAGATCGTCTATTTTTTCAAATCCGTTTAACGTAAATGATTCGACTGTATTTCCGGCTACAAGATAAAATGTTTCTCCGATATACAATCCTCGGACATTTCCGTAATTAACAATATCTTTTGAAAATACTTCTTTAAAACCTTCCGCTTCATCGTAAGTAAACATTTTATATTCGATCGAATCTCCGTACGCCATAAATCCAAACAGATTCTTTTCTGCATCGGCAAATACCGCCTTATAATTATATCCTGCGTCTGTGCTAAGCACATTCTCTAAAACATAGGTTGACATCTCCTTTACATTTGCCGGATCACTTATGTCAAACATAGACAGCTTCACACCTTCTGTCGTCATGCCCTCTTCATCTACGCTCAATCCGATTCCAAGCAGTTTTCCATCGCCATACGGATGCAGATAATCTGAAAATCCCGGTATCTTCAATTCTCCGATGATCTTTGGATTTGACGGATCTGAAAGGTCCACGGAAAACAGCGGATCGATCTGCTTAAATGTCACAAAATATCCGATATCGCCCATAAATCTCGCTGAATGGATTGTTTCCTCTTTCGCCAGATTCTGAATACTTCCGGTCATTTCCAGATTTTCATCCAACACATATAACGCATTTGTTTCTATAGATGCATTATCCACTGCCACTTCATCTTCAACTATAACATCCGATCCGCCTTCTTCCACATACGGAACAGGCATGATCCGGTTGTTATAATCACTGGGAATCACTGTCGCTGCAATTCGCAAATATCCGTTATATTCATCGATACTAAAGGAATCATTCAAAACGCCGTCGATCTTTGTCTGTCCTACCGCATCTAAAGTTCCCTTATCATAAGCGATCTTACGGATCGAAGTCTGGATATTCTCTGTCTCGCTTTTTCCGTAATACTCCTCTGTTATATAAATATTATTTTCGCTCACATAACACATTCCCGCGTTTCCGAAAATCGCCTTTGTCTGTAATTTCTCAGTCGGGTCGGAAAGCGCAAATGCAGAAATAACCGTGTGCTGACTTCCGGTCGTTCCCTGCGGCATATATATATCTTCCGCGCGGAGCAGACTTCCCTGGATCTGCGGGATATAATCGCTTTCGTTTGATACCGACGAATCATAATATGTGTAAAAATCGCTGACTAAATAAACATATCCGTCTTTCACGCGCATTGTATGATACTGCCCGCTCTGAGAAATCACTCCTGCTTCTCTCGGATTCGCCGGATCGGTCACATCATAAACTGCCGCGCATGTATAATCTTTATAAATTCCGTCTTCTGCTTTCTTTCCTTCTTCACATTTTGATTCGGTATACAATATCACAAGCCGCCCATCGGAAACAAAAACCTCTCTTTCCATTGAAAATCCATGCAATTCCAACGGCTGATCTTGTTGTAATACCATAACTTCCCCAGGGATTGTAGCATAATCATCCTGCACGTAGTGCTCCACAAGCTTCCGAGGCCCTGAACCCAAGGCCTGTCCATTATTGTGCAATGGATAAATATCCTTTCTCACCCCAATATAAGTCAAATACTCTACATCATCTTCTGTCTCTTCCTTTTTACCCATCACGATTGACAATACTGATTTGTTCCCCTCGTCAGACAACACCATCCACCCTGTTTCATATTGGGATTGTACGGTAATCCTGATCAATTTATTAAAATGCATACCCGACTTTTTATCTATCGGACAAAACGTTACATTATGAGTCGTATATGATTAGACATAAATGTGTATGTAGGCTCCGTTGACACAAGCTCTGTTCCCACATACCATTCAAACTCCATCTCCGGATTAATACTATCAACGGTAAATACAACTTTGGGAGCCAGTACAATTTCTTCCCCGGCGTAAACGGTATATTTCTCTTCTATATTCTCCCATCTTTTAACTTCATTTATCTCCTTGAAATCCTCATCCAATTTGTTATCCAAACAACTTGTAAGAGCAAGCAAGGCAGCTATTATTAATAAATACTTTTTCATAAATTCCATATATTATTTTATCCAATAACAGGTACAGTCACCTCATCTCCATTTTCATCTATAAAAGGACCGTATTTCTCCAAATATCTTTTCAGGGTTAAAGCACACCGACGAATCACATCTGAGTCGTCAAGCGTAATCTCCGGAATTCCCCCGTTAGCCTCAATCAGCAACTCAAACTTTTTAATGGTAAATTCTCCTAAATTTGCCCAAATCACCCATTCATCTTCATTCCACCATTCCGGTCTAGAAGCAATATCTGAAATTGATATAACTGCCGTACGGAAAGGCGTATCTCCTTGACTATATTTTTCACTATCAGCAATTCTAAACACGACACGTCGAATCTCCGAAGATAAAATCTCACTATTCTTGAACGTAATATAAATCGTATCCGCTACTCGATCTTTATGAAACACGAAATCTTCCGATATATCATAATTTGCGGCATCCAATGTCGTTTCCTCTTTTACTACTTCCAACTTAAAAGAACAATCTTCATCAAACATTCTACCGGAAAGATTCATGGCAACAGGTACTGAAATATCACCTTCCGGATAGAAAAAGAAAGAGGTAGAAGTACTGTCATTGGTAGCGTTCTTTGTAAAATAGATATAAGAAACGTCATTCGAATTTTCTAAAATTCCCCTTTCGTCACAAGCATAAAGTAACACCAAGGATACAAAGACTAATATATACTTTTTCATAATCTCAACAATTAAATGTTCTCACTATCCGGCACATCCAAAATGAAATACTCCGGTTTCCAATTATTAACGGTCGGTACAGACTGATTCAGACGCTTAAACATAAAGAATATCTGACCTTCGCCCAAAAATTCCCGACGTGCATCTGAAATTAATCTATCCATAAAATCAGACTTTAATGTGATTCCTGATAAATCAACATTTCTCAGATTACGTCCCTTTTTCACTTGCATCAAATAATCGATTGCCTCTGACGGATCTTTATCAAAACAAGCCTCTGCTGCAATATAATAGATCTCACTCATACGAATAATCGGGATCAAATTCGAACTCAATATTCCTTCTGATGTTGCATTGTTTTGATAAGCATACTTCATCAAACGATTCACCGCACTCAATTGGTATCTTTTACGATAGTCATCCGTTTCTCCGTTAAACAAATTATCCACCTCTTTTACTACCATAAACAATTGATTCCCATTAGCATCGAGAACGTCATTCAGCGCCTTGTCCCAATCGGTCAATTTTGTTGAATAAAAACCGCACAAAATATCATCATAAAATTTCAAATTCCCGTTTGCCATCTTACTTGCCGAAGTAAAATTATAATATTTCGTATTATTTTGGAAATCAATAATTTCCTTTGCGACATTATATGCTTCATTAGGCTGATTATTATATAAATATGCCCGAGCCAAAATACCGGAAACAGCATAATAATTCATTCGGAATCCCCGATATTCGAAAAAGCGTCCACCAGTAGGACCACTAAAACGCTCTGCAATCCTTAATTTACTTACATTAATTGAATCATATTTATAAACTAACTTTCTTGCATCCTCCAAGTCCTGTATAACATTCTCCATGCACTCCTCTACAGACAACTTCACAGACAGAACCTCCGGATAACTTTTAATATACGGAATATAGGTTCCTTTAGGAGAAGTCACCGGTGCCGGAGCAAAAATTCGTAACATATCAAACTGAATAAAAGCACGTAACGCCAACGCTTCGCCTTCCAATAATGCTCTTTCAGATTCTTTAAGTTCAAATAAATCCGGGTCAGCATGACGAGCATGAGCGATCAAGTTATTACAGTTAGCTACAGCATTATATCCTTCTTCCCAGATTGCTTGAGGCAATTTATGAAAATCAGTGTATTCATAATCGTAAAAAGCAGCCCCTTCCTTATACTGCCTTCCCGGATACTCAGATGGCATATTTTGAACATTATAGCATTGAGCCAACACATCCATCACCCCCCAAGTCATCTCCCGGCCATACATATTTACTCCGGACAATGATTTATACACCCCATTCAACACATTCCGATAACCATTGCCAGTAGAGAAAACCTCGTCCTCACTGATTTGTTCTTCCGGTTGTACATCCAGCCAGCTATTACATGCCGAAAACAATACCGGTAATATACATATAAGTAGTAATCTATTCATTTTCATAACTCATCTTTTTTATTAAAAGCTTGCTCTCAACGTAAAATTCACAGTCTTGGCATACGGATAACTTGTACCTCTCTCCTGCTTGATAGAAGAGAACCGCAATAAATCATTCGTACTCACCTCTAATCTCAATACATTCAACCCCATCTTTTTGATTAATTGAGTATCAAAATCATAACTTAAAGTCAATGCATTCAATGAAAGTACGTTATTATCCTGCACGAAACGAGAAGAAGGTTTCGTTGTTGTTGAACGATCTTTAATATCTTTCAATGGAGTAACATCTCCCGGTTTTTGCCAGCGATCCGTCAACACACGCTTATCTACATTGTTATATTGAATATCTGCATTCTCGACCTTGCTTACTAAGGTGGAGTTATACTCCTGCCCACCAAACTCGTACATGAAAGAAGCAAATAGCGAGAAGTTTTTATAGGAAGCATTTAACCCGAATGATCCTTGTCCTTTGGGTTCCGTATTACCAACAATTACCTGATCGGCCCCACTCCACTCGTGAGTAATAACTCCATTCCGGGTGATAAACAATTCCTGACCATTTGCCGGATCAATACCTAAAGAACGCATAGCAAAAATAGAAGTTGTAGATCCTCCTTCTTCATATTTGGTCTTCACTTCTGCCACATTGTTATTACTCGGATCATTATAGAATGCATCAACCTGTTCGTTATAAGCCTTCAAGGCATCCGAAATTTTTATAATCTTATTCTTATTATGGGCGAAATTTCCCCATAAAGCAAATAACAAATCATTTCTCTGGATGATATTGGCACGAATATTAAACTCGTATCCTCTATTTCGAATTTCACCCATATTATCTTTATAAGAAACGAATCCGGAAGAAGTCGGCACGGTTACATCCGTAATCAAATCAATGGTTTTCTTATTATACCATTCCGCACTAAAAGTCACACGTTCATTCCATACTTGCATATCCAATCCGAGATTGAACGTATTCGTCTTTTCCCAAGATAAATCTTCATTTCCAAGAGCTTTTAGCTTAACACCATAACCTGTAACATACCATTCATCAAATTGAGCCTCGTAAGTCGTGATTGCTGAATAAGAAGGGAAATTTACCTTACCGGTCTGTCCATAAGAAGCTCGTATTTTTAATTGATTAAAGATACCATTATTCTGCATAAATCCGTAATTATGAATATTGATACCCAAACCTCCCGACCAGAAAGGAGCCCATTTTTGATTAGAACCAAATTCAGAAGAACCGTCAAAACGGGCAGAAGCATCCAACAAGTAAATATCATTATACGTATAGTTCAAGCTAGCAATCACCCCAAACAAACGAGTCTGGCTCTGTGATTTTGTCGGTTTATCCACTACTTCTGCCGCATAGTTAGAAGAATGAAATTCTCCTGAAGGGAAACCACGATAATGAGTAGACGTGCTTTCCGTAAAATCAGAAGTAGCATTAAATCCCACAGATAAATTTATATTATTCTTGGCTATCGACTGTTGATAATATAGAAATGCTTGAGCATCCCACATAGTTCTTTCACCTTTATCCACGTACAAATCACCTGTCAGCAACTCATTGGAACTGGCTTGGGTTGATGATTTATTGGACTCAGGATCAATAAAACGTTCCCCTTTTGTAAATTGTTTGGTAATACTGAATTGTCCTTTCATCGACAGGTAGTCATTGATAAACCAGTTCACGCTGACATTATCAATAATCTCATCATACTTGTCATAATCATAACTATGCAGACTAGCCTCATACAAAGGATTCAAGGCGCTCTGATACCTAATTTCAGTAAATTGTAACTTTTTTCTCATAGAACCGTCTTCATTAAAGCAACGGTCATAAGGTAACAACGTGGTATAATCACTAAAAGAACCATACGGAGATTCCTGTGCTTTCACATAACCATAAGAAATATAATTTTTTACTTGGAAGTTTTTCAATCGATAATCCACGGAGAAACCGACTCCGGTTCTATTTCGATATGACTTCTTCATCACACCATTGTCCCCGTTAAACGAAGCATCCAAAGCATAACGCAAATCCGAATTTCCACCTTCAATATACAGACTGTGTTTATGAGTAACTGCGTTTCTCAACGGTTTTGAAATCCAATCCGTATCCGCTCCTTCTGCTATATTCTTATATCTTCTCCAATAAGCATCCTGTTTACTGATACTCGTGGCTCCTTCTTCCGGGTCATACAGTCCCGCAAGACGTTCAATTTCCAACTTTTCCTCTGCATTAGCCAAATTATAATCCGACAAATCGGGAATAGACAAAGAAAAATTACCATTGTATGACACTCGAAATGTTCCTGGTTCAGGCTGTTTAGTCTCAATCACAACAACGCCATTTGCAGCTTTCGAACCATACAAAGCCGTGGACGCAGCATCTTTCAATATTGTTACAGATTGCACACGGTCCATATTCAAATTTACCACCGTTTGCAAATCAGTCTCGAAACCATCAAGGATAAACAATGGCTGATTCGGATCAGTATCATATTGTTCTTTCAATCCTACAACACTACTTTTACCACGAATTTCGATATCCGGTAAGCGATTAGGGTCAGAACCATAATCATTATTCTCCATAATCACGAAAGAAGGATCTAGTGTCTTCAAACTCTGAATCAAATTTTGTGTTCCAACCATCTTCAACTCTTCTTTCTTGAATGTAGCAGTGGAACCCGTAAAACTCTCTTTTTTACGCTGAAAAATACCAGTCACGACCACCTCATCCATCTCACTTACCTCATCTTCCAGCGTGATGTTAAGTTCTGATTGACCAGCCCATTTCACCTCCTTCGTTTTCATTCCCACAAACGAAAATATCAGAGTAACAGTATCCTGTTTTAGAATATTCATGGAATAATTTCCATCCATATCGGTCGCAGTCCCTACACTCGTCCCTTTAATCATAACTGTCACCCCAGGTAAAACGCCACCTTTTGAATCTTTCACCACTCCTTTAAGAACCACGCTTTCCTTCTTCTCCGGTTCATTATTAACCTTCTTGACAGAGATCAGGATTGTCTGATCTTCAATCTCATATTGTAAAGATGTATTTCGTAAACACAACTTCAACACATCTTCTACCGAGGCTTCACTTACTTTCAAACTCACATTTTTCACCCCTTGTACATCCTGTTTATTATACAAAATATAATACCCAGATTGTGCATGTAACTCTTTTAACACCTGTTCCAAGCTTACATCTTGAACCTCCATCTTAATTTGTTTCTGACTATACGTCGGTATTGCAAACGCAAACACCGGCAACAACACCATAAGCATAACAAGTTTCATCACTAGCATTTTTTTTCCACGCCATCGCCATGGATGGAGAATTAATTCATCTTTTTTCATACATTTGTTTAATTTTTACTTAATGCTCGCATCAAATGCCAATCCGAGGCGAGTTTTAAAATTACAATAGTCCGGTAAGTCCTTAAAAACTTAGCGGACTTCTTTTATTACAATCTTTTTACCTTCTATCAAATAATCAATATTTTGAGTTTTTTTCAACATACCCAATATCTTAGAAATATTCTCGTATTTTCGAATTACCCCATAAAATATTTTTTCTTTCAATTCCGGTGTTTCAATAATAATATCCACATCATACCAACGGGCCAATTTCTTCATTATAGTAACCAAATCTTCCTCGTCAAAAATGAAAAGTTTATCTTTCCATCCGATATAATTCTCAACATTTACTTCCCGCATAGTTATCTTTCCACTATTTTTATCCATTTCCGCTTGATGTCCCGGCGTCAGCAAAACAGTTTTATCAGATTGATCCAATACTACCCGTACACTACCCGAAACTAAAGTTGTCTGCACTTTAGATTCATCCCCATAAGCCATTACGTTAAATGAAGTTCCTAAAACACATACACTCTGTCCTCCCCCATGTACTTCAAAAGGCTTGTCAGAAGGAGAAACTTCAAAATAAGCCTCTCCCTCAAGATACACCTCTCGTTTTTCCCCGATAAAACTAACCGGATATCGTAAACGGGTATCAGAATTTAACCATACCCGAGAACCGTCGGATAAGATCAGTTGATATTCGCCTCCCCGGGGAATAATAATGGTGTTATATTCCAGAGCGGATGGATTACCCGAGTGGCCTTGTTTATAGGCAAGACGATTGGAATCATTCGTTACTACAGTTCCTTCCAATTGTAATTGCCCTAGATTTTTCCCTAGACCTAGTTCCAGTTTCCGCCCGTCAGCCATCTCTAGCACGGCACATTCTTTACCAGGAATAATATCTGTAGCTAACGGAGATATTTCTTTCTTCTCCACCATGAATAAAAATACACTTCCGGCAATAAGTGGTATTAATAAAATTGCAGCAATTTGTTTTACCCGCCGAATAAGACGAATACGCTTTCCCTGTTTACCTACTGAAAACATTACTCGTTCTTTCAATGCTTCTAATGAATAATTTTCATATTCTTGCAACCGCCCCATCAAATAATTCCGCTCTACCAGCCGTTCATAAAATAGTCGGTGCTCGTCACTCTCATGGATCCATTCCTCCAACATCTTTTCCTCCTCTTGCTGAATAGTACCATTCAACCGAGCTACAACCCATGAGGCTATTTTCAAATTATTATCATCATGCATACCCTGTCATTTTTACATTTCACACAAAGAACGACCACACTTCTCAAAAAGATGACAAGAAGCAGATTTTTTTTCAAAAAAAAATTCAATTAAATAAATCCACCATTCCCAAAAGTACCAAAAGAATACCCATGCTAAAGCGTTTTTTTAATACAGCCATAGCTCTCTGTTTCTGAGTCCGAACCGTATTGATCGATATAGATAACGAATCTGCTATTTCCTGATTACTTAATCCTTCCAATCCTAATCGGAATACACGTCTACATTCTGGAGGTAATTCGTCAATTGCCCGATAAATTTCCCCGAGCACCTCTTCTTCAATCATTTTCTCATCCAAAGAATCCTCACTTAACTCTTGTATCAACGCCGCTTCATGTTTATGAACGACCTGCTCATGCTTTAATAAATCCAAACATTTATTACGAGCCGTCTGGTAAAGAAAAACCCGAATCGGAAGTAAGGACATAAAATCTTGACGTCTCTCCCACAGGGTTACGAAACTTTCCTGCACAATATCTTCAGAGAAAGTACTATTCTTAAGAATTGAATTACAATAAAAATAAAGAGATTTCCCATATGTATCCAAGAAAAAAGCAAAAGCATACTCATCACCATCCTGTAATCGCCTTACAAGGTAGTCCACATTATGCTTAAACTTTCTATATCGCATCTCCTTATCCATCAAACACTCCATTTCTAATCATGGATGAAACAAAGATGCGAAAAAAAACATATAAAAAAAAATTGTCCAAAATGAACACAGCCAAAGACAATACAATAAAACATTATGAATCAAAACAATCGACATATCGTCAATAACAAACGATTTCTCCTAAATATACAATTTAGACACTAGTGAAATACGTTTAACAAATTAACAAGTCGGCTTTCTCTTTATCGGGAGTTTCGGGAAAAGTTTCCTAAAACGTACTAAATAAGTCGTAACATTACTTCCCGCAACGATAATGGTCACGGCAAAAACAATCATCATAATACCACATCCCACTCTCACGGTTAAAGGTTCCCCGAAAACCGTCACCCCGAAAAATACCGCTGTCAAAGGCTCCAAAGCCCCTAAAATAGCGGTTGGGGTCGAACCGATATACTGGATGGCCTGAGTGGTACAAAGAAATGATATAGCAGTCGGGAACACGGCCAAGGCAACCAAATTACCCCACAGATACCACGTGTCTACCACACGCAGACTGGCCCCAAAATCAACACGAACCAAAAACAGAGACAACCCGAAAACTAAAACATAGAACGTCAGCTTCAGTGTCGCAATCTCTCGCAACAAGGGTCTATTCACAGCGACAATGTAAATGGCATATGACAAGGCCGAGGCGATAACGAGAATCACTCCCGTCAGACTCAACACCGAACCATCCTCCCCCTTGTAAAGCAAGGCAATACCACCCAACGCCAGCATGATACACAAAATTGTTTGTAACGTCAGTTTCTCTTTAAAGAGAAAGGCCATGATTAAGGCTACCATGATCGGGTAAACGAACAACAAGGTCGATGCAATACCGGCTGCCATGTAATTATAACTCTGAAACAAGGTAAGTGACGAGAGTGCCACCAGCAATCCCATGATAATTAACGGAAGTATTTCTTTTCGCTTCAATTTGAAATCTCTTCCCCGCAACTTAATCATCGCACCCAACACCGGGATAGCAAACAAGTACCTGAAAAAAAGAACTGAATCCGGGTTCATCCCCGCCTCGTACAGGGGAAGGGCAAACAAGGGATTCATCCCGTAAGTTGCTGCCGCAATGACCCCTAACACGTATCCTTTAGCTTTTACATTCATAACTGTAAATGATTACATTAAATTGGCAACAAAGATATAGTTTTGTTTGTCATCATGAATGATCATTCTGTTCAAATTATTTTCTTGACACACGCTATATTGAAGGTTTGAAGAAACAGATTACCACTTTTAACAAAAAAACACTATCTTTAGACTCTAAAATCTCAAACTACATACAAGATGAAAAAACTATTCTCCACGATTATCTGTTGTTTAATCTGTTCCACGGCTTTCATGCAAGTGAAACCGGAATGGCAAGACGAGACCATACCCTTTGTCGGGAAAGAATATCCCCGGACGGCATTCATGACCTACAGTAATGTGGATAAAGCTCGGAGTAATGATTTCAACACATCCCCTGATTACAAATCGCTCAACGGGAAATGGAAATTCAACTGGGTTCCTTCCTACAAAAAACGCCCAATGAACTTCTATAAAACAGATTTCGACGATTCTGCATGGGGAGAGATTGACGTCCCGGCAAACTGGGAAGTAAACGGTTACGGAAACGCACTTTACACGAATCACCCTTACGAATTCTGTCCCCGTAACCCGCAACCACCTCTTCTACCGGAGGAAAATCCAGTGGGATCTTACCGGAAATACATCGAGATACCCGAACAATGGAACGGGAAAGAGATATTCTTGCACATCGGTGCAGTAAAATCGGGTTGCTACCTGTACGTGAACGGCACAAAAGTCGGGTATAGTGAGGATTCCAAGACAGCCGTGGAATATAACATTACCCGCTACCTAAAACCGGGGCGTAACCTTATCGCTCTTGAAGTATATAGGTGGTCAACGGGAAGTTATCTGGAATGTCAGGACTTTTGGAGAATCAGTGGGATCGAACGGGACGTTTACTTGTTCGCACAATCCCCCGTGCATCTTCGGGATTTCTCCATCCGTCAGGATCTGGACAGCACGTACAAGAACGGACTTTTCGGGCTGGATTTATTCTTGGTAAACGCCAATCCCCGGCAAACGGCTCAAGCCACAGTGTCCTACCAACTGGAAAGCACCTCGGGAACACGAGTGGCAGAAGGGACACAAACCATTAAAATAGATTCCATTGCAACAGTCCATTTCGATGCGAAGATTGCTCAAGTCGCCCCGTGGACAGCCGAAACCCCAAACCTGCACCAGCTGTTTATCCGGATCGAACAACCGGGGAAAACCACCGAAGTCATTCCTTTCCGGGTTGGTTTCCGAAAACTGGAAATCCGGGGTAACCAATTCCTAGTAAACGGTCGTGCCGTACTGATTAAAGGCGTGAATTATCATGAACACAACGAGCACACGGGTCACGTTCTCAGCGAGGCGGATATGCGCAAGGATTTCGAGAACATGAAACGTCATAATATTAACGCCATACGATGCTGCCATTACCCCCAACAAAGGCGC
>ERZ791718.344-NODE-344-length-26022-cov-2.099703_pt1 | contig 26022 bp, 20 predicted proteins | sample MGYA00510349_ERZ791718 | MGnify/ENA primary metagenome ERZ791718 (study PRJEB30046, sample SAMN00715136) | human gut metagenome | study: EMG produced TPA metagenomics assembly of the A metagenome-wide association study of gut microbiota in type 2... | reverse complement strand
TCTCTTCCCAGAGTGCCTTGTCCCAGATCTCAACACGATCCTGGACTCCGACCAGAACTACTTCCTTCTCCAGATGTGCATTCTTTCTAAGTGACGGTGGGACAAGAACTCTCCCCTGCTTGTCGAAACTGCCCTCCGAAGCGCTTCCGAAAAAATAACGCTTGAAAATTCTGGCATCCTTACTCATGCGTGGCAAAGTCTCAAGTTCAGCAACGAATTTATTCCATTCTTCCTGAGAGTAAACAAAGAGGCAGCCTTCCAGTCCGTTACAAATAACGAAACTGTCACCAAGATCATCCCGCAGTTTTGCCGGAATGATGAGTCTTCCCTTTTCATCAATACTATGGTTAAACTCTCCTAATAACATCTGGAATCCTTTCTCTTAATGTGAGCTCCACATCGCCCCTACTTTACTCCACTAGCCTCCACTCTTTACCACTTGACTCCATTCTAAACCACCACTCCCCCTTTTTCAACCCTTTTTTGAGATTTTTTTGTGTCCTTTTTTCGGCTAAAAACGAATCAAAAAACAGGATTTTTCGCAAAAAAAGAACATGTATGGCATTGATGTTCCAAATACCCTACATGTTGTGTTTTTAATGAATTTATTCACTTTAAAGTTTTAAAAAAAATTTGGGTGCAAGGGTGTGCGCTCTTCAAATTCGGCGCTCACTCCCCACACCACACCATTTACTCAGCAGAACCTTCTGCATTCAGTCCGTTCAAATAATCAGATACGGCGTCATAATTCACCTCTGAGACAGTTCTCTCTTTTCCCGACTCATAGATATCATAAGCAGAATAACCAAGCCATCCGATCAATGCCAGAGCTACCACCACAAGCACCCCTTTACGCATATTATTCATCAGCTTCTGCTTACGCATGATCTGTTTTCTGTTTACTTTTTCCTGTTTATAACGGTCAACCTTTTCCTGACTCATCCCGTATTACTCCTTTCAGATAAGATACTACGCATGAGGACATTTTATCACAAACACTTCTACAGTACAACTATTATTCCACCGTCATTTGCATACATTGTGCTGATTCCGCCTGTCTCTACTATAAAACTGTCTTTTACTTTTATCTTATCGAGAATCATACGCTCTATCTCTCTTGCTCTTTCCGGGCAGTTGCAGTGAGCGATCGCCAACACTTTATTCTCTGTATTTTTGCCATCTGCCACAATATGCTCTGCCATCTTCGCAATCGCTTTCTTAACTCCTCTCGCCTGACCAAGCTGACAAATCGTTCCCTCCGGAGTTGACCCCATCACCGGTTTGATATTAAGAGCGCTTGCCATCAACGACTTAATTCCTGTAAGCCTTCCGTTCTTCCGAAGTGTATCCAGATTTTCAAGAACAAAATATGTGTGCTGTTCTTCGATATATGCTTCCACATGCTCTATCACTTCTTCAAAAGAATACCCTTTTTCTTCACACTCTTGTATTTTCAATGCGATCAAACTTTCACCTACCGATGCCGAACGCGAATTAAATACATAGATTTGTTTATCCCCGTCTTCGTTTTCTTCCTTCCACAGCTCTTTTCCAAGCTGAGCGCTATTATACGATCCGCTTAATTCCGCTGACAAGGTCACCACATAAACCCTCTTCTCCGCTCCGCCGTAAAGTTCCATATATGCATCCGGCGAAGGACAGGAAGACTTCGGACATTCCGGACTCACCGCTACTCTTTTCAGAAAATCTTTCCGGTCAAAACTTTCATCACCAAAGATCGTCTCCCCGTCAACGAGCATACTCAAAACCGCCGTATGGTAAATCCCGCTCTCCTTCATCTTATATGTCAATTCTCCGCAACTATCCAAAACAATTTTATAATCCATAACACTTCCTCCTGAAACGCAAAATATATTTTACGCTTCTATTGTATGTAGTTTTTAATACCACATATAAATATATCACACATCTCATAAGAAAGGAAGCTTTTTCTATTCTAATCTTATTTTCCGTGAAATTCCAAGCGCAATTCCCATTTCCGCCATCAAAAATACGATTGCAGTTCCGCCGTAACTGATAAAAGGCAACGTAATACCCGTTGTCGGAAGAAGTCCCGTCACGACAGCAATGTTCAAAATAACCTGTAATGCGATATGCGCAAATAACGCAGTCGCGTTCAGCGAACCGAAAAGATCGGGCGCATTTTTCGCAATAAAGATCAGTCTGTATAACAACAATGCAAACAGGACCAAAATAACAACCGCGCCAAATACGCCAAGCTCCTCACAAATAACGACAAGGATCATGTCATTTTGCGCTTCGGGAATCACGCCCAATTTCTGTGTACTGTTTCCCAGTCCTTTTCCGAACAGTCCTCCGCTTCCGATCGCATAAAGTCCCTGCATGACCTGAAAACTTCCCGTATCGGCCGTAGCTTCCGGGTTCAGCCACGAGATCACTCGCTGGAGACGGAAATTATCACTGTTCGCCACAGTTACCGAAAGAATTGCGATCCCGACTGCCGCTACCGCAATCCCGATCCCGATTATTACAAGAAACGGCTTCGTCTTCGGATGGCTTACAAAAATCAAAATACATGTAATCCCCGCCACGATGATCGCCGTACTCAGGTTATCTGTCAAAAACAAAACGCCTGCCGATGCCACTGCGCCAAATGCAAGTATCTGTGCAATTCCTTTCGGCGAATATGCCCTTTTCCCAAGACGGCATAACTCATAAGATATAAATAGAATCACTGCTATTTTTGTAATCTCGGCAGGCTGCAGCGAAAGGTTGCCGGGAAGTCCGATCCAACGTCTCGCGCCATTGACAGTCACGCCAAGCGGAGTCTGTACAAGCGCCATCAAAAACATCGAAATTACATAGATTTCAAATGCAAACGCTCCATACAGATGATAATCTAACTTTGACACAAGATACATGCCGATAAATCCGCCCACACCGATCAACGCCTGTTTTGAAAAATAGTACATGTCATTTCCGAAATCAGCCTGCGCTTCATAGAAACTGACACTATAAAGCATAACAAGACCAAAACACATCAGAAAAATAATCACAAAAAGAAGGTCATAGTCAAAATATTGTTCTTTTCCCGCTGCACTTCTTTGTCTTGCGATCAGCGCCGATAAACTATTTCTGTTTTCATAACGAGTTCTGCCTGACGTACGTTCCTTTTTCCCTTTGCGGGAATTCACACGTCCAGAAACCGGACGCTCCGTCCGTATCACTTCACGCCTACGGTCAATCGTTCTGCGGTATCCCTCATACCCGCTTCTGATATTCATCGGACGCATCGGCGCCGTATCGTACACATCTTCTCTGACGGGACGCATCGGCATCGTATCTCCGAGGTTTCTTTTCTTTTGCTTCTTTACATTTTTCCTGCCCTGTTCGCGTCTCTTGATCGGACGCACAGTCCTGCTTCTCATATCATCACACCCATCATCAATCTTATTTACCTGCTGTCATGGAAGGATGCACCGGTTTCCCATGTTCAAAAAAGCGGTCATACCATACAAGGAAAATATATACCGTCCAGATTTTGCGGCTGTCATCTGTTTTTTCATTCGTATTCTTTCCGTCTCTGTGATCTTCCAGCATCTTCATAAGCAGATCGGTATTAAAGAATTTTTTCGCCATAGAAGATGCAAACATCGCTCTCACACGATTATAATATTTTTCCTCTTTCAGCCAAACCCGAATCGCATCGGACAAGGAAGTAAAGCCAGCATCAAGGCAAACATCGCAGAGATGGGATCAAACATGATTATGATTTCACCAGGTGCAGACATGCGTGGCGGTGTGAGACAGGATGCTTCGTCAATGGAGACGCTGAAGCAAGCCGACTATCAGAGCATCAAAGACGAATGTAATTATATCTCAGCTATTTCTCCTACTGTAAACAGTTCCGGACAGTGGATCTACGGAAACAACAACACCCAAAGTTCCATTTATGGTGTAAACCAAGACTATCTTTCCATCCGACAACTGAAAGTGGCAGATGGAGAAATGTTTACTGATACAGACATTAAGGCTGCATCTAAAGTTTGTATTTTGGGACAGACAGTAGTTGACTATCTTTTCCCTGATGGCAGTGATCCTATCGGTAAGGTTGTGCGATTTAACAGCATTCCATTCAGAGTAATCGGTGTCTTGAAGAAGAAAGGTTACAATAGTATGGGTATGGACCAGGATGATTTGGTACTTGCCCCCTATACAACAGTAATGAAGCGAATTATGGCACAAACCTATTTAGGAGGCATCGTCTGCTCAGCTATCACCGAAGAGGCTTCTCAACCTGCCCAAGATCAGATTACAGAAATATTGCGACGCAACCACAAATTGAAAGACGCAACAGATACTACTGAAGCAGATGAAGATGACTTCAATATCCGCTCACAAGAGGAAATTTCAAGCATGATGAATTCTACCATGTCTACAATCACCATCCTGCTCGGATCCGTGGCAGGAATCTCGCTGCTGGTAGGCGGCATCGGAATCATGAATATCATGTATGTATCTGTAACAGAACGCACCCGCGAAATAGGTCTTCGAATGAGTGTGGGCGCACGAGGTATTGATATTTTGAACCAGTTTCTGATAGAAGCTATCTTACTTTCTGTAACTGGCGGTATTATAGGAGTGATATTGGGAGTTAGTTTATCGCTCAGTCTGAACTCTTTCTTCCATATAGCCACCCAAATAGAGCCTTGGAGCATTATTATGAGTTTTGCAGTCTGCACATTTACTGGCGTTTTCTTTGGATGGTATCCTGCAAAGAAGGCAGCAAGGCTCGACCCTATTGAGGCTATCAGATACGAATAAAAAAATGGGAGAACATTAAATATTCTCTGAGGTTTTTCAAAAAAAACAAAAAGTTCTTTGGTGAATACAAAATAAAGTTGTACTTTTGCGTCTGCGGAAGTGCAACTTTTTTATTTGAAGTTAAACGAATCGCATGAATTGAATAGCAAACAGGTTTAAATATAGAAGATTATGAAATTTATAGGAATTATTCCAGCAAGATACGCATCAACACGTTTCCCGGGAAAGCCACTTGCCATGTTAGATGGCAAACCAGTGATACAGCATGTTTATGAGAAAGTAGCAGCTTGTCTAGAAGCAGCCTATGTTGCAACAGACGATGAGCGAATTTTCAATGCTGTAGAAGCATTTGGCGGTAAAGCTGTTATGACGCGCAAGGATCATAAGAGCGGTACTGACCGCATAGAAGAAGCTATCGAAAAAATTGGTGGAGACTGGGATGTCATTGTCAATGTTCAAGGAGATGAACCTTTTGTTGACAAGAGTCAACTGGAAACCATCTGCCAGTGTTTTGATGATCCAACAACCCAAATTGCCACTTTAGGAAAAGCTTTTACCAGTATGGAAGCTGTAAAAAATCCTAATAGTCCAAAGATTGTTGTAGACAATCAAGGCTTTGCTATGTATTTCTCTCGCAGCATCATTCCATACGTAAGAGGAAAGGAAGAGGAAGAATGGCTCAAGAGTTTTCTTTATCTGAAACATTTGGGCATCTATGCTTACCGCAAAGAAGTTTTAAAAGAGGTAACCAAACTGCCACAAAGCTCACTAGAAATAGCAGAGAGCCTGGAACAACTTCGATGGTTGCAGAATGGCTACAAGATAAAAGTTGGTACTACAGATGTAGAAACTGTAGGCATCGACACGCCAGAAGATTTGCAGCGGGCAGAAGACTTTTTGAAAAACAGAAAGTAATAAGAAACATCATATACTTTTAAAGTATCGCAGAATGAACAAAATTGAAAATATCGTCAAAAAATATATTATTCACCATGGTATGTTCAAGTGGCAAACACCATATATCGTTGCCTTGTCCGGAGGTGCCGATAGCGTTGCCCTATTGCTTATCTTGAAAAATATAGGACTGAATATTTCTGCTGCGCACTGTAACTTTCACCTTCGCGGCGAAGAGAGTGACAGAGACGAGCAATTTTGTGTAAATCTGTGCCAACAACAGGGAATCAGTTTGTCTCGAATCCATTTTGATACTTATGCTTATGCCCATTTGCACAAGGTAAGTATCGAAATGGCTGCACGCAACTTACGCTACAGCTATTTTGCCCAATTAGTAAAAGACTTGCATGCAGGAGGCATTTGTGTGGCCCATCATCGCGATGACAATGTAGAAACTTTACTTCTGAATCTGTTAAGAGGATCTGGAGTAGACGGATTAGCAGGCATCGCCCCCAAAAACGGAAATATTCTGCGTCCTCTTCTCTGCATCAGCCGACAGGATATATTGCAATACCTAAAAGAAAAAAAGCAAGATTTTGTCACAGATTCAACAAATTTGGAAGACGATGCTTTAAGAAATAAAATTCGCCATCATGTAGTACCTCTTTTAGAAAGTATCAACCCGGCAGCAAGTGAAAATATCGCTCTCACTGCCAAATACATACGCCAAGCGAAAAGTATACTTGAGAGCATGGATAGCATCAGTACAACCGACTCTTATAGGAAAGTTATATATATACCTAAAGTATCTGTCATGAATGCTCCAAGTCCGGAATTCATACTCCATAAAGAATTAGGCAGATATGGTTTTCATGGCAATGTCATTGATGACATCTGTGAAAGCCTCTTCAGTCAGGATCGTGGTGTCGGTAAAATTTGGAAAAACGAAGACTATATGATAGTCATCGACAGAGAACAGCTGTTGATCTCTAACATAAAAGACTTGAATAACATTCAGGAGCAAAGAGCGTTCCGACTGCCAGAAGAAGGCATTTTCAACATGGACGAAGGAACCCAAATCAAGATAAGAATCTTCTCGCATATGGGTGACTTCATGCCAAGCAAAGAATCGCAATGTATCACTTTGGATGCTGAAAAAGTCAGTTTTCCCCTCACCTACCGACTGGTAAAAGAAGGCGACAGATTTCAACCTTTCGGCATGAAGGGTAGCAAACTGTTGAGTGACTACATGACCGATAGGAAATTTGACTATATACAAAAGAAGACACAGCATGTATTAACTGATAGTAAAGGTGAAATCATCTGGCTTATCGGCGAACGTACGTCTGAAAAAACAAAGATTACCGAAACCACCAAGAAAATATTGGAGGTCATCATCAAATGAAAAAGAAAATATTATATATCACAAGTTTAGTTCTCATTCTGCTGGCTGCCGCCAGCACATGGAGCTATTATTGTCTGAACCCATCAAGTGATAGAGTGAACAAGGCAAAAGCAAACATAAAAGTATACAGTCACTACGAATTAATTCAAAATGGAAAAACAATACTCCGGTTCGACGAAGACACTACGACACTGGCTGCCAACTTTATGAATCGTTGGGCGTTGATTCCTTCATGTGAAGGAAGACTTGCCGCCTGCTACAACAACAGCATCAGCCGGAATCACTATCTTGGCAAAGATGCGGATAGCATCTTTAAAGAGAAAGTTGATTCTTTAGACAGTTTGTATAGAGACTCCAAATGGAAAGTTGGAGAACTGAACTATTATATTCACTCTCATTCTGTCCTGGATGTAGGCTACAACTCTATTTGCGCTTATACCCAACACGAACTGGAACTACGCGATTCTGCCAAAAAACTGATTGATTCCCTGAAACATGTACAGAAAAAGGGACATTTCAAGTTGAAACGCTCCATTTCATATCAAGCCTATTATAGAGACGAGAACGGAAAATGGAAGAGTCAGGCATGCAAACTCATCAAAGCAATGAATGGAGAAACTGCACTAGGAAGCCACACATTCCAACTTTCCTCAGAAACAACTCCTGAAGGAGTTAAAGCTATTTCACCTCAACTTGCAGTATCTTTAGCAACAGCTCATGGAGTCACACTTCGACGCTCTATTGATTATACCCTCTTACCTGATTCTCTAGGATATTATCGGGGTACAACCGACAGTATCTATCGACCAAACGGTCATGGATGCTGGCAAGGATACGATGGAACCTATTATGAGGGTTACTGGAAAAACGGGAAACGTGAAGGATTCGGATTCAGCATTGCTCCCAAGAAGCCATTACGAATAGGCGAATGGAAAAATGACCGCTATAAAGGCGAAAGACTCGTATATACATCGGAACGTATTTATGGCATTGATCTGAGCAAATACCAGCATGGAAAAGGCAGAAAAAAATATGCTATCAACTGGAACCGTTTACGCATTACACATCTTGGACGTCTCAGCAAAAAGACAGTGTCAGGAACAGTAAACTTCCCTATTCGCTTCATCTATATCAAGAGTACAGAAGGTAAATCGATGTTAAATCCATATTATAGAAAAGATTATCGTGATGCAAAAGCACATGGTTACAAGGTTGGAACCTATCACTTCTTTACCACCATAACATCTGCTGCCGAACAGGCACGACACTTTCTGAAACACAGTATCATTAGGAAAGGCGATTTTCCTCCAGTTCTTGATATTGAACCGCTTCCTAGTCAAATCAAGAAAATGGGAGGGGCTGGAGTATTGTTTGCACGCATTAGAACTTGGCTTAGAATTGTAGAAAGAGCAACTGGTGTTAAGCCTATTCTTTACATCAACCAAACTTTCGTAAATCGCTATCTGCCACAGGCTCCCGATCTGAAACATAACTACCAGGTTTGGATTGCACGATATGGAGAGTATAAACCAGACATCCGATTGGTATATTGGCAACTCTGCCCCGACGGAAGAGTAGCAGGAATACATGGAGAGGTAGACATCAACGTGTTTAACGGATACGATGACGCTTTTCAAAGCTTTGTTAAGAACAAGACGGTAAAATAACCTTTAAATGAATAAGTTAGGTTAATTACGTTAAAGTAAGTTATAAATCTAGTTGCGTATCAATATTTTTATTATCTTTGCGTCAATTGTGCAATGTGTAACTAAGAGGAAAAGATAATGAGACAGCTTAAGATACAAAAGAGTATAACCAATCGTAACAGCGAGGCTCTAGACAAATATCTTGTAGAGATAGGTAGAGCCCCTATGGTTTCTATTGATGAAGAAATAGAATTGGCTCAAGCTATCCGCAAGGGAGGTAGAGCTGGCGAAAGAGCAAAAAATAAGTTGATTGAAGCCAACTTACGTTTTGTGGTGTCGGTAGCAAAACAATATCAGCACCAGGGACTCACCTTGACAGACTTGATTGACGAAGGAAACATCGGACTCATCAAAGCTGCAGAACGCTTCGATGAAACACGAGGGTTCAAATTTATCTCATACGCCGTCTGGTGGATTCGTCAGAGTATTTTACAGGCAATAGCAGAGCAAAGTCGAATCGTTCGACTTCCCCTAAACCAGGTAGGATCACTCAATAAGGTAAACCAGGAAATTAATAAGTTTGAGCAGGAAAACCAACGCCGTCCAAGCGTTGAAGAACTTGCTGCCAGAACGGGTGTTGACGAGGACAAGATTTCTCAGAGCATGGCTGCCAGTGGTCATCATGTAAGCATCGATGCTCCATTCAGTGATGACGATGACAACTCTATGGCAGATGTAATGGCAAGCGGAGACGATGCCAGAACAGACAAGCAGGTTGACCATGAAAGTATGGCACAAGACCTAAGACAGGTTTTAAAAGTTTGCCTCAAGGATCGCGAACTGAAAATTATCTGCGCATGCTACGGAATCGGGGAAACCGAAAAGGGGCTCGAGGAAATTGGTGATAAAATGGGGCTGACCCGTGAGCGAGTTCGCCAAATAAGAGAAAAAAGCATCACCAAACTGAGAGAATCCGGGAAGATAGGAATCCTTATGAAATATCTTGGTTAGGAAAGTTGCTGTCCAAAATATTTGGCACAGTTCTTCTGCCAAGTAACATCTTAACTCATAATAAATGAAGAAATATCAAACACACATCATTTTGACGATTATCTTCTGCATGATGGCTTTTGCAGCACATGCAAGAAGAATGTCACCGAGAGACGCCTTTAGTGACTCGGTGATGTGTTTGGTATTTAAATATTCACAATCTGTTGACACAACAGGTAGAGCTGAGCACAAGAGTTATGCCTACACTAAATTTCAAATCAAAACAAACAAACGTAATGCAACGCTCATGCTAGTACCGACAATGTATGCAGTGGCTCATGGCGGTGGCAGAAGATTCATCAGCGAGTATTATAACCAAATGACGCTAGACGCAAATGGCAGACCAGTTGCCAAGCGTTTGCTGAACATAAGCACCATTCCGCATAGAAGCAACACATTGTCATCAGTTTTGAAATACATGACTCCAACGGTATATGGAGAAACACTTTTCGAAACTAATATTCTTTCTCCTTTCCACTATAAGAATCGCAGATATTATAAATATGCCGTCACCCAATTACCATTCGGCAAAGCACAAATCTACGTATATCCACGTCTCAAAAACACCCAAGTTATTGAAGCACGTGCCATTGTTGATTCCCAAAGCGGAAAGATAAGCATGGTAGACTTTGAGGGCGAATATGATATGACCCGTTTCTATATCTCGATCATTATGGGTAAAGACGGATTTGGTTCACTTTCTCCTGCAAGGTGCAGCATGAGAGCCAACTTCAGTTTTATGGGTAACAAGATAACGGGCATGTATACAACTGTATACGGACTGCCGAAAATATTAAGTGATTCACTCAATAATGTTGCCGACACAGCATTAATGGCAAAAGTGCGCCCAATTGAGTTAAACCAAGATGAGGCTGACATATACAAAAAATTCTACGAAAAAAGGAAACAAATAACAGATTCCTTGAATAACACCATACCAAAGAAAAACTTTGCAAAAGACATACTTTGGGATGTTATCGGTGACAATGTATTAAACAGAATTTCCCAAGGCTTCGGAAAGCAAAACCAAGGCTACTTCCGTATCAGTCCTATTCTCAACCCACTCTATATGGGATATTCCGAGCGAAAAGGAATTGTATACAAATTTGACCTGAAGGGAGGCTATAGGTTTACAGAAAATCTGCAATTGGGCCTTCGCTTTAAAGGAGGTTACAGTATGAAACAACACAGATTTTATTTCAATATACCATTGACATTCAACTATAACCAGAAGCACAATGGATATCTGAAGTTAGAAATCGGTAACGGTAATAGAATATCGAATAATCGTGTTGCACGAAAGATGTTAGGCATCAGCAAACCTGAAGATAACAATTTTCTATATCCACTATTCTCAGAATATCCAGGATTATCATTACCGGAAATCTCAACAGATATTGATGCAAACAACAGAAAACTAACAGAGTTTAAAGATGATTATCTTCGTCTTATCAACCACTGGAGTTTCAACGACTATGTAGGTTTTGAGATTGGCTTGGTTTCACATACCCGAAAAGCTGTGATTGAAAGTTTCTATAAACTGTTTAATTACCCAAGCAAATATGTGTCAGTAGCACCAGCAGTAGCTTTAGAACTGTTACCATGGGGTAAGAAAGGCTCTATCTTTAAAATAGACTATGAAAAGGGATGGAAAAACCTACTAGGTTCAAACATAGACTACGAACGGGTAGAAGTAGATGCACAAACTATTTTTCAAGCATCACGCCGTCAATCATATTCTGTTAGATTAGGAGCAGGGTTTTATACCCGTAAAGGTGACCATTGGGATTTCGTTGACTATACCAATTTCCATGACAACAATATTCCTGGAGGCTGGAATGATAGCTGGAGTGGAGAATTCGAATTACTGCCATCCCAATGGTATAATGCCAGTGATTATTACGTTCGCGGAAATTTCACTTATGAAGCTCCCATGATTGTAACTGCATGGCTCCCCCTGATTGGGAAATATATAGAAGCAGAGCGTCTGTATGTAAGCAGTCTTGTTGTAAACCATTTACACCCATATACAGAATGGGGATATGGAGTAACAACAAGAGCTATTACATTAGGATTCTTTGCAGCCTTCAAAAACACGAAGTTTAATGGCATAGGCTGTCGCTTCGGTTTTGAACTATTTAGAGATTGGTAATATTCATAAAAGCATGGATAAAACATGATTTCTAGGGCACAATATCAATAACATCATAAAAAAATCAAAATATGAGTTCACAACTAACTGTTTATAAAGCAAGTGCAGGATCAGGTAAAACATTTACTTTGGCTCGCGAGTATATGACACTCATGATAGCTAATCCTGCTTCCTACAGAACCATTCTTGCAGTAACCTTCACCAACAAAGCTACTGAAGAAATGAAAATGCGTATCTTAGGAAAATTATACGAAATTGCACACGGACTACCAGAAGCAAACGATTATGTAAATCAAATACAGCAGGCTTTACCCTATCTTTCATCCAAACAAATTCAGAAAAATGCAGAATCTGCCCTGCATTTGCTCATACATAATTATAACTATTTCCGGGTTATGACCATCGATACGTTCTTTCAGAGTGTATTGAGAAATCTAGCACGTGAACTTGATCTGACTGCCAATTTACGGATAGAACTCAATGACTATCAAATAGAACAGCATGCCGTTGATGAACTTATAGAAAGTCTTGAAGATACCGATCGTCTACTTTTCTGGATTATGGATTATATCAAAGAAAATATTGATGATGATAAGAGTTGGAATGTCATAGGACAGATCAAGAAATTCGGTGAGAACATATTCAAGGATTATTACAAAGCTCATTCCGACAAGTTGACAGAATTGATGGAACAAGAAGATTTCTTCAAGGATTTTACCGACCGAATGAAGAAAAAGCGCGATAAGGCCAAAGAGCAGCTTAAAGAAATTGCTGCTACTTTTTTCGATTCCCTTGAAGAAGAAGGCTTTACGGCAGACGACTTAGCTGGAAAAACGAGAGGTATTTGGAGCTATTTCAACAAGCTGAAAAATGGCAAATACAGTGATGATGATCTACATAATGATACTTTCTGTAAATGTCGGGAAAGTCCGGAAGCATGGGTCAAAAAATCTGATGTAAAAAATTGTACTGATATCTTCAATTATGTAGAATCGGTGCTCTACCCTATTTTGCTGTTTGCAGAAGATAATCGTCCAAGACTCACCCGAATCTTCAAAAGTACCGATCTGACCATAAAGCATCTTAATCAGCTCCGCCTTTTGGGAAGCATAGATAAAAAAGTCAGGGAGATGAACAGAGAGGCAAACCGTTTCCTTTTGAGCGATACTCAGACCTTGCTCAACTCACTGATAAAGGATAGCGATTCGCCATTCATCTTTGAAAAGATTGGCACTCAACTCGACCATATAATGATTGACGAGTTTCAAGATACTAGCACCATCCAATGGAAGAACTTTAAAGTGTTGCTCGAAGAAACCATGAGTAGAGAAGATGCAGGTAACCTCATTGTTGGTGACGTAAAACAAAGTATTTACAGATGGCGATCCGGCGATTGGAGACTGCTCAATAATATCGATAAAGAATTTAATAAAAGCGCGAAAAAAGTAAGCATAGAAACTTTGGGTACCAACTACCGCTCTGATAGAAACATCATTGAGTTCAACAATGCTTTTTTCACAGAAGCAGTAAAATTGGAGATTGAAGACCTGACGGATAAATGTCCAGAGGAATGTAAACAGCTGGAAAGCGCATATAGCGATGTCTGCCAGCGAGTACCAGACCACCATTCTGTTCCTAATGGTTCTATCAGTATTCAGCTCCTGGGCGGTGAAAATATTGAAGACAGAATGATGCAAACAACATTGGACACTGTAGACAAGTTGGTTGAAAGAGGTGTTCCTTGCAACAAAATAGCAATCCTGGTAAGAAGCAACCGCAACATACAGGACATTGCTGAGTATTTTATGAACCATTCCGACTATCCGTTGGTTTCAGATGAGGCATTCAGGCTGGATGCCTCCCAAGCAGTATGCACATTGGTTAACGCTCTCTACATACTGGTACACCCAAATGACAATATTGCATTAGCAACTCTCAACAAGTTTTGTGACACGTATTCTGTAGCTGGAAATATGCCGGAACAACTTTTGACCAATCGTTCTGAGTATCTAGAAATGCCACTATTCGATCTCACAGAACGCCTTTTTGCAGAACTTAAACTTGGCGAAATAAAAGACATGATCAAGCAAACTGCCTACATCTGCACTTTTTATGATTGCTTAAGTAAATATCTCACAGATAACAGTAGTGATATCACTGGATTTCTGAAAGAGTGGGATAACCGTATTCACGAAAAAAGCATTCATAGCGATGGCGATGGAGGTATCAGATTCCTTACTATACATAAGAGTAAGGGACTGGAATACGATCATGTTATCATGCCTTACTGTGACTGGCAACTAGAAAAAGCCAACACTATCTGGTGCACACCGCAAGAAGCTCCATACAACGAGCTTCCACTGGTACCTATAGATTTCAGTGCTAAACTGATGAAGCAAAGTATATATGAAGCAGATTATAATCATGAACATCTGCAAAACATAGTCGACAATTTGAATCTGCTTTATGTAGCCTTCACACGTGCCAGTCACAACCTGATTGTAATTGGCAAACGAGCTAATAGTGCATATCGTTCTGCCATTATCGAATCTGTACTCGACAAGGTAGCCAGCCGACTTGAAGCTAATGATGTAAAGATGGAGTTAACAGGAATAGGTTCTGATGCCAAAACAGATGACATATCTTTCTGCTATAATGAAATATATGTACCTGATTCTTCCAAGAAATCAAACGAGAAGAAGGATACAAACGTGCTCTCAGCCTATTCTCAACCTTTAGAAATTAAAATAAATGTTACGCCTGAAATGCCAGAATTCAGACAGAGTAACCAGAGCCGTGACTTTATAAAGCGTGATGAAACAGAAGAACAACAGAAGTTTTATATCAAAATGGGTACAATTTTGCACAACCTCTTTTCTACAATCCGCACGGTTGATGATATTGATGGAGCTCTGAAACAGTTGGAGTTAGACGGACTTTTATACGACCAAGACCTCACACCAGAGAAAATAAAGGAGATGATCAGGAAAAGACTTGAATCACCAAAGGTCGCAAAATGGTTTGATAAGGAACTGACCATACTAAATGAATGTTCTATCCTGACAGTTGAAAATGGAAAAGTGGCAGAATACCGTCCAGACCGCGTGATGCAAAACTCAAGAAAAGAAACCATCGTGGTAGACTTCAAATTCGGTAAACAGAAAGTAGAACACCATGAACAGGTTAGAAAATACATCGGCTTGTTAAAAAGTATGGGACATCACCGAGTAAAAGGTTATCTATGGTATGTATACCCTAACAGAATAGTTGAAGTAATAAAATAATACGGTTCTATTACCCCTTTCCAAAAAGTAGAGCAACATAAAGAACAGTTGCAAACATTGAAAAGTCCATTAAGATATGAAAACATTTTTAAAATATGTAGCAAGAGATATTCTCGAGAAATATGGAAACAATCTCAGCGACATTGCCGTCGTGTTTCCAAATAAACGCGCCGCTCTTTTCCTCAACGAGAGTCTGGCACGTTTGACTGATCACCCTATCTGGTCGCCATCTTACATAACTATCAGCGACCTGTTTCGCAAACATAGCACATTGAAAGTTGGAGACCCAATCAAACTTGTTTGCGATTTACATAAAACATTCGTAGCCTGCACTGGTATTGATGAGACCCTAGACCATTTTTATGGATGGGGACAACTTCTTATCACAGATTTTGACGATATTGATAAAAACATGGCAGAAGCAGAAAAACTCTTTGCCAATCTTAGCAATATACATGAACTTGATGACATCTCATATCTTACAGAAGAACAGAAAACGCTGATTAAGAAATTTTTCAGCAATTTCAACGATGATCACAACTCAGAACTCAAAAAGAGATTTCTACAATTATGGAGCCATTTTCTTGATATCTATAAGCAGTTCAACATGCGTCTTGAAGAACAAGGATTGGCTTATGAGGGGGCTCTATATCGGAAAGTTGTAAATGATGAAAATATCAAATTCCAACACAAGAAATATCTCTTTGTCGGTTTTAATATGATGCAAGTAGTAGAACGGAAACTCTGCGACCGCTTGATGAAAGAGGGTAAAGCACATTTCTATTGGGACTACGATGACTATTATATGCAAAACAACCATGAGGCAGGTCACTACATTCGTGAATATCTCAAATATTATCCTAACGAATTGGATGATATGCCTCCTCATGATCTTCGTGAAATTTATCATAACTTTGATAACAATAAAGACATTACATACATATCGGCATCTACAGAAAACATTCAGGCCCGCTATGTAAACCAATGGCTTAAAGAAAAGAAACGCTATAAATATGGAAAAAAAGTGGCAATCGTATTAGCCGATGAAGGATTGTTGCAAAGTGTTATACATAGTCTTCCTACAAACGAAGACATCAAGTCGTTACCAGATTATTCTGAGAACGACAAGTTAGCATATAATATAACATTGGGCTATCCGCTTCAACAGACACCATTCTACAGTTTGCTGCAACAGCTCATCAAGTTGCAGGGCGTAGGTCACCCCAAGCATAGTAACAACTATCGCTTACATAATGTGCTCATGGTGCTCCGTCATCCATACACACGCTATATTTCTCAAAATTATAGCAAACTCTTGAGCGCTCTTGACGAGCAGAAGCAGTTCTATCCTACCCGCCAATTTCTAAGCATGGATGGTGATGAAGACTTGTCTCTGCTTTTCAAAGATTTGGGTGAGACTGCAACAGAAAATGAATACAACTTGAGACTCATCCAGTATCTGCTGGATATTTTGAAGACAATAGGTGTGAATAGTAAAGAACAGGACGATCCTTTATTCCAGGAATCGCTCTTCAGGACCTATACATTATTGAACCGTCTGCAAGAACTCATCCAGACAGGAGACTTAGCAGTAGACTGCATCACTCTGGAACGACTCATCCAACAGCTCATCCAGTCAACAAGTATTCCTTTCCATGGTGAACCTGCAGAAGGAATACAGGTAATGGGTGTATTGGAAACTCGAAATCTGGATTTCGAGCATATCTTAATACTCTCATGCAACGAAGGAAAACTACCGAAAGGAGTGAACGATGCTTCATTTATTCCCTATTCATTGAGAAAGGCATACGGCTTGACTACGGTAGATAACAAAGTAGCTATATACGCCTATTATTTTCACAGTCTGCTCCAACGCTCACACGACATCACTTTGTGTTACAATAACGCAACAGAAGATGGCCAATCGGGTGAGATGAGCCGTTTTATGCTACAACTCCTGGTAGAAAGCCATCATGACATCGAGCGCTTTTCTTTGGTCGCAGGACAAAACACACTGCGTCCTACTTATGAACCAATAGAGAAAAAACTGCATGCGCTCAGCCAGCTCAAGAATTTGAAAATGCTTACGCCAACATTTTTAAATACATATTTGAGATGTGAAAAGCAATTCTACTATAAATATGTAGAAGGATTGATTGAGCCAGATGAAATGGATGAGGACGAAGTAGACAACAAAGTATTTGGAAATATATTCCATCGTGCAGCAGAACTGTTCTATCTGGGATTAGCAAGCAGCGATGCTCTGACAACCGACGGTAAAGGAGAACTCAAACTGACTCGTCCTATCGTTGTATCAAAAGAGCAATTAGAGCAAGCCTTAAAAGACGAATCTCTGATTTATCGCTTGGTTGATCAGGCGTTCAGAGAAGAACTCTTTAAAGTTAGCGCTGCAGGGTATCGTCCAAAATATAATGGCCTGCAACTGATCAATAAAGAAGTAATAGCAAGATATATCCGGCAACTTGTCACGATAGATATGCGCCAGGCTCCATTCACCATACTCGGATTAGAGCTGGTTGTAAAAACTGACGTCGAAGTAGAAACAAGTATCGGCAATTTATCTCTGTCAATAGGAGGTTTTATCGACCGACTGGACGCTGTTGCAGCTAACGGTAATGCAAATGGCAATAATCTTGCAGAACGAATCCGCGTAATAGACTATAAAACAGGACGTATTTCAACAACACGTCCAAGAGAACTGAGCGAAGTGTTTGATCCATCCATGCTCAACAAGCATACAGATTATTATTTACAATCTATGCTCTACTCAATTATTGTAAGCCACAACAGAAATCTGAATCCGGCTCAAGAGCCCGTATCTCCAGGCTTGCTGTTTATACAAAATGCAGGAGCAGAAGATTATGATCCGACATTAAAAATGGGCAAGGAACTCATCAGTAGCATAGATGTATACGAAGAAGAGTTTATGAAACAACTGAAAGTTCTCATCGCCAACATCTTTGACAAGGACCAGCCATTCCGGCCTACAGATGATAAGCATCGTTGCGAATACTGTCCATACGCAGCTTTATGCAAATCATAGAAACATATATAATATGTGGAAACCAAAATGATTGGTTAAAATGCGCAAAATACTTGCTTTTTTGAATTATTCTATGTATATTTGCAAAAAGAATTATTGAATATGACAGAAAAAGAAATAAACAAGATAGTTAGTGAGAACTTAAACTATGTAAAATCAGTAGCCAACCAGTATAAAGGTAAAGGCGTTGAGTTTGATGACTTGGTTAGCGAAGGAACTCTGGCAATGCTTATGGCAGCCAGAAAGTTCCAAGCCGACCGGGGCACCGATTTTGTGGCTTATGCCGGTCCATTCGTTCACAAGGCTATATCACAGGCCATCGATAAACAATCAGGACTTTATCGTTTACCGAAAGACCAGAAGAAATTTGCCCCAAGAAACGCAGACAAGGCTGTATCTGTAGATGCGCCACTAAGCGCAAACAATCCGTATACCCTATTAGACATATTAAACGATCCGGATGTAAAGATTGCAGATGATACCCTGAATATAGAAATGATGAAGAAAAAGATGGCAGAAAGCATTGCAGATTTATTGCCGCGAGAGAAAGAAATCATCACCAAATTCTATGGTATAGGTGTTCCTAAAGAAACGATGGCTGAAATTGCTGAAGATATGGGGCTCAAACGCGAGCGAGTTCGCCAGATACGAAATCTGACCATACGCAGATTGAACAGGAGTATCCGCCACCAGGCATTGAGAAACTACTTCAAGAGGTAACTCGCAATAGTTTGTAAAAACAAAAAGGAGGGTGAATCATTAACTTATGATACCCCCCTCCTTTTTGTTTCATGTTCTAGTTATTAACAATTAAACTTACTCCAATCCCTTAAAATGATTAGCACGATATTGACGGGGAGTAACGCCTATTCGCTTGAAGAAATTAGCATAGAAACTCTGACGAGTATTGAAACCAGCCATTTCGCTGATACCTTCTACACTCATTCTTGCATAACGCTTATCGGTAAGTAAAGACATAGCATCGTTTACTCGATAATCATTCACCAACTCGGCATAATTCTTATGAAATCGAGTTGCGCATACAGCAGAAATATAGCGAGAGTTAGTATTCAAATCCTCTGCAAGTTTCTTGGAACTGTAGTCAGGGTCCTTGTACTTTCTTTCAGTAACAAGAACACGGATTATCTCGTCGCGAAGGCGGTCCTTAGTTTCTTCACTCAGCATAGATTGATATCTTGCTATTTTTTCCTTTTTAGGTTGAATATTGTACTTAGCCATAGTTATGTTATAAAATTTATTACAACAAAGGTACTACTTTTATTTAGAACGACCAAATTTTTTCTCACTTTTTTGAAAAATAAACACAAAAAAGTCGTTTATATGAAATAAAATGGTTATTTTTGCATTAATTTTCAAGCTCAAAGCCGAGTATATCATAATTATTAGTCAAGAAGCATAGATATGAAGCAAATATTGTGGTTTATAAAAACGTATTTTACGTTTGTCATTTTGTTCAGTATTCAGAAACCATTTTTCATGATATTGGAAAAGGCTTCTGCTACACAACCTATCGATAATATCTGGAGCGAAATGCCTACAGTGATGTGGTATGGTTTATCACTCGACCTCTCTATGGCTGGTTACCTCACCGCACTACCGGGTTTGTTGCTCATCGCAATGATCTGGTTTCGTAAGGAGATTATACGTCCCATTCTGAATGCTTATTTTATACTGGCATCTTTCCTGGTTTCCATTACATTCGTACTGAATGCAGGATTATATCCATATTGGAACTTCCCGCTAGATAGCACTCCATTATATTATTTCTTTACTTCGCCAAAGGATGCACTTGCAAGTGTTGGAGGGCTTTACATCTTTTTTGCTCTCCTCATCACTGTGCTGCTTACCATAGCCGTCTGGTTCGCACTCCGCATGCCTCATACCCAGAAGCGCTATTCCAGCAGATACAGCAACTATGGTTTCGGAGATTTCGGCAGTGGTCGTAGAACACGCTACTCTGACATAGAGCATCATCGTATGCGCCATTCTCTTATTCTGTTGCTGCTTACAGCCCTTCTCTTCATCCCTATCAGAGGAGGATTTACTGTATCTACAACAAATACAGGAAAGGCATATTTCAGCCAAAATGCATTTTTGAATCATGCTGCCGTCAATCCGATGTTCAGCCTGTTTGAATCACTGACCCATCAGGAAGATTTTGCATCGCAATACCGATACATGTCAGAAGAAGAAGCTAACAAGCTCTTTGCTCAAATGGTAAGTTCAAGCGACCAAAACACCTACCCTCTCCTGAATGAAGAGACCCGGAAAAACGGAAAGCCGGATATACTTATTATTATTATGGAAAGCTTTGCCAACGACATCATGCCTTCCGTCGGAACACATAAAGACGTAGCTGTCTGCTTGGACTCAATAGCCAGAAAGGGAATTTTCTTCCCAAGATTCTATTCCAACACTTTCCGCACGGATCGTGGTCTGGTTGCTGTTTTGAGCGGTTATCCTGCACAACCTACAACCAGCATCATGCGCTACCCGGCAAAATCTGCACAATTACCATCATTGGCACGTTCATTGGCTAAAGCAAAGCATTACGGCAATGCATATTATTATGGTGGTGATGTTGATTTTGCCAACCAGCGCTCTTGGCTGGTTTCCCAGGGCTATGAGAGAATCATTTCAGATAGTGATTTCCCTATAGAAGACAAATTGAGCAAATGGGGAGTACACGATCATATCGTAGCCAACCGGCTGCTTGCAGATCTCAGGAAAGAACAGAATGCCAAACAGCCTATGCTGAGAGTATTCCAGACATCAAGCAGTCATGAGCCATTCGATGTACCATATAGCAGACTGAAAGACAAGCGTTTAAATGCATTTGCTTACACTGATAGTGTCATAGGTCATCTTCTGCGTGAATACAGCAAATTGCCTAGATGGAAAAATACTTTGGTATTACTCGTTGCCGATCATGTTGGCGCATACAAAGAACATCTTGACAACTTTGACCGCAGCCGCTATCAGATTCCACTTATCATGACCGGTGGAGCAATAGCTCGCCCAATGAATGTTAAGCTCATAGGAAGTCAGCATGATATAGCAGCTACACTGCTCGGACAATTAGGCATTCCTCACAAAGACTTCTTGTTCAGCAAGAACATGTTGAGTGATGCTACTCCTAAATTTGCATTCTTTGATGTACCCGATGCTTTCGGCATGGTATCAGAGGAGAACTCTATCATCTACGACAATAAATCCAAAAAGGTTGTTTATGATAAAGGCAAAAAAGGTTATAACTTGAAACGAGGCATGGCTTATCTTCAGAAGTTGTACGATGACTTGAGTGCAAAATAGCCCTAACGACAGGGCAACAGATTATCAGAAACAAGAAAGCGAACATTACAGAATTTCATAAAGAAAGACTATGATAGAATTACTTCATCAAATAGAACAGATTGATACGCAGATTTTTCTGTTTTTCAATGGTTTTCACAACGAGTATTGGGATTACTTCATGATGATTTTCTCAGACCGTTTTGTATGGGTTCCGTTCTATGCCAGTTTTATCTTTGTACTGCTAAAGAATTTTCCTGTCAAGGTTGTGATGAGCACCATAGTTGTCATCACTCTGATTATCTTGTTTTCAGACCAGACTGCATCAGGTATTCTGAAGCCATTAGTAGCAAGAATGCGTCCCAGCAATCCTGATAATCCTATCAGTCCGATGGTACATGTTGTTCAAGGATATCGGGGTGGCAGATATGGTTTTCCATCTTCTCATGCAGCCAATGCATGGAGCATGGCCTTCTTTGCACAATATCTGGTTCGCCGGAGCAAACTCACGATATTCTTATGCCTGTGGGCATTGATAACCAGTTATTCCCGAATGTATCTCGGTGTACACTATTTTGGCGACATCCTGATTGGTACCCTCATTGGTTTTCTCTATGCCACCTTATATTATTATATATTTCAGTATTTTTTAAGAAAGCATACCGAACGTTTTAAGCCCAACCACGACATCAGATTTGCAAGCGTACCTATCATTACGGGGCTCGTTTCTATATGGGTAATCATTTGTACCAGTGGAATACTATCTTTCTATAGCATACCACTGAGATAAACAAATGTATAAAAAGAGTTAGCTTATAAAAATGGTTTAGATTAACATTATTATTAACATATAAAATTTAAAGATTATGAAGAAATTATCAATTCTTGCATTTGCTATGGGTCTGATAGCTTTCACAGCATGTTCTGAGAAAAAGGCACCTGCACCTGCACCAGCTCAGGCAGAACAGACTGTTGTAACCGATTCTGCATTTCAGGCTGCTGCAGCCGGTGAATATAAGAGCGCAGATGGTGAACGCAGTGTAACTTTGAACAGTGATTTCTCTGTTAAAGTAAAAGGCCTTGATAAGGAATTTTACAAGTGGGAATTGCCAGCTAAGCCAGAAGGTAAAGCAGCTGTGATTATCCTGAGCCGCAAGGGTCTTGATGCCGACGTTCAGGAACAGGCTACACTCGATACAGAAGAAGGTTCAATCATTATTAAGAACGAAACATTCCGCAAAAAGTAATTAAATATGAACCTGGTATAAATGCAAAACGCCCTCGCTTCACAGCGAAGGCGTTCTTTTTGGTATTAGTTTCATTTAAGGTAAAAAGATTGTATTCAGGATAACGATGCAAAGATAGACATATTTTTCGAAACGAACGAATCTTTTTATATGTTTAAAAACATATTTTGTGAATTATTGCTTTCAAAAGCAAATTATCGCTCCCAAAACAAAATTATCTGCCAGATAATTTCGGTACTTACAATTAAATTTGTATCTTTGCACCATAAATTTAAAAATTATTCTTTTTATTGAATTATGGCAATTAATGAAGAAAACAATTTGGAAGAGAAGAAAAGTATCTCTTTCGTAGAACAGTTAGTTGAGGAAGACCTCAAAGAAGGCAAAAACGGAGGACGAATCCAGACTCGTTTTCCGCCAGAGCCTAATGGTTATCTGCATATCGGCCATGCCAAAGCTATCTGCATGGACTTTGGTGTTGCTGAGAAATATAATGGTGTTTGCAATCTTCGTTTTGATGACACTAATCCTAGCAAGGAAAACAATGAATATGTAGAAAATATTCTTCAAGACATCCAGTGGCTCGGATTCAAGTGGGGCAATATCTACTATGCTTCTGACTACTTTGAGAAGCTTTGGGATTTTGCTGTCTGGATGATCAAGAAGGGCAATGCATATATAGATGAACAAACTGCTGAAGAAATTGCACAGCAGAAGGGTACTCCTACCTCACCGGGTACTGCTAGCCCATACCGTGATCGCCCAATCGAAGAAAGCCTTGCTTTGTTTGAGAAGATGAATACTCCTGAGGCCGTAGAAGGCAGCATGGTTCTTCGCGCAAAACTTGATATGGCGAATCCAAACATGCATTTCCGCGATCCTATCATGTATCGTATCATCCAAACTCCTCATCACCGTACAGGAACAAAATGGCATGCATATCCTATGTATGATTTCGCTCACGGACAGAGTGACTACTTTGAAGGGGTAACCCACTCTATCTGTACATTGGAATTTGTACCTCACCGTCCGCTTTACGATAAGTTCATCGATTTCTTGAAGGAGAAGGACGGAACTGCAGATGTATTAAACGATAATCGTCCACGTCAGATTGAGTTCAACCGATTGAACCTCACTTATACAGTAATGAGCAAGCGTAAGCTTCACCAGCTGGTTGATGAGAAACTGGTTATCGGATGGGACGACCCACGTATGCCTACTCTTTGCGGAATGCGCCGTCGCGGTTACTCTCCTGAGAGCATTCGTATGTTTATCGACAGTATCGGTTATACTAAGTTCGATGCTCTCAACGATATGGCCTTACTCGAAGCATCTGTTAGAGAAGACTTGAACAAGAAAGCATGCCGTGTGAGTGCAGTACTTGATCCTGTAAAACTCGTAATTACCAACTATCCGGAAGGTGAAACAGAGGAAATGGAAGCAATCAATAATCCAGAAAATGAAGCTGATGGCACACACACCATCACATTCTCTAAGAATCTCTGGATAGAGCGTGCTGACTTTATGGAAGATGCTCCTAAAAAATTCTTCCGTATGACTCCGGGTAAAGAAGTTCGTCTGAAGAATGCTTACATCGTTAAGTGCACTGGATGCACAAAGGACGAAAATGGCGTTATCACTGAGATTCAGGCAGAATACGATCCTATCAGTAAGAGCGGCATGGAAGGTGCCAACCGTAAGGTTAAGGGTACATTGCATTGGGTATCAGCAGATCACTGCGTAAAGGCAGAGGTGCGCGAATACGACCGTCTCTTTATGGTAGAAAATCCATCTGCTGATGAACGTGATTTCCACGAGTTGCTCAACCCGGATAGCTTCCACGACTATCCTAACTGCTATGTTGAGGAATATGCAGCCAGCAAGAAGCCAGGTGAATATCTCCAGTTCCAGCGTATCGGTTATTTCATGGCCGATCTTGATTCTACTGCAGAAAAACCAGTATTCAACAAAACCGTTGGTTTGAAGGATACATGGGCAAAACAGAATAAATAAATCACCTATATCTGTCTCTGTTTCAACAGCTGAGACAGATATTATTTATATTCAAGATAACAAATGAATACTGCAGATCTTTTTCTTTGGATACTCGACAATTTAAATTACTGGGTAGTAACCCTTTTCATGGCTATCGAGAGTTCATTCGTCCCATTCCCATCAGAGGTGGTTGTTCCACCTGCAGCATGGAAAGCCATGGATCCTGATAGCGGAATGTCGTTTATCCTAGTCATCGTATTTGCCACCATTGGTGCCAATATCGGTGCACTTATCAACTATTATTTAGCTAAATGGGTAGGCCGCCCTATCATCTACCGTTTTGCCGACAGCCGCATCGGACATATGTGCCTGATAGACCGCCAAAAGGTAGAAGTTGCAGAAGAGTATTTCCGCAAGCATGGAGCCGCATCCACTATTTTTGGGCGCCTGGTACCAGCTGTTCGCCAGTTAATCAGCATCCCAGCCGGTTTGGCAGGTATGCATGTAGGCAAATTCTTGCTCTATACCACAATCGGTGCTGGCATCTGGAATACTGTTTTAGCAACCATCGGTTGGGGTATTTACCAATATACAGACTATAAAACAACTCAAGATGTATATCAGCAGGCATTAAAGTATAGTCATGAGCTCGGTTACATCATCTTGGCTCTTGCCGTTGTTATTGTAGCATTCCTTGCATACAAGGGGCTCAAGAAGAAATAAGAAACTATCCCCCATCCTGCTTCCTCAAGCGGGATGGGGGATTTTTCTTTCGTATAATTACTTATCTTCTAAAGCATCTCATCATGGCAAAAAAGGTTGGATTCAAGTGACCTATTCCTTGATAATCCAATCACCTATCGTCCGCTGTGTGCTGTCATAATTTACACCAATCTTAAACAGACGCTTACCATCGGCAGAATATGGAATCAGATATCCCTTTTCATCTATCTGTCTGATAGCTTCCTCGGCTGAACCATCATATTTCAACTCGAAAACAAATACGGCATCAGGCATATACACCACGGCATCAGCCCTGCCTATCGCACTATCCTCCTCTACCCTCATGTGTGCTCCCATCAGGTTAAAGATAAGATAGAACACTGTCTGGAAATCCCGTTCACTCTTGTTACTCAATCGGTTGGAAATGCTGGCAAGATAAGCCTG
>ERZ791718.318-NODE-318-length-27198-cov-10.964779_pt1 | contig 27198 bp, 21 predicted proteins | sample MGYA00510349_ERZ791718 | MGnify/ENA primary metagenome ERZ791718 (study PRJEB30046, sample SAMN00715136) | human gut metagenome | study: EMG produced TPA metagenomics assembly of the A metagenome-wide association study of gut microbiota in type 2... | reverse complement strand
AAGGTATGGATGCCCAGTTTCTCGGCAGCCTCACAGTTTTCCTTCAGATCATCGATGAAGAGGGTTTCATCGGGATTGATATTCGCCAGCCTGATTACCTCCTCATAGATGTGGGCATCAGGTTTTGCCAGATGCATTCGCTGAGAGAGGAAACAGTGCTCGAAATAATCCTCTACCCCATGGTTCTGATAAAGAAAGAGATGCTCCACGCAATAATCCCAATGAATATCAATGGTATTGCTCAAGAGGAAGAGACGATAACCAGCCTTCTTCAACTGCAGGAGTCGCTCCTTTTTCTCATCAGGAATCTCCACCAGCATCTTGTTGGCTGCATTGATGATTTCTTCATTCGTCACATCAGCTCCAGTCAACTCACGGGCTGCATCGCAGAATGCTTCGGTGGTAATCATTCCAACACCCAGTTTACTCATCAGCTTCATCCCCTCACTCTGAGGATTCGGATTAGCCAGTTCCCCCATTCCTATCGCCTTGAAAGCCCCGATGCATCCTTCCGGATTGAGCTTCACCAGGACATTACCCAAATCAAATATGATATTCTTGTATTGCATAATCTATACCTTATTTTAAATTGCACTTTTAATCTTTAATTAGATACTTACTGCAAAAGTACTGTAAATTTCAAACTTAACAAACCTTTATGGGAAGTAATTCCGGGAATATAACATTTATTAGTAAAAGAAAAGAATATGACTGCAACTACTTTTCCCTTCTTAATTTTTCCCTCTTTAATGAGTCTTTCCTTTTCAGCACGGATACGTTCGAGCAGCACCGATGCAGGCTCATCGTTGGGATCTTGTGGAACGAGCTTGCCGTGAATAGCAAGGTCGAGTATCTTTTGTCTTAATGCTTTCGTGTCCATTATTATTTGTTATTTTCAAGTTTCTTTAACTCTTCGTTTTCTTCAAATTCTTCAATCCATTCTTTTACCTTTGCTTGAAGCAAAGCCTTATCTGGAAGATAAAGCTGGTAAGCAGAAGCATAGATGTTGGCATCTTTTGGTAATGTCAACTCTACAAGCGCATCGTTCTTTTCTTTACAGAGAAGAATGCCGATGGTAGGCTTCTCAAAATCCTGTTTTACAAATCTGTCGAAGTAGTTGACGTACATCTGCATTTGCCCAAGGTCTTGGTGTGTTAGCTTGTCAATTTTTAGGTCAATGAGGCAATAGCATTGCAGAAGACGATTGTATAGAACCAAATCAACATAATAATTATCTTCATCAAACGTAAAACGTTTTTGTCTTGCTTCAAACAAAAACCCTTTTCCCATTTCAAGCAAAAAAGTTTGCATTTTGTCAATGATGGCATTTTCTAAAGTTGACTCGCTATAACTACTATCAGGCTTCAGCCCTATAAATTCCAATGATATTGGACTCTTAATTATGTCGGCGGGTTTCTCAACAACTTGTCCTTCTGTAGCTAAACGCATTACCTCGTTTTTGTTACGGCTTAGTGCCAAACGCTCATAGAGGCTACTACCTACTTGGCGTTGTAACCAACGATAATCCCAACCTTGTTGTTGAGCTTCAATCTCATAGAAATTGCGTTCTTCGAGATTTGCTATTCGCATTAATATTTGGTAATGATTCCACGAAAGGGTAAACTTAGGAATTTCGTATGCATTGTACACGATTTCTTCTTTTGTAGATTTCGTATGCGTTGCACACGAAATTCGGTATGCAGAATAAAACTTTCTGCAATTGTTCAAAGTTGTTACCGACCATCCTTTTCCATATGTTTCTGTCAGATGTGCAGAAAGGTTTGCTAAAACCTTTTTGCCGTAACTTGCACGATTACTTCCTTGTTGCTCATATTCAACAATATAGCAGCCTATTTATAATATGTATATACCATTGCCGTATTTCTATTCGTTATGGCGTACAACCAACTGTGCAGAAATCATCCACTTCATTTCACGAGTTCATCTACTTCATTGAGTTAACACATACGGCTGAGTTGGCAGAATGAGACGGCTGCATTAGCTGAAGGAGTCGAATGCGATAGCTGAAGGAGACACATTTGCACATTATTACATAAAGATAGCACCTTGACCGTACTAAACATACAGTCAAGGCGCTACAGTACAAATAATCTTCCTCCTCTAATTATCCATCGTTTTGCTATTGCTTATTCCTTAGCTCTTCTATCAAGTCATTTACAATATATGTATCACTCATTAGATGCAAGCCAAATTCTTTGTCATGTAACATACGGCAAACGTCAGAGTCATAGAATATCTGTAAAGCTCTGTCGGCTGATATATGTAACGTATCGGCTAGTTGCTTTATGATACGAGCGATTTTATTCCATAATAAGAAATCCAACATAATTATATCCTTTCATATGATTTGAATTGTAAATACTTATCAACTATCTCCTGGCTTAAAATGCAAATCTGATAGTTGGGCTTGTGATAAACCAACTGGCGAAGAGTATGCTCAACATCTGCATAGCCATTGATATAGGCTTCTACAGCATCAATCACACGGTCGTCAGCCACTCCTCCTTCAATGATGCCATACCCACTCCAAGGCTGCTTTCCTTTTCTGCTGTCAACAATGAAGTCGAGCCATTCCTTATCGTAAGCATCAAATCGTTTTACCTTGCAGTCTTGTGGTATAGCGAACTCATAGGTGTTCACTATAGCTTGCTTGGCTCGTCTGATGGTCTTGATACGGACAGCCCATTTGGAAGCTTGTTCAAACAAAGGCGTAAGATAGAATCCTGGACCGAAATCCAAGTCCTTTCTTCCAATGCTTACTAAAGGATGCTCAACAATGACATTTGAACCATGATATAATATTTGCTTTTCCATTATTCTTTTCTTTCCCAATTTTTAAGAGCTTCGACCACATCACTTGCCACAGCTTCCCGGCTCTCGGTATGTAGAGTGTCATAGCAATCTTGAATGAGACTCTTGATTAGCCCCACCTTATCCAATCGCTTTCTCATTTCAGACGGCGATATACCCATTTTTTGTGCCGAAGCCTCGATAGCCAACACCGTAAAGGCGAGGCGGTCAAACTCTGGGGCACTTTTCTGTAATAGTTCTCTATCTTCCATTCTTTACATAATATTGTATTTAAATGCAAATTTAAAGATTTTCTCTGATATTCCACTAAATTTCGGAGTTAAATAAAGAAAAATAGCCCGATTTTGCTAATTTCTTTACTAAACCTTTCTGAATCACACTCAATTTCTGCACTTTTTGCGATGCAGATTAGAGGCTCTGTGTAAAAACAGAGAAGACCATGATACCCCACAGAGATAATAACGTCGAGTTTGTAATATCTCACCTCTTTGCTCTGCGTTTTCCCCTCTAAGGCGCCATGTTGAGTGGTCTGTCGGAATTTCCGACAAACCACTTTTTTCTTACAAAGTCTATTTAACATTAAGTTTTATTTCTTTTGCTAAAATTTCTTCGTATAAAAAACGAAGTAATCAATATTTTTAGTATCTTTGTGGCGTAAACATTCAAACTAAGCGTTATGGAAAAGGATTATCAGAACAACAGCATATTCTTGTTCGCAATAGGCATATTTGTGGTTGCAAGAGGCTTTTTTATAGGATTACACTATAACAAATAGCGAACAAACCGCCTGACATAAGGTTTTGCTAAGCGTTTTGTTGACACTATATTCGATAGCAAATTTGAGTACATTTTGATACGATTGTTTTGGCTTTATTTTCTACTGTCCTCATATAGCTATCCATATAATTCCAATCTAATCCTCCATTTTTTGTCGGAAGAAGAAGATATTCTTCTAATATTTTTTCTTTTGTCACAGCATCATCCCATGAATATTTTGAGGTGAAAGAAACTTTTAAAATCGTCAAGATGAAAAGATATGCCTTTTCTGACACATTCTCTTTTAATCGAAGTACAAAATTATGGCTATCATTAGAGACAAAATCACTGCATTGGTATGTAAGAGTAAAGGTTTTTCCTCCAACTAAAATACAATGTCCTGTTATCTTTTGATAATTACTTGCGTCAATATGTGCGACTACACCATTGTTCATCGCACTGGCAGTAACATATGGAGTATGTCCCGAACCATCCAGGACATCACGTGCAAGTATATTACCTGTATTTTTAGCATCAAATATAGTACCTATTTTGTAGAATTTCCAAGTGGTGGACTTTAATTGTTTACCCCCCCGATAATACTAAATAGTTGTTTTATAATAATTTTTGCATTGCGCTCTTTTTCTTTCATATAGCTTTCCATGAAATCAAAGTCGGGCAAGTTATTTTCATCCACGGGCAAATAAATTTTACTTTTCTTCATATCTTCAATCTGCCATTTATCCGTATATTCATAGTTTTTACCTACCGCTTTGATTAAAGGTGCAATAAATAAGGCTATATACTTGTTTATTGTAAACTTAGGATATAACACATTTACATCATCCGTAGCCCAAAAATCTTTTTCTTGATAAAAAGTTTGACCTATCGAACCATTGTATGTAACAGTAAGAGTTCCTGCTGGATGTATATGCTCGTTATTTCCAATATGATTTGTAATTCCATTATTGAATGCAGTAGCACCAATATAATTAATGTTACCTTCAATCATATCTTTTTTTGTTAAACGACTACCTTTTACTATTGTAAACAATGTCTCTAAGGTGAATTCCTTCCAATTTTGAATATTTATTTTTGCCATTTTATAACTCTTTTTTTATTTCAATAGAAATTTTTTGACCTTCTACATTTTTTATCTCTGAAGAATAGAGAACTCTTTGCAGAATACGCTCCGAAAAATCCTTAACATCAATTCCCAGATTGAACATTTCGTAATCAATCATTGTTTTCATGAAATCTTCTTCAAAAATTTCAAATGGTTTTTCAGGCATTTGATATGACAAGTGCTCAGACGGATTTATAATCTGTCGCGTTCCAAATGTTGGTTCATAACCATCTCTGATAGACTTAACCCAATAGTCTTCAAGTTCAGGCCAAGCATTTTTGATGTCCTGTCGCCCTTGATTTTTTACGGTTTCTAATCCGTCTTTTTCTATATAATATCCTATTACATTTTGACCATTTTGAGGTTTGCCTGCTTCAAAAATAAAGATGGAGGTCGTTATACCTACACCGAAGAATAGATTTTCTGGCAATTTGACAATAGTTGTCAGCCGATGTTTCTTTAGAACTTTGTTGCCATATTTTTTATCTGTATGAGCTTTTTCTAATTTTTTATCGGGTAGTATAAAAGCACACTTTGTTCCAGTGGGTACTGAATCAAGAACATTTTGAACAATCTCCATGCAGCCATATTTTGTTTCATATGGTGGATTCATTAAGACTTTAGATATTTTTTTGCTTTGAATCCAACTACATGCTTCTTTTGTTCTGGTATCCAGTTGCTCGAGATTTGTTTTTCCATCTTTATGTATAAGCATATTTGCACACGCCAAGGCAAAAATTTCTCTATCGAATTCTATACCAAACAAATGACATTGCTTAATCTCTGCAGCTTCTGCTGTATTCACACCTCCAGCTTCTTTTACCATGTTGCACATTGATTTTACAAGGAAGGCTCCAGATCCACACGTTGCATCAAGAACACGATCATTCATATTCACATCTATAAGACGATACATAAAAGACGTAATATGATCTGGAGTAAAGACTTGTCCACTTTCAGATTTTTTCTTATAACGATTGAATTCGTTGAAGAATATACCCATAACATCCTCTCCATTCCAATAATCAGAGTTTATACAATCAGAAATTGCAGAGACACATTTTATAAAGTTGTTTATTGCTTCCTGGTTATCCTGTTTATTCATTTTTATCTCAGAATACACATTAACCAGCAAATTTATTTTAAGATTTTTCTGAAGATCTTTTGTTAATTCCTTCTTTAAAGTGCTCGTAATCGCAGCAGACATAACTGAATAATCCATATCTTCCACCAAAGAAGCTCCATATCGTTTAGCAACCAATGCACAGGCTGTAAAAATCATACGATGATACAAGTTCTTGATACCAAACTTAAAATGTAAACAATCATTTATTTGCTTGGTATAACTATAGATGAGATATTTGTTTATTTTGTTCTCACGAAATAACGCAAGATAGTAATGCTTATGCTGAAGTGTAGGAGCTAAGCCCTCAACGGGCTCCCACATTTCTCCCTGAGGATATTTCTGAAATTTAACAACAAGCACATCCTCTCCATTATAAAGTACGCCAACAATTTTTGAATATTGTTTGGAAGCTATTTTAATATTTTTCTTGAGTTCTTCTATCCATTTTTCTGTATGAACATTTTCTTGACCTGATTTGGTCTCAAGAATAATTGCAACATCCCCTTTATCTTCGGGCAAATACCAACCATCAGGCTTATTATTATTACCCTTAAATCCCAATTGATTAAAAGTTGTTATTTGCCCCGTACCTTGCAGTACACCATCTTCCTTTGCATCAAAGCCAAGAATAGCCTTTGCTTTGTCGCGAACAACATCTTCAGTTATAATATCTGCATTCATTATCATCAATAATTAAGTCTTTACTACGTATAAAAAGTAAATTATTTTTTGACAGCATCGGCGAAACGTTAATGTTGCCTTCTTCTATCATTGTTTTCAAAGCCAGCTCTTATTAATTTCCTGTACGGTTACATCCGTACCGTTAATTTTCCGGCATTGCTAACTCCCTAACGCTAACACCTTACTATTATCAATGAAGAACCTATCAAATAAGAAACGGCGTAGGAGTTCCATCACATGTATTTACTCTTGTAGATTTGAGACCCTAGGATAGCCCATTTACACCAAGAGTACAAAGTGACAGAAGCCCACGCCGTAATGGTATATATAGATATAGCACTTAGTGCACCCCTCCGAACCGAAAGGGTACACCTCGTGCTGCATATATACGGATATGCATAGGCGTTCACATCTGTATCCCTCTGAGTGTAAATGAAATTTCCTAGGTTCCAAATCTATCAGAAGAAAACGCAGTAAACGTCTTTCTCATAAAATAGTGCCAACCTTAGGACTTAGTAGCCAGCATCTCAATGCCAGCCATCCATAGGATGACGTTGCAAAATTACGGAAAAGTTTCGAAAATACCAAAAAGAATGAAGAGGTTTTGTGTCATTATACACAAAAACTCTTCATTCTTTCTTTTAATAGTTATACAAGACTCGGATATTTACACCGACAATTAGAACGATTTTACACCGACATGAACCTTGCCTTCATACCTTATAATAACTGTTATTTTCATTACCGCCAAATCATTTCTCCGTTCTTAAAGTCTCCGACAAGGTTACCGACAAAGTTTCCGACATTTACATCGGCATTACCGCCACTATTACCGCCACATTACCGCCAAAAAGAAATTTACACCGACAAAACTGCATCAACCTTCAGCGTTCACAGACCAGCAGCTAATTTGATTACTTTCGCAAAATTATCCCAAAAGGGAAAGAATAAGAAGATTTAAGGAGAAACGTGTATTACAGCTTATTATATACAGAAATCAATGTGGAAAATGGTGGGCATAACGTTATTGATGGAAGAATCTATTTCCGAATTTATCAGTAAGGCACCGATAGCGACACCTTCCGGAGTAAAGCCGATAATAACAATATATTTATTACGGTCTTTATATCCGTCTTTTAGTATCAGTCCGTCCTCTTCGTCCAAGGGGACATAAATAATGTCACCAATTTTGACTGATGACATATCTACTTGCTCAGCTTTGGCCATTATAGCTTTCAGCTTTTCCAATGCACCGGTTTTGTCGTCCATTTGATTTAAGATAAAGCGTTCTTGACAATCTGCTTTTCTCGGATATAATCTACCATGTCCTTGGTAGCTTTTCCTGCCCGGGCTATATCTATAATGGTAATGAAGTTTTTTTGAGGATCATCCTGAATGCGTGTCATCGCTTCTTCCCATGCCGAGTCATGCGACAAATCGGACAAGTCATAAGGGTCTGTATCCTTATATTTAGCGATAGCAGCGTCAAGACAACGTTTGTTGGCACCTGATATATAGTCCATATCGGGTACGGCAGAAGTATATACCTTCTTGTCACGAACCTCTATGTCTGAAAGGAACTCGTCAAAATTCCCATCCAAGGGTTTGCCTTCTGCAATTTGCAGTGCCTTGTAGGTATAGGCTGGCACCGGGCCATGCTTCAATGCTCTGAAAGAGTCTTCGACAATCACTTTGCCATATTTGACAAGATGGTCCTGTTGGGCAAAATAAAGTATTTTAAATAACTTTATATAGTCCACTCCTTGAGTGAAACTCTGCATGATGTAGAGTACCACTGCTCTTATTTTAGCAATCTGTATAGCTGTTTTCATTTCAAAAAAATCTATGCGATTACAAAGATACAACTAATTTGCTGAATAATACGCTCATGATACAAAAAAAATAGTCCGTTGCATTTTTTTACGACATTTAATATAGTCGTCATTCTGAGAGTAATAGTCTGCAATTATCAAGAGATGGGTCAATCCACCCGATTCCACCTCCCTTTATAGTTCACCTTCCTCCGATTATAGTACGGGCAATCCGTTCCGATTGTCCGTTACCCTGTTTTAACACCCCTGTTTTACAGTTTTATTCATCCCTTTCTATTTGATTGTCATTTATTATCGTTTTGCTGCTGCCGTGCGACCTCTCGTGGACTTATTTTCCCGCAAAGGTAATAGGCTGCTCCAATCTTGCCAATGCCGGCGTTCCGCTGCGAGTGAGTCGTAAAAATCTTCCTCTCCGTCTGTCGAGCGTATTTTTCCGCATCAGCCTTGTCAGATTGTTTCCGCCACCTTTTGGAGGCAGAAAAATAAATCCCAAAGGTCGCAAACAGGCCGAAAAAAGGGAAAAAAAGAAAGGTTAAATTATGAGTTACAACAAATTGAAATCATTGGTAGCGAACGTGGAAGCCATAGAAACGGCAATGAAAATCCAAGTTCAAGGCAGGCAGGCCACTGCGGAAGAAAAAGAAATTTTATCCCGATATTCTGGTTTCGGGGGTATCAAAGAAGTGTTGAATATAGGTACGGACAAGCCCATAGGCGGTGATATGCAAGAACCGATACAAAGATTGCAGGAGTTAATCAATGCTTACCCTCATTTCACAGAACCCATGCGACACAATGTCATAGAGGGTATCAAAGCATCTGTACTGACAGCATTTTACACTCCTAAATTCCTTGTTGATGCAGTGGTGCGGCAGATACACGCCACGTTCAGCGAAAACGGCCTCAAAATGCGTTCATTTCTCGAACCGAGTGCAGGTATAGGCGGTTTCCTGCCCATAGCCATGTCCGGCACGTATGACTATGCCATTGAGAAAGATCTCATTTCGGGGATGATACTTTCCCTGCTCCATGAGAACACGCTAACACGGACGGCTGCATTTGAAACCATTGGAGAACAAGGTTTTGAGCATACAACTTTCGATGTCATAGCCTCCAACATCCCGTTTGGCAATTTCCGGGTATTCGATGCGGAGTTGTGGAAGAAAGGCGGTATGTACGAACAGGCCACCAAGACCATACACAACTACTTTTTTGTCAAAGCGATGGAGTTGTTGAATGAGGGTGGGTTATTGGCTTTCATCACATCGAGGGGCATAGCCGACACGCCCGGTAACAAGTTCGTGCGTGAATATCTTGTAAATCATGCAGACCTGATAAGTGCAATCCGTCTGCCCGATATGCTTTTCATGCAGACAAGCGGTATAGAGGTAGGCAGTGACCTGCTGATATTCCAAAAGCACACGCACAAGACGATACTCTCACAACGGGAACAACTGTTTTTACAAGTAGGCAGGGAAAAGGCGGACGCCATAGGCACAATGACCGAATACGCCAACAAATTGTTTACCATGCCGAAAACCACCCTTGCAACAGGTAGCCGCATTGTACAGAACCAATACGGAAAATATGTGCGCAAATACCAATGGCAGGGAAATGAAAATGCTATGTCGCAATATCTCGCCGCACTGCTGAAACTTGACTTTGGCCGATATTTCCGCAAAAGTCTTTTCACAGGGAACGGACAGGGCAGCGAACATATGCAAATGTCCCTTTTCGGGAATGTAGCGATGAAACAAGTAGAAAAAGGTAAACGAGCCTACACGGATGGGGTGGAAGCATGGATGAAAGACGGCGCAATGGTACTGTTTGAGGGCCAGGTGGGTACTATCCAATATCGAAAATCAAGTCTTTATCAAGAGGTAGCCATTGATTTTGTGCCGGTGGACGAGGGTAAGGTCAATACAGATAGGGCGAAAGACTATTTCCCTATACGCAAAGCATACTTTGAACTGTCAATTAAAGAGAGGGAAGAACAAAAAGAGGATAACGGATTGCGTAGAGAGCTGAACGCCCGATACGATGCCTTTGTTGCCAAATGGGGCTGTTTCCACGAGAACGACAACAAGGAGTTTATCATGCTTGACAGCCTCGGTGTGGAAGTCTTTACAATAGAAATGCAGCTTGGAAAAGATTTAGTCAAGTCCGACATCATGCGTGAACCTGTGGCGTTCAAGAAGATAGACCCGAACAAACGGCTGACACCGATTGAAGCGTTGGCAAGCAGCTTGAATTTCTACGGCAAGGTTGATATGGACTACCTGATGCAGTCCACGGACAGTGCCGAGGAAGAAATCATCGGCGACCTCAAAGGTGAAATATTTTACAATCCCGCTATCGGGGAGTGGGAGCATAAAGGCAAGTTCCTTTCAGGCAATGTCATAGCCAAATGCAAGGAGATAGGTTCTTACTTGTCCGAACTCACGGACAGGGAAAAAGATTGGACGGAAACTGCTGTAAAGGCTTTGGCGGATGTGACACCCGAAGCGATACCCTACGAGGAACTCGACATTAACATGGGTGAGCGTTGGATTGACACTAAGTTATATGCCGATTTTGCAACTGAACTTTTCGAGACCGAGACAAGCGTAATGTATTTCGATGTGAACGACACCTACATGGTACGTCTGCAAAGTTACTCTCCGGTGGCTTACAACACCTATTTCGTCCGCAACTATAACGGTGGGGATTTGTTTGTTCATGCCCTGCATGATACTGTACCTGAAATCACGAAAGAGATATACCGCAATGGTGATAAGGTGCGTGTACCGGACGAGGAAGCCATACAGGAGGCAGCCACCAAGATACAGGAGATTAGAGACCGTTTCAACCGCTGGCTTGACAGGCAGCCGATAGAGGTTCGGGACGAGCTGGTGAGGGTGTATAATGAGCGTTTCAACTGCTATGTCAGGCCGCACTATGACGGTTCGGCACAAACCTTTCCGCAGCTCTCTTTCGAGCAATTTCCATACGATAGCCTCTATCCCTCACAGAAAGATGCTATCTGGATGATTAAGCAGAACGGAGGCGGTATCTGTTGGCACGAGGTAGGCACAGGCAAGACGATGATAATGTGTGTTGCCGCCTACGAAATGAAACGTCTCGGATTGGCACACAAGCCGCTTATTATCGGGCTGAAAGCCAATGTGCACGAAATCGCCGATACGTTCCGTAAGGCATACCCTACGGCCAAAGTTCTCTATCCGGGCAAGGACGATTTTACCCCTGCCAACAGGCAAGAGGTCTTTTCAAAAATCAAGAACAACAACTGGGACTGCATCATACTCACGCACGACCAGTTCGCCAAGATACCGCAGTCAGAAGAAACCATGATAGATATATTCACGGAAGAGCTTGCCGATGTGGAACGTAACCTTGAATTTTTGGAGCAGTCCACTATGCGTTACCGTAGCGGAAAGATGCAGGAGGGGTTAGAAAAGCGCAAACAGAACCTTGGGGCTAAATTACAAGAACTGCGTATGAAAATCAATAATCGGAAAGACGATGCTGTGGACTTCCACACAATGGGAATAGACCATATTTTTGTAGATGAGTGCCATATTTTCAAGAACTTAATGTTCCAGACACGCCATAACCGTGTGGCAGGTATCGGCAACACCAAAGGCTCTCAAAGGGCAATGAACCTCTTGTTCGCCATTCGTGACATCCAACTTCGTACAGGTCGTGACCTTGGGGCTACGTTTCTGTCGGGTACAGTGGTGGTAAATGCACTGACCGAACTATATGTGATGTTCAAGTATTTGCGTCCGCAGGAGCTTCAACGGCAACGGATTAGCTGTTTCGATGCGTGGGCAGCCATATTCACAAAGAAAACGGCAGATTATGAGTTGAACGTGACAGGCTCGGTGAAGCGCAAAGAGCGTTTTCGTACTTATATCAAAGTACCGGAACTGGCAATGTTCCTGCGTGAGATTACGGATTACCGTACAGCCGACATGATAAATCTTGATGTGCCTGAGAAGAACGTGCGTTTCCTCTCTTATCCCCCGACAATTGAACAGGAGGAAATGATAGGACGCTTGGTATCTTTTGCCGGTAGCGGCCAGTGGGAGGACTTGGGGCTTGACGTTCCGCAACCTGACAACCTCGACAAGGCGAAAATGTTGGTTGCGACCAATGTAGCCCGAAAAATGGCTCTTGATATGCGCTTGTTGGGTTGCAAGTTCAAGGATAATGCCGATAACAAGGCTTCTATCTGTGCGAGGACAATCTATGATTACTATATACGCTCGAATGACAATCGGGGTACACAGTTCGTGTTCAGCGACCTTGGTACATACAAACCGAACGAATGGAACATATATACCGACATCAAAGAAAAGTTGGTACGGCTCGGTATTCCTGCTGATGAAATACAGTTTATCCAATGCGCCACTACCGAGAGGGCAAGAAAAAAGCTGTTTGAAGAAATGAACAACGGCAAGGTGCGAGTTCTTTTTGGAAGTACGACCATGTTAGGCACAGGTGTGAACGCTCAACAAAGGGCTGTGGCGGTGCATCACCTTGAAATACCTTGGCGACCTGCTGACATGGAGCAACGCAATGGCAGAGCAGTACGCAAAGGCAACACCGTAAAGCTGTGGGGTGGCAATGTGGTGGATATCGTAATTTATGGTACGGAAAAGACCCTCGATGCCTACAAGTTTAATCTGTTGAAAAACAAGCAGATGTTTATCAATCAAATTAACAACGGCACAATTGCCGTGCGCCGTATCGACGAGGGAGGCATGGATGAGGACAGCGGTATGAACTTCGCCGAGTTCGTGGCTATTCTGTCAGGCAATAACGACTTGCTGAACAAGACGAAGCTCGACAACAAGATTATGCAGCTTGAAAAGGAACAGGCTATTTTCAAGAAAGAACGCATCCGTGCCGAGCGTAAAATAGCTGCCTGTCAGGAAGAAGTCGAAAAGGCAAAGCGTACTGAGGCCGATTTCAAGAGGGATTTGGAATACATCAACTCGTATAATGGGGCAAAGGCAACCCTGCTTTTAAACTTACCGCAAGCCAGTACCGAGGAAGTTGGTCGGGAGTTGCACCGTATAGCCAAGACCTACCGCAACGGAGCGTATGGCACAGTTGGCACGTATGCAGGACTGAACTTGTTGGTGCATAGCGAGTATAATATGGACGGTACGTTTGACCGCAATACATTCTTTGTAGAGGGTATAAGCGGGTTGAAATACCGATGCGGCCTAAGCGGTGCGCTGCCGCTTGGTTTCGTTGAGTCGGCGCAATATCCGCATGGAGCATTAAGCAAATTGCCCTCTCTTATCGAGAAGCAACAAAAGGCGGTAGAGCGGATAGAAAGCGAAATTCCTACATTGCAGAAAATCGTTTGTCGCCAGTGGAGCAAGACTGATGAGCTGTCAAGGCTCAAACAGGAATGCAAGGAACTCCAGCACAGGATTGATGAAAGTCTGAAAGAGGCCGAACAACCACAGGCTGCCAAACACGAAGCTATTGCCGAAGCTGCTTGACATAATCATAATTTAACCGTTCCCTCTGCATGGTCGCGATGACCGGGCAGAGGGATTTTTTTGCGCTCCGGTCTGCCGACGGCTTTACTCTTTTATGGCATCCTTCCTCCCTTTATAGCCTCCCGATTCCCCGCCGCCACCCGTTTCCCTTTATAGCCCTCATATCCTATATTTTAGCCCAATAGGGAGAATGACCTTTCATCGCATATCCGTTTTTTGCGATACGCCATTTTTAGCTTCTACATTGGTGGCAATGTATCACTTTTGCCTTCACACCTCCTAATAGCTTCAATCAAGGCATCTTTTAATCTTATGAAGGCAAGTTTATCCACTCCTTTTGATATACTGATTTCATTACCGACCAAATCTTTCAACTTGAGTAAACAAGGAACATCTGCCTTATATCTGTCTCCCACATCTTGTAGGTCATAGTCAAAATTATAATGATAAGCAAGAAATTGCGTAAAAGTATTTCTGCTTTTATTGCTTAGTTTGCAGATAGCATCAAAAAGAGCATTGGCATCTTCATATGCAAATATAGCACGAAGTTCGTATGTACAACTTTTATCTGGATAAGGCAATCTGTCTATGATTATAAGTTGTTCTACTGTTCCTTCAGTCAAATTACGCAGTGCTTTTTGCATTTGATCCGGCAACTCATTTATCTTTGATTTCATCTTCTGCAAGAAATAGTCCACAATATCATCCGTTATTGGGGTCTTGGAATCTGTGGTTACATAATTACATCCACTAATAAAAAGCCCTCTTAGCTGATAAAGTTCCTCTAAACTGGTTTGACTATTAATTATTTCTGCTATTCTTACTTTTATTAAAGAGACATAAGCCTGTATAAAATAGAAAATGCCAATAGCGTGAAAGTATGATAGATACGCAATACTATAACCAAGTTGATAAGCGTCTTTTATCTCTCTATCCAATATGGATTTTATAGTGTCCTGACAAATACTTTCAAGTTTTTGCTGCTCCATATCGAAAAAGCCGGATAACATTTCCCAAGGTTTCAATTCTTTTTGCTTATCCCTTATCTCCGTAACAATAAATTCTACAAGTGGAGCACCTGTAATAATATAGTGTATAATAGCCGTAACATACTCCGGATTTAAGACATCATAAATTAGCTCTTTGTTTAAAGAGTGATATTTTTCCCTTAGATGCTGTATCCTTTGCTTATCTTCGTTATTATCTTGGAGTAGTGAAATCCGACAATCTCTACTCCAATTACAAATTACCTCTTTGTTCTCACTATTATTATACTCTGCATACACTGCAATAAATGACCCAAGAATATTTTTAAGAAAGATATTATCCTTTTCAACCAGTTCGGGAGGAAGTTTGTTTAAGTGGCTTTTAAGTTACTAAGATGAAGCAGGAAACTCAACAACAGACAGCCAGTACGACAACCTCACAGAAAGTCGTATCACAACAGGCGCAAAAGTCATCTGCATCGGCAATAGACAAACTCAAAGAATTTGGTGGTTCGCTTTTCTTGAAAATATCATAGATGGGTATTCCAATCTTAATCCGGCACGAAAGGCCCGTCGCAACATCTTCCTCACGGATGAACAGTGGGAAAATGAACGTAAGGCCTTGGTTAATCGCTTAAGCGTATGGCTCAAACTCTTACGTGAGAATGACACTGCCGAACAAATGCGGGACAAGGCCAAAGAAACCGCAGAAAACGCCGAGAACCTTCTTAATCATAACTTGAAGAATGCTCTTGCCAGGACACGGGAACTTGAAAGCGCATATCGCACTATTGCGTTCTTTTACAAGAACACGGAAAGTGATAAGGTGAAGAATGTCACCATTGTCAATGCGACCATGGAGCAGCTTCAGGATTTGGACAATACCATTTTCGCTGACCACATTAGCAACGAACTCAAACAGAATTTTGACCGTCTTGACCTGCGTCGCAACTACTCCTTGCTTGTCGTTCCTGGATATATAGGCTCAAATGCCATTTTGGATAAGTGGTCTAAAATGGCATACGAGAACAAGGTTTTTCTTGTTACAGACTTCCAAGACCTCGAAACTCCGGACGATGTAGTAGATATATTCTTCAATGCCAATCATACGAGTGGAGATGTGTTCAAATCGAATACTATTATGACCTGTAACTGGTTGCTTGGTCGTCAAAGAGAGGAAAGCGTTGGAGAAGAAGAAAATCTTTATATTCCGCCATCTTCTTCACTTGCCGGAAAAATATACAACACCTTAATGTCTCAGGTAGTAGCCGGAAAGAAATTTGGTGGACTTAATGAAGTAGAAAGTGTACGCTTCGACCTTCGCAAGAGCGAGATTTCCGAGCTTGAACGTATGGGTCTTGTGCCGATGGTGAACGAGTACAGCAAGGTTATGGCTTTCTCCGCCAAGACATTATTTAATGGAGATAATCTTGGCTTGCAGACCTACTCCGTAGTTCGTGTATTCGACTATATAACGAAGGTACTGATTGACTTCCTGAACCGTCGGGCATTTGAAAATTGGACTACTCGCACGGAAGCAGATTTACGTGGTCAGGTTGTGAAATTCCTCGATAGTGTAATGGGACCGAACAAACTCATCGAACGCTTCAAGGTTATGAAGATTGAACAAGACCCGAATCAGAAAGACCGTGTGCTTCTTGACATCCACATCACACCGTATTTCCCGGCAAAAAGCTTCGTGATACAGCTTGCCGGTCATAAAGGCGATAATCCGGAGGATGCTATTTGGGAAAGCGAATATCATCAAGAATAGTATTGAATAATTTTAAATTTACAAATGGGCATAACTATGCCCATCTGTAAATCATTTATCAGGGTCATGTGTTGCTGAAATTATATGTCTTATTATTGAAATCTTTACTTATATGAAACTCCGAGATGTGGATATTATTATTTCTGGTACAAAAACTGGGGATACCTATTATGCAAAATCTTATCCATGCAGTGATATGGATAAGAATAGCAAAATAGAGCTCTATGGAGTCCCTGTATATTATGTCTATATCAAAGGTACTGATGATAAAGGTCAAAGTGTAAAATATACATGGAAAGCATTACGCTTCATGCCGTATTATAACCCACCAAATTTTAGTTCTTATAAAACAATTGGATGGGTTAATAGTGGCTTGCATAAGCTCAATAGGCAGCCTGCACCAGAATATAAAAAAGCCTATGAGGTACATAATACATATTCTCAACATAATGGTGCAATAGTTCTAAAAGGAACTTTTTACATTCACGCTGGTCCTGAAGATCTTACTCATATTGGATGGGGAGCAGCAGGGTGCGTTGAAATAATAGGAAGTTTTAGTGAGTTTAAAGATCAAGTAAAAGAATTATCGGGGTCAACTCAAGTTGATGCGGATAGTGCAATTTCTGAATTAGTTTTTTATAAAAAACTTTATATAGAAATTGAATATGCTACTCCACCCAATATTAAAGCGAATTTTTATAAAGAAGTTAGTATAAAAAGGAGATAAGATTTATGTGTAACATAAAATATATACTATGTACTATATTTTGTATGTGTGCATATCTTCATGCTGCTGCAATCTGTAGCGATAGTATATCTGATAAGTTTTCATATAAGGTACTTGAAAATTTCAATTATTGTTGGGATAATAATAATATTGTCTATGAGGATACTAATTCCAAAGATACTGCTTTATTTGTCTCGTCTCATAAATACATAATCTCTCCTATTTTAAACGCTTTTTGTAATAATGTGAACGAACAGACAGAGTTGGCTAAGATCGGATATTGTTGTAAGCATTATCTCATTAAAGTCCCAAATAAATCAAAGAAAAATATACAATATTACTCTATAGAAATCAATATTCTATCTAATATAAAGAGTCATGCCCCCATAACCTCAAAAATAGAAGAATCAAAAAAACAGGACTATGCGATTATTGATATTATATCAGAGGCTCCTGTTATGTGTCTTGTTTTTGTGGAAGCTGATTATTTAGTAGCCGTAACTTATAATATGTTCTATGATTTTGATGATGTATTATCCTTTTCGAAATTCTTTGTAAAAGAACACTTCTCAACAAAATAATAAGATGTCATTACACAGTGAATATAAAACGTAATACATCCTCTTTCAAAGAAAAAATAGAGTTTCATTTTTCGATATATAATGCTTCTTCATTCTTATAATTCTCACATGAATAATCCAACATGAAGTTTTCTTTATATGAAATCATTAGGGTCTCATTTAAATTGACTTCTCTTATCGCAACCGGAAACTATCAGGGATTTAATGTAGATGTGCAGCAAGTTTTCTTCGTGTAGTGAGTGTTCTTTTTTCAAATTGGAGATTTTCCTATAATATAGCAATAAATAAGTAAATTAATACGTCTATTATTGAAATGCAAATTTATTGGTAAACGTAGTTTTTATATTCTGTCTATTGTTTGTAAAGCATAAAAATGTATATTTGCAACAGACCCAATTGCTCTATATCAAAACAAATGAAAAGAGAATGGAATAGCTGTATAAATACTTACAGCCTACCTTGGGATATTATCGTCAATTCAGAAAAGAAGAAGTTTATCGAAAGCTAAAATAAAAATATTTCCTTTTACTGATTTTTGCAGATTTATTTTTATAACATACTATATAATAGTGAAACAGAAAGAAAAGAAAGCTCGAAATAGGAGGACAAATGAACAAATAGACAAGGAGGTAATATCCGAACTTGAAAAGCTTGTAGCTGAATATGGTTTTGGTAATGTCAATTTGAGTGCATTGATGAAAGCTGCAAACATAGAAGCTAATGTGTTTTATAGAAGATACGGCTCAATGGAAAACCTTTACGACAGGCTTGCCAAGCAGTATGATTTCTGGATCAATGATACTATTGACGTTTCCAGCCTGAACATATTGGGACCTAAAAAGTTTTTTGCGGAAACATTCAAGACCCTTTATAGGAACTTGTCTGATAACACTGTAATGCAAAAGTTGTTACTTTATGAAATGTCGGTTATTAATGAAACGACAAAGAGAACAGCAGAAACACGGGATATTATGAATCTAAATTTGATTGCGTTTTATGACAATCTGTTTAAACCGGCGAAAATCAATATTAAAGCTATTATGGCGAATCTGATTGGAGGAATTTATTATCTGATACTTCATAGGAGGTGTGCGAAAACCTGTACAATAGATTTTAGTACTCAAGAAGGGGAAAAGGTCTTTTTCGAATGGATAGATTTTCTAACAGATGCCATTTTTGACAAACTGGAAGCGTATGAAAGGAATAGAAAAGCAGCTCAAGAAATGTTATCAGACGGCATAAGTGAGTTTAAAATATGTAAATACATGGGCATCAATAAAAATGACTTAAAAATGTTACTTTCAAATAGCCATAGAAATTCACGAGAACTTTCAAAGGAAAGCTAAAAATTTTATTTATAGTACATATCATATTGATAAGTAGAATACCATAAAATATTCGCAAAGCTCCATTGCTGCGTAAATCCCTATCCGGATACTTTGTATTAATAGCGGTCATTATCTGTATGGCCGTCGTGTGTATCCATGAACATATAAGTGATTATGGACTTAATAGTCTAATCAGGTCATTGGAGCAAGGGGTATTTGACGTTAGCTATTGTCGGTTACTTTTATAATTTTTTTCTATATCCCTTTGTATAAGGACTGATAGCCTGCTACAAGAAAAATCTGACACGCTTTGTGTAGCGCGTTACATAAAGTGCGTCAAGTTATTTTTCAAAGGGTACACGAACAGACTTGAAATTGCGGAATGATATAACTATATCACTATTCACAGTTTCAAGGTAGTCTTTGGATCTTAGTCCTGCATGTCCGTTCTCCTGTTTTATTATTCCCTGCTTTAGCGTTTTCTATTCCTTTTTTATATACTTCTATTTATCGCTTTTCTGCTGCCGTGCAACCTGCCGTGGATTGAATTTTTCCGCAAAGGTAATCGCCAGTCCCAGTCATGTCAATGCCGGCATTCAGCCGCAAGTGAAGCGCAAAAATCTTCCTCTCCGCTGGTGAGCGTATTTTTCCTCTTCAGCCTTGCCAGATTGTTCCTGCCGCCTTTGGATGCAGAAAAAATCATCCCGGAGGTCGCAAACAGGCCAAACAGAGGGAAATAAAGAATATTTATAAACTAAGGTAACGGTAGGATTAACCACCTGCCACAAAAAGAATTTATTATGTTATACGTTCACACAATTGGTCGCATTGGCAAGGATTGCCAGGTTATTACTGGAGCACACGGTTCATTCATTGCATTTGATATTGCGGTAGATGACTATTCACATGGAAACAGCATCACTACTTGGGTAAGGGTACGGAGTAAGAAAGAGAACCATATTCGACTATCCGAATATCTTACCAAAGGACGGTTACTGCTCATTGAAGGGACACTTTCGGCTTCACTGTGGAAGGATAAGGATGAAAACTGTCAGATTCAACTATCCATTACGGCAGACGCATTGGAGTTCATCAATACCGGAAAGCGTGAGGGTACAACTTCAGAAGCAGAGAGTCCGACAGATGCCGCAAGTAATGTACCTGTACCACCGGTAGCTATGCCGCAAGAGGACAAGGAAGACTTGCCGTTCTGATGATGTGCATATAGTATTGAACAACAATAAATACTAAATGTAGTATTTACTAATTATAGTAAAGTAGGAAGTTAGTGAGTTACCTATTACTGAAAGTAGTATTTACTACATTTAGTTTATTAGTATTTTAGTATAGTAGTAAATACTAAAATACTCTTTTTAGTAAAATAGTATATACTAATTATAGTATTTACTAAGAATAGTATTATCTTTGTATCGCATATAAAGACATCAAATTATGACAAAAATTATAGCTGTTTTGAATCATAAGGGTGGGGTTGGCAAGACAACTACCACCATCAATCTTGCCGCTGCTTTGCGACAGAAGAAAAAGCGTGTACTGGCTATCGACATGGACGGGCAGGCAAATCTTACAGAATCGTGTGGTCTCTCCATTGAGGAAGAACAAACGGTGTATGGGGCAATGAGAGGTGAATATCCCTTACCGGTTATCGAACTGGAGAACGGACTTGCTGTTGTGCCGTCCTGTCTCGACCTGTCGGCGGCAGAATCCGAACTGATAAACGAGCCGGGACGTGAGTTGATACTGAAAGGTCTGATTACGAAGTTGCTTGACAGTCGGAAGTTTGACTACATCCTGATTGATTGTCCACCTTCACTGGGCTTGCTGACACTCAATGCCCTTACCACAGCGGACTTTCTGATTATTCCGGTGCAGGCACAATTCCTCGCCATGCGCGGAATGGCGAAGATTACAAGCGTAATTGAGATTGTCAAGGAACGCCTGAACCCGAACCTGAGTATTGGTGGCATTGTTATTACCCAGTTTGACAAGCGCAAGACACTCAACAAGAGCGTAGCTGAAATTATCAATGACTCTTTCTGTGATAAAGTGTTCAAAACGATTGTACGGGACAATGTGGCACTGGCCGAAGCTCCTATAAAGGGAAAGAACGTCTTTGAGTACAATAAGAACTGCAATGGAGCCAAAGATTATATGGCTTTGGCACAAGAGGTTTTGAAATTAAGATAAGACAATATGGGCAAGAGTGATTTATTGAAAGACAGTATGAAAAGCGGACTGGACGGATTGCTGTCATCCACGAAGAAATCTCCGCAAAAGAAGGAAGCCACACCGCTTAAAACGGAAAAAGAGCCTGCGGTACATTGCAATTTCGTTATCGACAAGAGTGTTCATACGCGTATGAAATTCCTTGCTATTGAGAAGAATATGTCATTGAGAGACATTGTAAATGAGGCGATGAAGGAGTATTTGGAAAAAAACGGTAAGTGAGGGTATGTCCCTCGCTTACCGTTCTTTTAAATCTGTGACTTCTGTTAGTACGTTATGCCGATATGTATTGCTACATATCAGTCATTGACAACCCTTTGTATGACAGGGAATAACCTTTGAACTCTCCCGTTGCACGCATGAAAGCGGCTGCTTTCGCTTCCAGTTTTTCCATGTCGATATTTTCGGCCTTGCGTTTGACTTCGAAAAATGTCGCCGTATCGTCCAGTTCGTTTTCAGCTACTATGTCTATTTCGTTCTCACCCTTGCGGTCCCACCAGCCTCCGATACGCGTATAGACTTGCCGTTCTATCAGTACACGTTTAAAGTAACGTTCAAGCATCAGACCGCTGAAAGTTTCATAATCCCGACCTATAATCATCTTCACACTTCCATAGTTCTCTATCTCCAGCATATAGCTGTACTTGTAGATGAAGCGGAACCAGAACGTGAAAAAATTATCCTCGATGACATACCGGACATTCTTGGCGGAACTCTTCTCGAACAGCGGTTGCTTCTTCGATATGATTTCGTATTCTTTCTCCAGCTTGGTAAGATAACCGCCGATTTCCTTGCCTACCACGTTTTCAATTTCCGAACGGGATGTTTTTCCTCGTGCAATGGCCGATAGTATGGAGAAATAGATTCCGTAATCCTTGCCGAACTCTTCGATAAGAATCGCTTTACCCTCGCCCAAAAATATGGAGTCGGCCTTTATAATCTGGTCGAGCATAGTCGTTTTGGCTGTTGCTCCTGCATCCACGAGTAGTTGTACATACTTCGCCACACCGCCCGTGAAAGCGTACAAGGCCAGCAGATCTTCCGCCGTGTAGCCGGGGTTGTATTCCGAAAGAATATCTTTCAGAACAGTTGGGGTAAACGGACGCACAGTCATAAAGCGCGACTGCCGGTTATACAACGGCTCTTTCTTATCCTTGAATATCTTTGTCATCATGGAATAAATCGAACCACAGACAATCAGGTTAATACGGGACTTCGGGCTGTATAGATCCCAGATGCGCTGCATATCGCTGAACACCGATTTGTTCACACGGAAAAACTCCTGGAACTCGTCGATAAAGAGTGTGATGGGACGTTCTGCCGAAAGTTTCATCAGGTACTCGAACACATCGGTGAAGTGTTCGGCCCGCCCCATGGTTGGGACTCCCAACTTGTTCTCTATTTCAAGCCGGTAATCCTCACACAAATCGCCTTCGGCTTTCCGGGCAACAAAGAAATAGAGAATCGGTTCGTCCTCGTATGCCTTCCACACGAGTGATGTCTTACCGATACGGCGACGTCCCGTTACCACTGTAAACTGAGCATTGTTTTTGGCCATTTCGCGAATCTTGCGAAGAGAGGCTATTTCTTCTGTCCTGTCAAAAAATCTCATATCCTTATCCTTTTTTATTGCCATTTCCGAAACGGCTGTTTCCGAAACAGCTGTTTCGTTACTGCAAAAATACTGCAAATCTCTGGAATAACCTCGAAAAATGGGAGAAATGACACTAAATGACTTGATTTCTATACCATTACGGTGTCAGATGATGCCAAGCTGAAAATACTGAAAAAGCAAAGAAAAGCAGAACTAAGCAGGAGAATGGTTTGCAAATCATTACCCGCTGAAATGTGATTTTTAACGCATGGCACTGATATTTACTTCGTATGGCTGTAATTGGCTTACAAGGTCTAACTCGTTGATATCGTGCTATCTTGTTTAACGAGTGCAAAAGTACAAAATTTTATTTGGTAAACGGGCGTTTTCTGCCATAAAAGTATTACCTTTGCATATAACAATTTTAATTGTCTTCTTATGCAAAAGATACTGATTGACGAAATTAGAATAGATGGATTCCGTGGATTGAAAGATTTTAAAATGAGCCTTTCAGAAACTACGGTACTGACCGGCATGAATAATGTCGGGAAAACCTCTGTTTTAAAAGCTCTACAGCTGTTGTTTGGAAATAGCTCGTTCCTTTCAACAGAAGATTTACACATTGACAAGAACGGCAAATCAAATTGTATCATTGTTGATGCCAAAATAGTAGCAATTGATAATGCTGGAAAACGTATCCCAAATTTCTCAGATGTATGGGAAATTGCATTTGGTGCGGATAATATAAAAATGGATGCTGAAGAACACGCCTATGTGCCTTTGCGTGTTAAATACACTTTTCAAACACTTCAGAATTCATTTAATAGGGATATGCAAATCTTGAATGAATGGGACTCTGCAGGCATCGCTTGGCAAGATTTGAAAGGTAAAAAATCCACTGTTAAGGGAGATTATTTTCAGTTCCACTATTTGGATGCTAAACGAGATATTCAGGATGATTTAAAAGCCAGAACCTCTTATTTAGGTAAAATGCTTGGTGATGTAGTTAGCAATTATGACCCGAAAGATGTTGCTGAATTAGAACAAAAAATAAGTTCTTTAAATGCAGAAGCCATAGAAAAGAGTGATGTGCTTAAAAATATTCAGGAATCACTAAAAGGGATTGACGCTACAATGGACTCTTCGGGCAAGGTCTATGTTTCACCTTTTGCTAAGAAATTGCGAGATTTGAACAAAAGCTTGACGATTCATTATGGAACGGAGGATAGTAGTTTTACAATGGACTATCATGGCATGGGAACTAGGAGTTGGTCTTCCATGTTGTCGTTTCGGGCTTTTGTAAAGCAAATGTGCGATAGCAAGAAGCCGGAAGACGAGGCTTTTTTGCCGATTATAGCTATAGAAGAACCTGAAGCGCATTTGCATCCGAATGCACAGAAGCAACTCTACAAACAGATGAACGAAATGCCGGGCATTAAAATAATCTCAACACATTCTCCGTATGTGGCTGCATGTGCGGAATTGTCAGAGCTGAGAGGTATGTATAAAGCCGCAGAGAAGACTATTTGTGGAAGTTTGCCCGTTGCAGAACTAACACCAGAGGAACAAAGAAAAATCAGACAAGCCGTATTGACGAGCAATGGCGAACTGTTGTTTGCCAAAGGTATTGTGTTGGGAGAAGGTGAAACAGAAGTACAAGCTTTACCTATTTTCTGCCAGCAACATTGGGGATTGACTCCCGTTGAGTCCGGTCTGTCGTTTGTCGATGCAAAGGGGTGTGGTAATTATTATCCGTTTGTCGTCCTTGCTGATGCGTTCAAAATACCTTGGTACATTTTCTCGGATGGTGAAGCAAAAGCCCAAAAAGAACTCAAAAAACTTTTGGAAAGGATCTATAATGAAGATAAGGAACTGGCAGAACAGAAGAATATTTTCCTCATTCCCGATGAAAAGGATTTTGAAGGAATGCTCCTTGACGATGGGTATAAGGATGAAATAGAAAAAGCTATAGAACAATTGAAAGGAGAAGGCTATATTGATAAATTTATTAGAGAAAATAATCATAAGCCTAAGAAACGAGAAAAGACTTCTAAAGTGTGTGAAAGTTGTCATCAGAATATTTTTGTTGATATAGAACGAATATATGATAATGAAGATGGCCGACTGACAGCTTTGGATGATATAATGGAGAAAAACAAGGCCCAGTTAGGTCCGGTGTTGGCAAATTGCATAATTGAAAGCGGAAAAACATTACCTCCATTGGTAATTAAACTATTTGATGGAATAAAAAAGGACATATGCCATGTGTAAGATAAAGTTATCTTCTAAACAACAAGAAATTGCATCATTGAAAGATGGCGCAATTTTAGTACGTGCAAGTGCCGGTAGTGGCAAGACAAGAGTACTTGTTGAGCGTATAAAGATGTTGGCTGGTATGACTAAACGTAAGGTTCTGGCGATTACGTTTACCAACAAAGCTTGTGAGGAGATTAGAACAAGACTTGCGGAAGTGGATGAAAATCTGCTGGAACATGTTTTTGTTGCAACTTTCCATGGTCTGTGTGAGTCAATCATTGAAAGCCATATCGCCGCTACAAGATTTGTGACAATGCCGCAAATCTTTGCAGATGACGACAGAAAAAAAATTTTGGAAGAAACAATTACAGAAACTCCATCATTGAGCCAGTGGTATAGGGGGCTGAATGATAAAGAACGTAGGGAAACTCTTTATCGGGCATTGGATAATATCAGTCTTATAAAACGGTCTGTGATTTTAGATGATGAACTGTCTAAGGTTATTAAAGATGGACAGATGCGTAATCTATATTTAAGTTATAGAGAGCAGATGGATTCGCTAAACGCAATTGATTTTGATGATTTGTTGCTTAATGCTTACCAATTACTGATACATAACCCAAGAATTGCAGACTTATATCGAAGAAGTTTTACATACATTTGTGTGGACGAGGCACAGGATTTAAACAAGGCTCAATACATGGTTCTTCGTGCGATTACTGGTAGCGAGCATAAGAACGTAATGCTGGTTGGCGACACCAAACAATCTATATATGCCTTTAATGGATCAAGCAGTAAATATATGGATGATTGGTTTGTGAATGACTACACCCCGACCATATATAACCTAAATGAGAATTATCGAAGTGCTAAGGCGATTTTGGATTATGCACAAAAGGTAGTGCATGATGACACCTTAGATGTAACCTTACCTTATACGGGCGTTTGTAAGGAATATGCTTATGATACACCATGTGAGGAAGCGCAAGAAGTAGTAAGTGGTATAAAATCATTGGTTGGTACTGAAATAGAAGGTTATGACGGGAAATTGAGCTATTCTGATATTGCAGTACTTGCTAGAAATAAATTCGTTCTTGGAAAGATTGAAGAACAATTAAAGAGTAGTAACTTGCCATATCATTATAAAACTACGGGAGCAGGTCTGGAATTTGCATCCACTGCTGCTAAAGCCTTTGATTTGGCTATGGTAGTACGAACCAATCCCTATGATAGACTGCATCTTGATATGTTGCAGTCTATAGTAGGCGTGAGCCATTGCAAATCATTAGAACAAGTCGTAGAAAGTATTAGCGATGCATTCTTGAAAGAAGTCGTGCAGCAAGCCTCACTATTGGAAGATGATGGTAGTAATATGTATCAAACCATCAAATCTGTATTGAATACTTTAAAAGCCTCTAATGCTTCGGAATTTAAATCAACAGATGAAGCTTTGGCTGTTTTTGATGAATTTGAATTATTAAAACATCATTGGAGCTCTTATGCTAAGAGTGTAACAAACTATTCTTTGTCTGCTTTTCGTAATGCAATGTCGTTGGGGCAAACTTCGGTTGCTTCTTTGGATGTAGAAGGGGTTACATTGAGTACGGTTCACACTATGAAAGGTCAACAAGCTGTAGTAGTATTCCTTGTGGGTATGGATGAGGGTACATTCCCCGATTACCGTGCTATAAAAAAAGGGAACAATAGCATTGAAATGCAACAAGAGAAAAATAACCTATATGTTGCAATTACTAGAGCTCAAAGACATCTTTATATTTGTTACCCTCAAAAAAGAAAGATGCCTTGGGGCGATTGGTCTCCAAGAAAAAAATC
>ERZ791718.308-NODE-308-length-27918-cov-5.854790_pt1 | contig 27918 bp, 28 predicted proteins | sample MGYA00510349_ERZ791718 | MGnify/ENA primary metagenome ERZ791718 (study PRJEB30046, sample SAMN00715136) | human gut metagenome | study: EMG produced TPA metagenomics assembly of the A metagenome-wide association study of gut microbiota in type 2... | reverse complement strand
GGTTCAAGGGGGATACTCTCTTTCGAGAAAGAGAGTATCCCCCTTACTGCGCACCCTGCGGCACGCAGGGAACAAAGTGCAGAGCACCGCGCTGCCAAAAATCCCGCCTTTCAGCAAAGAAAAAAGAACGCCTCTTCAGCCAAAGCCCCATAAGGATGTTTTTTGGCAGGGATACGGTGTAACCCCACAATCGGGGTTACACCGTTTTCTCTTTTTCAGGCGGTAAGCCTGTATTCCTGCGGGTTTGCTTTGATTTTAGCCATAAGGCTTTTGATTTCATCCTCTGTGGGAATGTCAATCAGTCCGATAGCCGTGAAGTAAATGTCCACCTTCACATAGCAATGACCGCTTGATTTGTCGTTGTTATGAACCTCAATCCTGCGGATCAGAGAGTTCACAAGGGTTGGCGTCAATTCGTCAAAGGATGTACTGCTTCGCAGAACCTTCAATAAGGTTTTCAAGTCAAGGCTCGTCTGTTCAATGCAGGCGAGTTTCTTTTCGTCCGCTGCCACCTTATTGATAAGGGTGCGTTGCTCGTTCTCGTAATTGACCGACATTCTTGCATAGCGTTCGGCAGAGATGTTACCGAGGACTTGATCTTCATAGATGCGCTCTATCAGTTTGTCAAGGTCTTGAATACGCCGTTTTCCGCTTTCAATGGCAGTTCTAAGTTTAGAGGTTTCTGTCCGTTTAGATACAATGTCCTTTTGTGCCATTAGATACAGAAATACCGGCTCATAGCACCTTACGAAGTCCGCTAAGCTGTTGATTGCTTCCAGCACGATTTTTTCAAGCACAACATTACGGATAAAATGTATCTGGCAACTTCCTCTGCCGCTTTTGTAGTTGGCGCAACGGTAATGCTCCTGATTGGCGTTCAAACTCTTGGCAGCGCAGAAGTGGAGCTTTGAGCCGCAATCAGCACAGAACACTTTGCCTGAAAACAGACTCGTCCTGCCCGTTGCTGTCGGGCGGATACGATGTTCTCGAAGCTCCTGCACCCTTTTCCAAGTATCCTCGTCAATGATAACAGGCTGGGTGTTCGGGATAATCTGCCATTCATCCTTTGGCTTATACACGGTCTTGTGTACCTTGTAGCTGACTGTGGTGGTCATAAAGTTTACCGTACAGCCCGTATACTGCTGATTGACAAGAATGCCGGCGACCGTTTTCTGATCCCAAGCGTACGGGTCTGTGTACTGTTTCCGTGTCTTTCTGCCGAGCGAAGCGTAATAGGCAGTGGGAATAAGCACCTTTTCCTGTTCAAGCTGCCGTGCAATTTGCGACGGTCCCCGACCATCAAGGCACAGAGCATAGATTTTTCGTACAACTTCCGCCGCTGGTTCATCTACCAGCCAGTCTTCTTTGTCCTGTGGGTTTCTGACATATCCAAATGGGACGGAGGAGCTGACACGCTTGCCGTTTGCTGCCTTGTTCTTCCACACCGCACGGATTTTCTTACTTGTTTGAGCCGCATACCACTCATTGAAGATGTTGTTGAATGGCATCATCTCTGTGCCGGTTTCTTTCAGAGTATCGACATTTTCTTGAATGGCGATAAACCTCACGCCCAGCGTAGGGTACTTGATTTCAAGGTAGTTGCCCACATCGAGATAGTTTCTGCCAAAGCGACTGAGATCCTTAACAATGATGGTTTCTACCAAACCTTGCTCCACCAAGTTTTCCATTTGGATAAAACTCGGTCGGTCGAAAGTCGTCCCCGAAAATCCATCGTCCGTAAAAAATTGCGGATTCGGGAAATTATTCCGCTGAGCGTATGCAAGTAAAATCTCCTTTTGGTTCGATATGGAGTTGCTCTCGCCTTCACGCCCGTCATCTTGTGAAAGGCGGCAGTAAAGAGCCGTAATCTTGGTTTCGTTTTGCCCTTTGATATAGTTTGCTGTTGCCATTGTCATATCTCCTTTCCGACAACCGGGCATTGCAAAGGCACGATTATCTTACCGTGCCTCTGCGCTTTCTGCAATTATGCGATTTTCAAGCAAGTCCTCTGAAAGTATCAGGTCACAGAATTGCTGCAATACACACCGGCTACCTTCGGGATCAAAATGAGTCGAAATCTCATATACCGTTCCACCAATTTTCATTTTGAAATCGCTGTCGCAGAAGCCAGAGGAAAATTCAATGGCTGGGCTGCTCTTCTGCGAAGTATTCTCCATTAACGCCCCTCCTTGCTTCTTTCGATGACAAGGTAATCATAGCCGAGATTCTGACACTTGTCGCATTTTTCCTTGACTCTCACAAACGGATCAAGGCGCTTCACAATGAAGTTTGGATTGTTCTTATAGTCCTCCAAGCATTTTACGCATAGACAACGAATATCCGAGGGACTGCAATAAGGCTTATCCACCCAAAGTCCCATTGCCTTTTTGATACCGATATTGATCTTTTTCATATAATGCTCGTCGTCGATTTTGCCGATATACTCAATGAAATCGGATTGATTGACGGTTTTCAGTTGTTCGAGCATCACCATAGACGGTTCTTTCAATCCGAATCGGTCGCCTAAAATGATGTGGGACGGTAAATACTGCTTTTTGATAATGGAGGTCATTGCGGCAATTATTGTTGTGCTGCTTGCCGTATTACCCTCATCACACTGTACGACCAAAGCAGGACGCACACCGTTTTGGATTGACCCACCGTTATTGCCGAAATCGTAAAGATAGATTTCTCCACGCTGAACCTTGCCGTTTATGTTCTTGTTTTCCATAATGTATAACCTCTCATATTTTTATTTTTGAAAGGTGTTCCTGTCCGGATCAGAAATAACCCCTTCACTTACTCCGAATAAGGGGTGTCTTTTGGCAGGGTGTTTTCCAAAAATTTTTTCATCTTTTTGATTGCGGCATCGTATGACTCCTGAACCGTGTTCTTTGCTTTACCTTCCGAAGCGGCAATTTTGGCAAAAGACTTTTTCCCGAAAATGTGCTGTTTCACACGGCTTTGTTGAATGGGGGTCAGCAGCGCAAACGCTTTTCCCACAAGCCGCTGCGGAAAGCACTCCCGAAACAGCGCTTCTGTAAAATCGGGGACACAGCATTCAATGTTGTAGCGCTCGGTCATGCCATCCTCAAAGCCGTAGCAGTCATCTTTCTGCATCCGCTTAGAAAACTTGTCCTCGTTGCGCTTAAAGTCTGCGATGACCTCGCCAGCAGCTTTGCTGAGAAGTAGAAACGGGCAATAGTGCTCCGCAACAGGCGCATAGCGTTCCATAATCTGCGCATAACTGAGATCGGTGACAATGGCATACTTTTCGATGCCTGTGTAGCCGGGATACTCGTAGCCCAGCTTGATAATCTTGCAATGCGCCTTAAAATCCTCTGTCAATGCGTCGATGTCGATATTGATTGTGTTGTTCGTCATTTTTGTGTTCTCCTTGAAATTCGGATTTTTTTAATAAAGTCAAATTAAAAATTTCATTCCGAAAATCAGGGATAACGGGAAACGGCGCTTTGCCACCGGAATAGGGACATAACTTTCTCCTTTCTGCTCAGGAGAAAGCGAAAAGGGTACAAAAAAAGCCGCTGTAGCTTTCAAGTCAATGCTTGATGGCTACAACGGCTTCTTCTTTCAGCTCGTCCTATTCAATTCGCTTCGCCTAAGCTGCTTATAACTTGGTGAAAAATGCGATCTCATTTTTAGAAAACATCTTTCACGGCTGCTGTCGGCAAACAGGCAATAAAAAAGCAGCTACGAACCTTTGAGGCTGTAACTGCTTCGTATGACCTTTTCATTTGCCTGCCCGATCGGATTGCTGAGAGAGTATGGTGGGCAGAAAATTTTAGGCAAGTAAATTGCTCGCACTTTTTGACAATGCCATTATAACACGGCAGTTTTTCCGTGTCATCGGCGTATCTGTGCCACTTTCTCGCCATTTTTCTGCCACGCCCCAAAGATGGCTGCAATCCGTCAGCATAAACAGTATAGCAGAGGCAAAGTCGGACTTTCAGTAGGAAATCGGTCGGATCTTCATCGGACTTTCGTCGGACAAAGGTCGGACTTTTCTGTGCCGGTAAAAAATTCAGGGATCTCGCTCTCATCACCTTCCACATCAAAAATGCCACGAAATACAGGGATCGCATAACCCCATAGAGCTATTCCAAGCAACATAACTGCCTCCTTCTTTCGGTCATAAAAGGTGCTGCGTTCTAAATTAAGTATCTCCAGTAGCTCACTTTCAGTATAGCGGAAAGCGGTCAGATAACTCTTGGAGAGTATCTCGTGGTAAAGTCGTCCGTTATTGTAATAGTCATAGACCTTACTCATCGCCTTGTCAATGAGGTCAATCATCCACTTATTTTCAAACAGGTTGCACACACGGCGTTCAAACTCGCTGCGTTCTATATCGGGCGCAAACTCCTCCAAATAGACCAAGGCATCCGTCAAATCGTCGCCGTAGTAATAGATTTCCTCATTTACGCAGTTACAGTCTGAAAGCGTCGCCCAAACCACATCACGGTAAATGCTCAAAAGCAGCTTTGTTTTATGGAATATGTCGTCCTGCGCCAAGCCCAACTGTTCGTACATTTTTGTGATGTTCTTAACTGCCTTTGTATTGTTTCTCCCCATTGCTGCTCCTTTTCCGTATGAACGGGCATACTAATCACGATTGTGTATATTCAACGCCTAAAAAATTGCAGTATCTTTCCGAAACCCCTTGACAAGACACGCAAGTTCGAGTAATATAAATACGCAGCTTAATTGCGTGTTTATATTATACGCAGTTTATCTGCGTTTGTCAACAGATAATAGCAATTTAATTTCTAACATATTTTGAACACTACGGAGGACGGTACAATGAGGTTTTGCGAGAAATTAAAAGAAGCCCGCACAAAGGCGGGCTTGAAGCAGGAGGAACTGGCGAAGGCTCTTGGGGTTTCCCTCAGAACGATCACCAACTATGAATCCGGCGAGTGCTATCCGAGAAAGCGAGACATCTATCACAAGCTGGCAGAGCTGTTTCATACTGAAGAAAACTACTTTCTGAATGAGGACGAGGAGTTTCTTCTTTCTGCCGCAGAGAAGTACGGTGCGAAGGGTGCAAAGCAGGCGCAGGCGCTAGTAGATGAGGTAAGCGGTCTTTTTGCCGGCGGTAATATTGCCGATGAGGATTTGGATGTGATGATGAAGGCTTTGCAGGATGCGTATTGGATCGCCAAAGAGAAGAATAAGAAGTTCACGCCCAAGAAGTACCGCAAGGACTGATTTCATTGTGTCCGTTTAATGGGACACAGCTTATGTTAGAATAGAATTGCCGAAATCCTAAATAGGCAGAAGGGGGTGTTCTCTCTTGGATATTCAGACTTTGGAGATTGTACAGACAGCAAATAGGCTGGTCGATACGCTCGGCACGAGAGATCCGCACAGGATCGCCCGTGAGCTTGGCATTGAAGTCGTCCCCGTGGATTTCAAACGGCAGCGTGGAGCCTATAAGGTTCTGATGCGTAACCGATTTATCTTCATTAAAAACGATCTGCATCCGGTGATGGAAAGCATCGTTATGCTCCACGAGATCGGACACGATATTCTGCACCGAAAGGAAGCCGTGAAAGCGGGCGGCTTCAAAGAGTTCAATATCTTCAATATGCAGGAAAGCCGAATGGAATACGAAGCGAATGTGTTTGCTTCTCAGGTATCCTTGGACGATGAGGAAATCCTCGAATATATCCGTTACGGCTATGATATACAGCAGATTGCCAGTGCGATGCACTCGGACACAAATCTTGTTGCACTGAAAACGGATGCACTGATTGCTCAGGGTTATTGCCTGCACCATCAGGAGTATGAAAACAGATTTTTGAAATAGGAAAACGGAGGGTGCTACAATGTTGATGAACAACAACGAGTACATCGAAATTATAGAAACCATAAAAGGTGAGATCAGGGGAGCGCAGTATAAGGCTGCACTCAGTGTGAACCGTGAATTGATTATGCTTTACTACCATATCGGTACGGTCATAAACGAGCATAAGACTTGGGGCAGCAAGTTTATTGAAAATCTTGCCGCAGATATTCGCATTGCTTTCCCGAATGTCAAAGGCTATTCCGTGCGAAATCTTAAATATATGGCGAAGTTTGCAGAAACCTACCCTGACGAAGAATTTGTGCAGACGGTGTCTGCACAAATTCCGTGGTCGCACAATACGGCTATTTTAGATAAGGTCAAAGACGCCGAACAACGGGTTTGGTACATCAAAAAGACTGCTGAAAATGGCTGGTCACACAATGTCCTCATTCATCAAATCGAAAGTGGCTTGTATGAGCGTCAAGCGCTTGCGGAAAAGATTTCAAATTTTGAGACTCGTCTTGCCTCACCGCAAAGTGAGCTGGCAGTACAGACTATGAAAGACCCGTATATCTTCGATTTTATCCCGTTCAGAGAAGATATGGTCGAGCGTGATATAGAAAACGCCTTGGTCAAGGATGTTACTAAGTTGCTACTGGAACTTGGCACTGGCTTTGCTTTCCTTGGCAATCAGTATCATCTCAATGTGGGCGGCGATGACTTTTATATTGACCTCCTGTTCTACAACCTCAACCTGCGTTGCTATGTGGTGATCGAGCTGAAAACTGGCGAGTTTAAGCCGGAGTATGCCGGACAGCTCAATTTCTACCTGTCTGCGGTGGATGGCATCATCAAGCACCCGGAGGACAATCCCTCTATCGGGCTGTTGCTCTGTAAGAGCAAGAACGACCTTGTTGCCGAGTACGCATTGAAGGATATGTCTAAACCCATCGGCGTCAGTGAGTACAAAATTACCAGTAGCCTGCCAGAAGCATTGAGCAAGCAGCTTCCTTCCGTTGAAGACATTCAAAAGCGGATCAAGAATTGATTGTTACAGCAATGGAGGGCAATATGGACAGCTACACTCTTAACACGGTCAATTATAACTATAAAACTTTGAGCCACGAGGGGGTTGGCGGCGTATGTAAATATATTGCCACACCGAAAAGGGTGGGGTACTCAAGGCTTCTTGTCAAGCACGAAAACATACAGTCCGCCTGCAATACCTTTATGTGCAGTCGGCTTGCCGAACTGTGCGATGTCTATACGCCGAAAGCCTATCTCATGAGCACAAGCAATGAAACCCGCAGATTGTTTCCTATGCACCCGTTTATTGTTGGAGCTGAATGGGTAGAGGATTTTTCTGCGGTCGATTATGGCAGCATAAAAGAGTCCCAGGCACTGCGTCAGCAGTATTTGGACAGTATGGCTCTGTATGCAATGTTCTGCCGGATCGCAGACACGCCGCAGTTTGCGTACTCTCCCGCCAAAGGCGTATTCGCCTACGATTGGGACGAAGCGTTTGATGTAACGGATTTCGTCATTAAGCTTTGCCTATATAACACCGATGCCGGGACAGAACAACTGCGGAGAATGCTCCGGCACTTCTCGCAGCATCCATTCGAGAGCGATGCCGAACTGTGCTTACGAAGTGCAGCAGAGCATATGACTGCGGATGCTAACAATCTGCGCCCAAGCTATATGCAAGCAATGGAACGCCTTTGTAAAGTGACAGAAGAAAAAGTAGCAGATCTGACTGATGTGCTTGCCGACATCTATCCAATGGGGCTGATTGTTTATTACGAGGAGTACATAAAGTTACTGCAAGCAAAAGTCAAAACCTATATAGGCGCAATGTAAATTGCTGAATCTTGCTCACATCACATAGGTACAGAAGTCAGCAATGCCGCAGCGGAGCAAACTCCGCTGCGGCTTCTCCGTTTTTTGCGCTTTTTTAGTCGCACTATCGACACTATCTAAAAAATTATATTCTCAACTTTCTATTTCGTTCTTCAACTAAAGAAATTATCTCATTGGATATTGCTATGATGTCTGAAGTTGAGTTACTTGCGACAGCGCCTTCTAAATTAGCAATTTTATCTGCAATTTCGGCTTCCTCATTTTTTACCGTCATTGAGGATTTAGACGGGCTGGAATGAAGCAAATCATATACCCGTTCCATTTCTTTGTTTGCGTTTCTATCTGTTGATTTTCCTACCAACATCTTCACTCTCGAAGAAACTCTTTTGATATAGGCAACTTCATCTTCGTGTCGCTCGGTACTATCAGCAGTATTTTCGTTTGCTATCATATTTGCGATAAGCATTATGGCATAGACTCCGGCTATAATAATTTGAACCACCAAAGATGCCTTATAAGACTCGCTTTTTACAAAAACAAATATAAGTCCGACAACAAACTCTATAAAGAAATAAGTTGCAGATACCGAGTATAGCGCAAATCCAAATACTGCTGCGTTACTATTTTTCCGAACAAGAAATGGCGTTACAAGTACCATAATGTAGGAAAAGTGAATAAACCCATAGGCAACCCAAACTGATGCCGGATGATTAGTACCACCAACCACAAAAAACACTGTATTAAACACTGCGAGGAATACTAGATCAAGCAAAATGTAAAGAATTGATTTTTTGTTCATTTGCTGCACCTCACATTCTGCTTAAAATCTCGGTTTTTTTGGCATCATATTCTGCTTGCTCAATAAGACCTGCATCCAACAACTTTTTGAGTTTACCTAATGTTTCCATTGGATCTTCTGCATTTACAGCAGGAGTAACAGATGCGGAATTCTTTTGGGTAAATCTTCCTGAGGGTGCGTTTTGTGTAGGATTAGTCGGCTGTTGCGGCGCAAAACCGTTTTGTGCAGGTGCAAACACTTGCTGGGCAATAGAGCCGAATGCTCCAGCAGCGCCAATTCCCATTCCCATACCTGCGCCCGCAGCAGCCACTCCGCCTGCGCCAGGATTATTAGCTAAGTCTCTAAGAATTCCTGCGCCTTGTATTCTTCCCCAGTCACTTCCCAAAATATCCAGACCAGCTTTATCACCTTGATAGCCACGGCTTCTTGCGATAAGCTCAATTTGGGATGCGTCAATAACATCATACTTGGTCGTATCAATATCAAGCCCAGCAAGTGAAAATTTAACACACTTTAGACCATAATCCGAAACAATTTCATCAATGTAAGGCTCAATTTTCTCGGACAGTTCATCCATATAGGCGTCAATACCGATAAGTTCCTGTTCTAATGCGTTGAGGAATTTGGAAACTGCGGTCTTGATCTTACCCTGAAATTCGCTTGCAAAGTATTTATCAAGTTCTTCTTGGAATTGGAACGGTATATTATTGCCGATTAACTTTTCCAAAAACTTTGCGGGATTTTCAATTCTTACCTTGTATGCACCTCTAACTCGTGCATCGGTACGCACACCCCATACTTTATCTCTAACTTGAATAGGGGTTTCAGTACCCCAACGAATTTCCTTACTATCGGCTTTGCGAACAAAGTAAACAACGCAATTAAAGGTACTAATGCCACCTGTAAAAGCATTTCTTAAACGGCTGATAAACGGATAGTTTTCAGTAGATAACTTATATGTACCATTTTCAAATACCTGTTCAACGGTGCCGCCCTTAATAAAAATTGCTTCTTCACCAGGCATTACTATAAGCGTCGAATTGGTATTGAAATCTTCTTCAGGTTGACGCCAAATTAAAAGTTCTCCTGAACCTGTGTTTTTTATAACATCAGCCCAATGCTTTTTTCCTCCTGTATAAGCCACTTCATTAGGGTTTTTATTAAAAAGTGCCATAATCACTTACCTCCATTTGCTTTATATTCTCTAATAATTTGAGCCATACGCAAGCTTGCCACATTGTGATTTCCTGCCGCATACACAAAATCTAATTCTGTCTCCGAAATAGTGTTTTTCAAGCTTAATTTCATATCCTTGTTAATCACGGAAGAATTTATAAGTTCAGAAAATACTACTTTCAAAACAGAGGCAATACGAAACGCACGATTTCCATAAAGGCTTTTTCTTGCCAAATCAAAAGCAATTTTTGAGTATTCGAGAATGAGCGTTTCAACATTATTTATCACTTTAGTGATACTTATGCCGTTTGCTTTTATACGAGTAGTTTCAATCTCTACCATCTCATCAAACATAATCGGAATAAATGTATCTGTTTCATATATTGCTCCGTAAAGCATATTCAGTTGTTCCGCATACGCTTCAAAATCAATTTCAGCATTGAGCGAGCAAATATACTTTGACAGTTTCAAAATTTCAGCGTTCATTAGTTAATCCCCCTTTTCGCTTTAAGATTTGAGATCCAATTAAACACCGTATCTCTTCGACTATCATAATTTGGATCACGACGGTCTGTAGCTATGTATTGGTCAAGAGAGTTCAGGAAATCAATATAAGTTCCATTATGAATCGTTTTACCCACTTCAAGTGATTGTAATTCAGATTCACTCGCAAATGCCGTTTCAAATTCCGATCTAATCAGGTCAGGCTGATTGTTAAAATATGCCGTCCTGATAGTGTCTTTTCCAATAGCATCTTCAAGTGCCTTTACTACTTCAACTTGTTGTTGATAAGATGTCGATGTATAATCGAACCCCATTTCTTCCATATCCCTCATCGCATAAAGTTCTGTAACGCCCTCATTGAGATTTGTGTTACGGCGGTAGGTTGACATCCCTTCAACTATTTCAAGCTTGCCATTTAATCCGCCATTACTTGCTAAATGGAGAGATTCGTGTTCTATGGTAGCCATAATCTCTGTCATATCTCCATTACGGGGCGCATCCACATAGATTTCGTCAGTTGCGGGGCAGTAGAAGCCAACGGTATTATCACTATATTTCTCGCCCGATGCTTCGTAGGCTTTTCTACATTCTTCAGTATCAGCGATTTTTATGTGCTTCGGAATTTCATCTAATCTATATTCACTAACAAGATCACCATATTTTTCTCCGATATGTTCCTTTGCAGTACTATACATCAAATCTTTATCTTCGTCAGATAAATCGTTGAAGTCCATACCTTCTATTGCTTTAACGAGATCTGGTTCTTCACTAATATTGTCATTGACATCATTAGGTTGCTGTAATATTTGTGAAGTTATATCAAGCGAATTTACTTCATCGCCCGAAGCAAAGGAAACTCCACCATTGGGGGGTTCGTTCTGCTGAGTGCTACCGCCAAAAATACTTGCAAAGAAATCTGATATTTTTCCTTTTTCCTCCGTAGGATCAACAATATCATTTTCAACAAGGGAATTTGTGGTGTCAACTCCTGCAATTTCATTTTGGAGAGCTTCATTAAGTGATTGCCATTCGGGATCTTTCATATAAGTATCTCTATCCCAAATTCCATAATTATGAGAACCCATATAGTCCATCATCTGTTCTTGTGCAGTTTGGGGAATACCCAGCTCCGCTTTTAAATCTCTGTTTATGCTAATCCATTCAGGATCGGACATATATGTATCTTTATCATCAAGACCATAATTATGTGAGTTCATATAATCGGACATTCTGTCCATAGCAGATTTTTCATCTGTATCGGAAACTGCATCATCAGCCAAACGAGATTCGTATGCGTTTGCTTCCTCATAATTATCGGACAGCTCGTCCTCTGATACCTCATTGCCTATGGCTTCGTTGATTGAAGCGTCATCTAATGATGCTCCATACTGTTCTGTTGTAGGCAACTCATTCGGTTCATCGGTTGCGGTATCATCCAACTGTTCGCTCTGAGTATCCGAAATCTGCTCGGCAGCATCGGTATCTTCCATTTCGGAAGTGGTTTCCTCTGAAACCTCATCGGTTGCAGTATCGTCCAACGGCTCGTCCTGAGTATCCGAAATCTGCTCGGCAGCGTCGGTATCTTCCGTTTCGGAAGTGGTTTCCTCTGAAACCTCATTGGTTGTAGTATCGTCTAATGGCTCGTCCTGAGTATCTGCAACTTGCTCGGCAGCATCGGTATCTTCCGTTTCGGAAGTGGTTTCCTCTGAAACCTCATCGGCGGCAGTATCGTCTAACGGCTCGTCCTGAGTGTCCTCGGCAGGCTCAGCAGAGTTGTCGCTATCTACATCGGAAGAAGTATCTTCGATTTCTTCTTGTTCCTCCGGTACATTTTCGGGTACATCATCAGACAGGTCATTATCTTCCGCCATTTCATGCTCGTCCTCCGGTACATCTTCAGGAATATCATCAGACAAGTCATCTTCTTCCGCCATTTCAGGCTCGTCCTCCGGTACATCTTCAGGAATGTTATTAGACAAGTCCTCTTCTTCCGCCATTTCAAGCTCGTCCTCTGGGACATCTTCGGGAATGTCATCAGACAAGTCATCTTCTTCCGATATTTCAGGCTCGTCCTCCGGTACATCTTCGGGGATGTCATCGGACAAATCATCTTCTTCCGTCATTTCAGGCTCGTCTTCTGGAACATCATCGGGGATCTCCGATACTTCCTCATTAGTATCGTCAAAAGTTGATGTATCATATTCTGTATTATCTACACTCATATCAAAATCATCGCTCATACCAACCACCTCCTTTTATTACTGCATCACTATTTCTTTCGTAGTGTCAATGAAATTACTAAAAGCCTTATAGTATTTACCAGCCGATAAATCACTTAGAAAGGAGTCTGCAATCTCATCGAGTGCATTATCATCAATAATTTCTATCCCTCTGCCAGTTGTTGTTATATGCCAATCTCGATTTTCCATTGATACAAGTAATAGAATTCCGTCCTTCTCGTTGCCATAGCCAAAATTATTGTAGTCGTAGAAATCATCAGCATAATCACGAGGAGTTTTTCCATCAAGTTTTTCTACTGTGATAATTACGAAATCGAATTTTAACGACGAACTTGACGAGTCTAATTTTTCCAATACCATAGTCCGTTCGCTGTCGTTGAGTAGTCCTGCATCATCGGTTAGGCGAGCGCACATTGGCTCGCTTTCAGCAGGACTGAAACTTGTGGCATTGTAGTCATAAGATGAATTGATATTTACGGTATTGGTATTGTTGTTTTCGGCTTGTTTGGTGTGCGATCCTTTAATACTAAATATAACTATCGCAAGAATTGCCAGCATTGATATAGAGCCGATGGCAATAGCCGGAGTCTTATATTTTTTTCTTATGTATTCCCAATTAAGTTGCATAGTACCTCCTGATTTTGCAGAACTATAATCGTTTTTAGCCTAATTCCTTTGTGGTTTTATATTTTCTGTTTCTGTAAAGAGTTTTTAATTTGTACTTCGCTAATTGGAATTTTAGTTCCATATTTGATTTTTCGCCAAAGATGAACTTTAACGCAAGAAAGAAGCTCCGGTGTAAATTCCTCATCGTTAAGTTCGGCTTGAATCATTTTGCTGATTTTTCCAAACACTTTTTTGAGATTTTCAAAATCCTTGGTGTCGGATCTGAAGTTTTTAACGAAAATTCTTCGAGCAACTTCCCTCGCAAGAACACGCCTTGCATAATCACAAGTCTTAGAACAACAGGTAACACATTGACACTCAGGATACGGTCGGAGTTTTTCTGCTTTATTGTTCCAATATGTTGACAAAGTTCTTATTCCGTCATCGGAAAGCGTAATACTAATATTGTTCTCCAAACGGTAGTCGGGGGTAATAACTTCCTCCGGTTCTTCTAATTTGTTAAAGAACAAAAACGCTTCACCGGGCTTCAGTTTTGCCATTCTTTGAACTTGAACATCCGTCATATTAGTACTATCGCCAATGATCTGTTTGTCCACACTTTCAACAAGGCGAAATATCATTTTCATATCTGTCAGGGCAACAACATCGGTCGAAACTTTGCGTGGTGACTGATCGGCAATGATTAAGCCCACGCCATACGAACGGATTTCTGCTAACATTCTTTTTACAAGTCCCTGTGCTATAACGCTCGGATTTGCATCGCCTTGCCCTGCATTGGTATCTGCATCAAGCAGTACATGTGCTTCTTCCAGAAGAATCACATTCTTCAAACCACCTTCACCGATATAGTTGGCATTAACATACGCAAGGATTGAAAGTAGAAGCAAGGCAATTATCAATGCTTTCTGATCGCTGTTTTCAATCGCTGCCAACTCAATGATGGTAGGTTTTTGTAAAATGTCCTCAATCGGAATAGAGAAATAATTATCAAACAAATTAACAAGACTGTTAAGTCTTACGACACCGGCTCTACCGATGTTCTTGGCATCTCCTGTATATCCAATTTCATCAAAAGTTTGTTGGAAGCACTTGATAAAGTCAGAAATGTTAAATATCTTTCCTTTATCATCAACCGTATATGTATCAAGCCATCTGAAATCGGAATAACAGTTGTTAATGGATTCCTCAAAAATTTTATCAAGAGGAGTTGACATTGAAACTCCTGCTGCAAAAGCCGTTTTCAAAGTTGATTTATAAGTTTCCAACTTGACATTTTTAGGTGGTACAAACGGGTTGAAAACAAACGGAGAAATAAAATTTTTGCCGGGTGTAAATACCTGAAGTTCCGGTATGCTTTGTACCAATGCTCTATACTCATTTTTTGCAGGTTCTATTACTAAGAATGGAATATTATGGTCTTTCCATAACCTATCCAAAAGACTTACTGAAAATGTTGTCTTACCCGAACCGGGAGTACCAACGACAAGCATATGCTTCGCTAAATCTTTCAAGGAAAAACCAATAGTATCTCCCTTTGTAGATGAACGCAATTTACCAACGGTAATATCTCCTGCATTGATAATATTTGACGAATAGGTCTTATTGCCTTTGCCTGATTCATTGATTTTTAAGCCTGCGGTAATGCGATCACTACCAATAGGCAGTCTAAAAAACTCTGATGCTTCTTCTGCCGTTATTACATAAGGCAATCGGTAAAGGGCATTCGAGAATTGTCTGGAATTCCAAATGTTTAGATTTCTTTCTTTACCAACTAATACCTCGTTTACTGCCCAAGGTAACGGATAAAAGTTGTTATCCTTTCCCACTTCACTTTTATCAAGATCAATCAAACGCAAGTTTGCAGATGTGTTAACGCCGCTTGAAAGCTGACCAAATACACGACTTGAAACATTAGATATAGCAGTGTTATCGCCATAAATCAGTACATTAAATGCAAATAACGCCGATGTTTTATTCTCAGAATAATATCTGTAAACATCAGCGTGTTTTTCCGCCAAAGCAAAGCTGACATTACCTATGCCTTGATCCATAACGCCCTTACTGAGGGTGTCCAATGCTTGCGTTATTCTATCGATTTCAGCAGCTTCACCCATCTCATAAGATGTAGGAATTAACTGCATAGAAACAGCACAATTCGGATAGTCAATCAAAACATTAACTATCCTGCTTAGATCGTTATTTGATACAGGTATTCTGTCATAAGCATAGCAAAAAGGCAGAAGCTGATTTTGCAAGTTTTCCGCTTTTTCCTCTTTGACAATGGCTTTTATATTTGTGTCATTTATATGTAAAACACTTTCTGCAAGAGTCGAATACTTAATTTCTATCGTTTCGTACTTCTGCAACGAGAGCGTTGATTCACATAACTTTATTAAAGATGAAACCGCTTGGGTTGCTGAATTAGTGTCGTTGTCTATCGCTCGTATCACGACAAACAATCGAATCTGAGCATTATATGGCTGATTTTGAACAGCTTGAGTTGTCCAAAGCAACTCAAGTGAAATATCTTTTGAGTAACCGTTGGCATAACTCATTGACTTATATGCTTGATATACTTCGCCAAACATACTGCTCATTTCATTTTTATATTTCTCAATGATTTCTGTGATAGCATTTTCTCTTTCATCAATAATTGAGATATGTGGTATGGATACTATCTCAAGAGCATCAAGAGCGATTATCTCTCCATTTGTTAAGCTCTCTGTAGATATGCAATTCAACGGCATATATAGTCCTCCTTATATCAAGCTGCAAGCAGCAATATTTTCAAATTTAGGGGTAGTCTACTCCACCCGGCGGATGACAACGAAGTAGTCTTTTCCAAGTTTTAATCCCACCCCAAATCGCTCCATACTTTTTGAACGCTAATATCGCATATTCAGAGCAGGAAGGAGTCATACAACATCTCAATCGTGTTTCGGATTTTGCATAACGCTGATAAACCTTCACAAACCATATGAAAGAAAATCTGAGGGTTATTAAAAATAAAAATAACGATGTAATTATCATTTTTGTTTTTATGGTTTCTGTCCAATCAGTTATCTGCCCGTTTTCAAGTAAAATCCATCCAAGCGAAAGCAAGAAGGCAACTATCAAGTGGGCAAGTATATATAAAAAAGCTTTTACAAAACTTATCTTAGGTCGGCATAATTTAAGTTCTGGAGCAGTCGCTGCATTTATAATCGGATCATTTATGTAATGTGGTATTTTTTCCACCTAATCACCTCCTAAGATGGGAATAGACCTCTGTTGCCACAAAACAGAGGTCTATGCTCAATTACTGCATTTTCTTTTCTCTGAGCTTCTGTTTCATACCCTGAATTGCAGCCTCGAAATCGCCATTGGTATCATCCAAAGCAACACAAAGAGTAGCGCCCGGAACAATCATAGCGAACTTGTTGGATTCAACTTCAACCTTATTGCCGTGGATGTCTTTCGCAGCTTCAGTTTCAGTTCTTGTGGTGAAAGATGTAACATCACGGTAGAAGTATTCTTCGGTGCTTTCGGATTTCTTATCCTCATCCATATTTATAGTGTACTGATAGATGTAAACTTCAGTTGCACTAAAGAACAGCCAAGATACCTGATAAGCAGAGCTTATCCAATTGCCGTTAGCCCTTCTCTTAGACCAAGCATTCTTGAAGGTAAAACCTTCAAACATAATCGGCGGGATTTCCTGAAGCTCGTCTTCATCCAAACCGATTTTGCTCAAAGCCTTCTGCTTAAGGTTCAAAGAATCTCTCTTTCTACGAACCATTGCTAAATACTCATCGTCAGTCATATTCTTCGACAAGCATCCTTCCTGTTTGAGGAAGTATTTAATTACTTTTATTTGATCCTCGTTCTTTCCGACACAAGCCTGTTGAATCAATTGTGCGTTCGGATCACTACTGCCAAAACAACCCATTGTGGTAACCTCCTAATAGATAATTTGATTTTATATTCCGAACACACATCATTGTGGCTGAAGTGCGAACAGAACAAATTTATAATTATAGGCACTCAGGTCTTGCAATACCTAAGATGCCATATAATTGCTCTACATCAAACTCGGACAATCCAGCTTCAACCGCCATTGCCAAAGCTTCCTGATAAGTTGGCGATGTTTTAAAATATTTTCTCTGAAAATAGTCATATTTTATATAAGCAAGAAAATAATAATAAATGCCTTTAGGCTCAATCATAAGTGCTGCATTTATATATTCCAAGATCTTATCAATGGTAGGTCTTTGTTGTAAAAAAGCTTTTTTCCCTTGCAACAAGCAAATTGCCGCATAGAAGAAAGTTTCCGAATTATCGAAATTGTCCTCCATTGCTTTTTCAAAAGCCGGCAATGCTTTATCGTACAACTTGAGTTTCAGGTAACACATCGCCACGGAATTATTCAAATCCTGATTGTCAGGATTTTCAGCCAACGCTTTGCGGTATGCTCCAGCAAACTTGTTTACTTCGGGCATAGGCATAGAATAAACGCTATTAAAAGTCGATATGATGATGGGTTTATGACACCATTCACATTCCTTTTGTCCTGTAGAAACTCTTGCTCCACAACCGGGGCAGTTAATTTCAACTATTTGGTGCGACATTTTGTTCCTCCTTCATTCTCCTGTTGAGGCTTAGTGTTTTCCTCAAGGACGGCGGAAATGCACCAATAGCTTCAACAAGATTTGTTGTTTTTTCGTTGTAGCCATAAAACAAAATTAGAGATAGGAATGTGTTCCAAGACATTTTTCTCTTTTTAGTTTCAATAGCACTATATGTTTGCCGTGAAATACCAATAATGCTTGAAATATCGTCTTGAGATATACCTATTTTTGCTCTCAAGACGGGAAGTTCATCTGTAAGTATTGCTATTAACTTATCTCTATCGAGTTCTGGTAATTCATTAACTTCATAATTACCCATATTCCCATCCTTTCTAAGTTTCTGCATGATTTTTAGGTAATCGCATACCGGGTTTTCCCCAGCCTTCTCTTTTAACCAAATTTAATTTCACATATGCGTTTAAAATACTCACACGATGAAGGTAATTCTTCGTATGTCCCGTGGGCAAGTAATCGCCCAGCCTCCATTACCAAGATTTCATCGTATTCTTTAATAAGTTTTCCCGAAAAGTTGTGCGAGATAAAAATGACCGTCTGATCTTTGAAGTTCAACGCCATTCTCTCGATTTCGTAGGCACTCTCAATGTCGAGCGTAGAAACAACTTCGTCAAAGATTAAAACCTTTGCCGACTCGAGCAGACTTCTTGCTATCTCTATGCGGCGCTGTTCACCGCTTGAAATGTTGTTCCCTTCATCTCCAATTTCTCGCTCTAAGTTTAATTTTATTTGCGCTTCACTAATCGCCTGCTGAAATACTTCCTCGTTATATTGACGGTACAAAGAAATGTTGTCCCTAACTGTTCCTGAAAATAGGGAGACATCTTCATTAAGATAAGAAATCACTTTACTTAAATCGCTACTTTTCAACTCAGTAATGTCTTTTCCCGCAAACAAAATGCGCCCACTAGTTGCTTTGTACCACTTTTTGAGAGCCTTAAACAAAGTGCTTTTCCCAGAGCCGTTTAAACCGACAATAAGATACTTTTTGCCCTCCTCAAAAGTGAAAGAAAAGGTGTCAATAATTGTTTTGTTGCCGATTGCTAAACTGAACTTATCAAAGGATATTTCAAATCCGCTATTTTGTTCATCGGCATTGTTGCAACAGCTCTTATTGAGTATGTTCCCTGAACTCAATGTTCCTGATGACAGTCGTTCTATTTTCTTTACAATTTCTTTGACGGATCTTATGGAATTGATATTGCATATTATATTTTGTAGTGGATTAGCAAGATCACTTGCAAACGACTGAGCTGCAACAACGGTTCCAATCATTATCTCCCCATTAACGACCAACATTAGTCCAAAGCCCACACCTATAAACTGCATAAACCACGAGAGCAGTGATCCGATATTATTTGCAAGTGTCAAAGCATAATCTGCTTCAAATTTAGCTTCCTCTGTACCAATATTCAATTCATCAAATTTCTTGGCAACAATCTTTTCGATGGCATAGTTTTTTATTGTTGGGTACGCAACAATGTATTCCTTCATGCGTTGGGTAAACTTGGAGATACATTCAGAGTATAGCAGGTTCTTTGCATTTAAGTTTTTTGAAAATGCCACTGGAACAAACATCGTTATTGTCCCAAACACAAGAATTGAGATTGCCAGTTTTTTATTCAGCGCAAGAAAGGATGTGCCTAAAATTGCAATAGAAAATATATTTGAAATTAGTGCAACAATTTGGTTAAAAAAACGAGTTTCCAGTATTGTGATGTCATTGGTGAATAACGATATATATTCTCCACTCGCAGCGATTCTTGAAATGTTTGAAGTATCCAGTCCTAAGAGATTTACAAAAAGCTTATGTTTGACTTCTTGCTTGGCAGTGCATATAAAACGAGTTTTTAAAAGGCTCGAAGTAAAATTGACAACTCGTTTAAGTATCCAAAGAAGAAATCCAGCAGTAAGCATACGGAGAAGAAAAGCTTTTTCCACTCCAGGAGCAGCAGCGTTAAACAAACGCTGCAACCAAAAATTCAGAACAGAATTTATAGACGGTTCCGCAATTATTAGAATGAAAATAATTAAGATATACCACTTCTGCTTTAATAATTGCTTCAACATACTGTGATTTTGCTCTCCTTAGTTTGCCTTTTTTAGCTCCCAAATAAATCCTTTGTCAGCGGATAATTCAAGAAGAATCACCGTGTCGTTGCTAACAGGGTAAATAATCATGTCTTTGTTAAAGCCGTCAACAACTAAATGCCCTTTTTCTTGTATGTATTGCGAAGTCGCAACCGCTTGTTCAGAACCAGCTTTATATTGCGATATATTCCCATTTTCTTCAAACAGCAAATAATCTCCTGCGTACGGTTGAGAACTATTGCGATATGCAATATTCCATTTACCAATCAGAAAATCCTGTTCTATTTCAACATCTGCCATATCTGCATTGCGATAGCGAATCAAAGCCATGTAGACATCTTTCTTTTCATATAGGCAAATATAGTTGGCGGTTTTTTGATCTACAATATACTTTCTTGAAATATCTTGTAAAATCAGCTCATTATTTTCAAGAACATATTTGCTTGAAGCATAAGGTATATCGTTCCCATCACGATAGTCGTTTGCAGTTTCATTATCAAAAACCATGAACTCGTTTTCGACAATGGAAACTTCACCGTTATTTACATAGGTAACCACCTTCCATGTGCCATCCATCTGTATCGAGGTGTTATCTGTCTTCTTGTCATTTCCGCTGAACACAAACACAAGCATAAATGTAATTGCTATTGCAATAACAATCCCACCGACGATAAAAAAGCCTTTCCTTTTCATAATGTACCTCCCTAAATTTTCGACTTATATCGACAACATTGCCAAGCACAATGCCGCAAATGCTGTAATTCCAACTATTAAAATAACAAAGGTCCCTGTTGCCAATTTGCTTAATATTGAGCGAATGTTTTGTTTCCTTACATCTCCATCGGATTCTAACATATGCATTGAATCCATTGTGTCCACCCCTATTTCTGTATTTTTCGTAGAGTAATCTCCTTGACGAAAAGAAGCGGAAAAACCCTTATGTCACAAGGACTATTCCGCTTCTTTGACTATTTTATTGACGGCGAATGGTCTGCTCAGACCAAGACGGGAGTTAGTTTCTCCATATTGCTTCTCTTTAGTTCCATTGAGGAATGGACATATCTATCAAGTGTGATTTTCACACTTGAGTGTCCTAAGATCTCACTGAGCGTTTTTACATCGAAGCCCGCTTCAATACATCTTGTGGCGAATGTGTGGCGCAGTGAATGAAAATTAGCATCACCAATATGTCCTTCCTCTAAATAACCTTTAAATCTGTTTTGCATAGTCCTTGGTTCAACTATTGATTTGCATTCTCCTGATAAGATATAGGCATTTGGAGAACTGACAAATGGCTTGATTGCTTTGACTACAAAATCAGGTAACGGGATCGTCCTTAATGATGCTTTACTTTTCGGCTCGGTGATGATAATTCTTGTCTTATATATAGCGTTAGGATCGTCATTTTGAAGTCGCTGCATTGTATGCTCGATTACAATCGCCTTTTCGCTGAATGATATATCTTTCCATTGCAACGCACACAATTCGCCTATGCGTATTCCTGTGTAAAGGCATATAAATACTCCTAATTTGTATCTGTCAAAGTCCTCAAACAAAACCGAAAGTAACTGCTGTTGTTCAAATATACTCAACACTCGCATCTCTTGGGAATTCCGTTTGAAACTGATTCCATCAAAACGGCATATCGTAATAACTCCCGCAGTTTGAGCATATTTGAAAGACTCCTTAATTATAGTCAGCATATCAGACATTGTTTTTGGAGATAACCCACCATTCCCATCAAGCCGTCCGTTGTTTAATTTATTGGAAACAAAGCGTTCCATCAATGGTGTACTGATTTTGTTGATGGGATATTTGCCAAGATCGGGATTGATATGATTTTCAATTACATTTCTGTACCGAATATAAGTTGAGTCTTTAATCCCTATTCTTTTTGAACGCAACCATTCAAATAGCCAAAATTCATATTTCTCTCTATCTCTGATTTTTTCTGCTTCAACTTTGGTTTCAACAGAATTTTGCACCCTGATTAGTTTCGTTTTTACTTCAGCATAAGTTCGAGCATATAGATACTTGTATTTAGCCTTTCCGTCGGCATTATACGAGGAAATATACCGGGCTTCCCATCTTCCGTCCTTTCTTTTGTAAATATTTTCGCCTGTCCTTGCCATAGCGTTCACCCTTTCGTTTATGATTGGCTGACGGACAGTCTGACGGAAAATGGGGTGTGGAATGGAGTTTCTACGCCCTAATATACGAGAATTCAAGACCGTACAATATTCATTTTCGACTTTTTCCGGTGATTTTCGTTTGACACCTTGACAAATCCGACAACACTAAGTATAATTATAAGTGCTATTTGGAGTTTTTTCTCCTTCGTCAAGGAGATTACTCTACGAAACAAATGACCATTTTAGCAGGCGCATTTTGTGCCTGCTTTATATTTTTATAATCCTCCGTCCGAGTTGTTCTGCCATATGCACACAAGCGGCTGTTCCGCCGCTTTCGTTTCATATATAGGCTATCAACACATCTGTATTTGTCACCATCCAGCGGTTGCGTTCCGTAATTGCCGCTTTGGGATGTACCCCGTGTAGTTCATCCGGGATGATGATTTCATCGTAATAATCCTTGTAATACTCATAATCCTTTACCGGATATGGCAAAACGAGAATCATAGCGCTATTATCGTCACGGTAATTCTTATGAAGCCGCTTGATCACGCTTGCAGCCAGTATGTCAAAGTCACCGTTCCTGCCCAAATAGAACTCCACATATTCCTTCGTGCGAAGCAATTCCCAGAACAGTTCATGCAGCCTTTCCTCTACACTGTAATCCTCGACAACCCGGTGTCCGATCATGCTGACACGGTATATCTCACCAAGCAAAACACCTACCGCCTCCCGTTACTTTCTAAAAAAGTACACCTAAATACAAAAGACCAAAACCGCCATCGAAGGAATTGACTGTTCGTCAAAACCATGATATAATATCTAAAACCGCTGGAAACGGTGGATTTTCAGCTCCGTTTTCAGCCCTATAAGCGCAAAAAAATCACTGTAAAAAAGTGTACTTTTTTACAGTGATTTTTATTTTCCGTCATTCAAAGTGGCTCGATATTCCCTTAGCCGATGGTAAAAGGTTGACTCACACATTCCACACATTTCAGCGGCTTCATAGGATTTGATGATACCGTTTTCCCATTTCTCCACGATCTCTGGGAAATTGGGCGGAGCCTTTTTGACAGGTCTGCCGAACTTCATTCCGTTGGCTTTTGCGGCAGCAATGCCTTGAGCCTGCCGCTTTCGGATATTTTCTCGCTCATTCTGTGCCACAAAGGACAGAACTTGCAGCACAATATCCGCAAGGAAAGTACCCATTAAGTCTTTACCCCGCCGTGTGTCTAAAAGCGGCATATCGATCACAGAAACATCGACTTCCTTTTCCCGTGTCAGAAATCTCCACTGGCTTTGAATTTCCTCGTAGTTTCTGCCAAGCCGGTCAATGCTCAAAATATACAGGACATCCCCCTTTTTAAGTTTGCGGAGCAACTTCTGATACATTGGGCGGTTAAAGTCCTTGCCGGACTGCTTATCCTTATAGATGTTTTCCTCTGCAATTCCAAGCTGTCGCATTTCTACCATCTGCCGTTCTTCGTTCTGATCCAAGGAAGATACCCTGACATAACCGTATTCTTTCATTTTCGCTTCACCTCCAAGCATAGATAGTATTTTATCAAATCTGTGTGTCCCGCCTTTTGCTGTGTTTCATTTTGTACAAACTCAACCGAAGAAGAAAACCACCGACTTCCTGCGTGAAGAAGCCGATGGTTTTCATAATTTTCCATCAGTAGTTCGGAACTCCGTATCCGAGGATTTCGTAGTGACCTACGCTGTACTGGTTTACTCGGCAGCTATCGCCTGAGTTCCCCTCAACGGTATAAACGATACCGTTCTCGACCTTTTGGACAATACCGGTGTGGTCAGATTGTCCATCCTGCGGACCCGACGAACCCTTGTTATCCCAATCAAAGAAAATAATCATTCCGGGAACAGGCTCGGCAGAGCCGTCTATCCACTGTCCACGATCTTTGAACCACTGGACGCCGTTCACGCAGCCCGCATATTTCGGCACAACCCCGGTGTCAATATAGCCGCACTGATCGGCGCACCAGCTTACAAAACAAGCACACCATTCCACACGGCTTCCGAAGCCATACCAAGACCAATACGGCTCGCCGCCCACATTGCCCACCTGAGAAAGAGCGACGGTAACGATCGGATCCTCGCTATAACGGATGCCGTAAAGGACTGCCGCCCAAAGGGAATTGTTTTTGTCCTTGAGAAGCTCGGCAAGGTATTCCCGCTGTTCTGCGTCAAAGCCATATAGGTCAGCCATTTCATCCACTGTCAAATGAGAAACGGTGATATAAAGCGTTGTTTTTGTGACTGTCGTTTCCGTCTGAACGATGTTGCCGTTTCCGTCGTCCGTTTCGGTTATTTCCGTTTCTGAGTGGCTTTCACTGCGGGAGGATATGGAGTTCATCTCCCAAAAGATGTCCGAGAGGATCTGCTTCTTGCTCTCGTCCATCGTGGCAACCTCCTGCGGGTTGTCCTTGTCTGTATTCGTCTTGACTGCATAGACCGCAAGCACATCCTTCCACACAGCTCGACCGCCGCTGATCTCCATATTATCATAAGCTACCGAGTTTTTCTCCGCTTCCATCTTGGCATCGTAATCAGCGTTGATTTCCTGCACGGCTGTCTGCATCGACATTCCTGTGCCGGAATCCTCACCGGAAAAGAATATCCCGAAAACCGAGCCGCAGATCAGAGCAATCAGGCAAATTACGACAATGACCGCAACGGCAACCCAGCCGCCTGCGGCGATAGCGGCAACCAGTGCTTTTGTCGCCGCTATGATTGCTTTGACTGCGGCAATCGTTGCTTTAACGGCAGCTTTTACACCGGCAACTGTTGCCTTGGCTGCGGCTTTGGCGGCTTGTGCAGCTTTCTGCGATGCTTTCACCGTAGCCTGTGCGGTTTTCTGCGCCGTTTTTGCCGCCTGCTGTGTGGTCTTGATTGCCGTTTTCGTGGTCTTGACCGACCTCTGTGCGGCTTTGGCTGTACCTTTCCCGGCAGTCTTGATGGTTTTCTTACCGGCAGAACTGGCAGACTGTTTGATCGTCTTTTCCGTTTGCTCGACCGCCTTGATGGTCTTATTCCCGGAGGTGCGGACAGTCTGCCTTTTCATCGACTCAGTAGCACGCTTTTCACGAAACTTTTGAACACCGTCCTTTGCTTTGGACACATTCCGTTTCGTTTCTTCCAGTCCCTTGCGCCCCTGCTTATCAAACTGGTGCGCCGCTTCGTGCGTGATACGGTCAACGCCGCCTTCCACTCGGTCGGAGGCGTACTCCTCGGCATTATGCTCATCCGGGTGCGTTGTGTGTTCTGCCTTTTCCTTCGTCTGCACATAGGCGGAGCGCATACGGTCTGCGGCGATTGCCGCTTTGTCGATCTTCTTGATTGTGCCTTTTACGACATCTCTCGTTTTAATATCAGCCATTGAACCCTCCTTTCCGAAGCGTACCAAAACGCCCCTAAATTAAAAACGAGGGGTAAAGGTATAAACACCTTACCCCTCAAAGTGCGGGAGCTGAAAAGTCTTGATATTGCTGGCTTTTTCAGCGCCTATTTTTCGACTCTGCCCGTTTTCTTCTTGCGTACTCTGCCTGCTGAGCTTTGTAAGCTCTTTGAGCGCACTTCTCGCAATATTTCTTTCGGTTGCCCTTCTTGATAATCGGCGCACCGCAGGACACGCACTTTTCAAAGCGTGTGCCAAGAATATCCGCTTCCAGCAAAGGCTCTGCCGGCAAAACAGCTTTGCGGAAATACTTGCAGAGAAGTGAGTATGAGATGCTCTGCACACAGGCGCAGGGTTCTCCGTCATCCAGCGCAAGGCAGTTGCCGTTGTCATAATTGGCACAAAGGCGCTTAATTAGGGCGTTCGCCCTCTGCCGTTGCTTCGGCGTGAGTCTTGGCAGCATCCGCACCACCGTCCTCCGTTATGCGCTTCGCCACGACCACAAGACGGCTGTTGTTGCGGCTGTACTCACAGGTAGACAGCGTAATGAGCTTATCGCCGTATTCAGCGGTCACGCCGGTATCATAGAAGGACAGTTCCTTGCTCTTGGCAATAAAGTCGTCAAACTCATTGGCGCTCTCTGCGTCTATAAAGCGATAAAACTTGAATGCTTCGGGACTGTCGGTGTAGACCACCGTGCGGAATACGGCAACGATCTCATACTCCTGCTTATCCGTCAGTATGTTGAAAGTGATCATCCGATGCTCGCTCCAAAAGTCTTTGTTCTTGAACTTTTCAAGGTGGGCAAACATTGAACCGTTGGACATATGGTGTCCATAGATGACAAGATTGTCGGACGGCTCCTGCACATCGCAATCCTCCTGCACATAGGGACAGCCATAGTCGGAGTATTCCTTATCAAAGCCGTGCTTTAGATAGAAATTCGGCTCATTCACCGACTGCATCACGGGATAATTGATGTTGGTATCTGCAATGCTGATCCAGCCCACCAAATCGCCGTTCTGCTGATAAAGCTCTGCAAGCTCCGGCAGAAGCATCTTTTCCTCGGAGTATGGAATCTGCTTCGCCGGTTCCGTTGCAGCATCCGTCTGTGCCGCAGCATTCACAAGGTCAGCCAGCTCGCCATAAAGCTCGGCTTGCTTATTCGACTCCTTGTAGTGATCGATAATAAAATAGGTGCTTGTGCCGAGGACGGCTACAAACACCGCAATAAGAATCATACAGATTTTCTTTTTCATTGAATTTCCTTTCTTGACACCAAAGGCGAGGGTTAAGCACCCTCGCCCGGTTTGGTAGTCATCAACTTATAGAGCTTTGTGTTCTTGGGAAACTTATTGGCAAACGGAACAAGGCTGGAGCCAACCTTTATTAGTCCGTGACCGGCATCCACATTGGTGATATAGGAAAGCTGGGTGTCCGAAATGTTCAGCAGCTTCGCAAGCTCCAATCTGTCCGTAGAAGCCTGATTGAGCATAACAATGAACTCGGAGTTTGCCAGCATCGTTCTTGCCGTGTGGGACTGAAGCAGGTCGTCCACATTCTGCGTGATGCCCGTGGCATAAGCACCGTACTTTCGCACACGCTTCCAAAGGGTGAACAGGAAGTTTGCACTGTACTCGTGCTGGAACAGAAGGTAGATCTCATCAATGAAGATGAAGGTGTTCTTGCCCTTGGCTCGGTTCTGTGTAATACGGTTCAGGATAGAGTCGAGGACGACCAGCATACCGATGGGCATAAGCTGTTTGCCAAGATCAAGAATGTCATAGCAAATCAGGCGATTGTTCGTATTCACATTCGTATGCTTGGCAAAGGTGTTCAAGCTGCCGTTGGTGAACAGCTCGATGGCAAGAGCAATCTCCTGCGCTTCGGGTTCGGATTGCTTGAGAAGCTCCTCCCGGAAATCCTGCAAGGTCGGCACCTCGCCGGTGTAGTTGTTCTGTTGATAGGTGCGGTAGACGCTTGCCGTACAGCGGTCAATGATAGACTTCTGCACTGCGCCGAGGTTGTTTCCTCCGATGAGCTGCTCGCACAAGGACATAATGAACTCGGATTTCAGAATGACGGGGTTTGCGCCGTCGCCATATTCCCGGTTCATATCCATAGCGTTGATATGGGTGGGAGAAGTGGCAGAGATGTTGATGATCTCGCCGCCAAGTGCTCGAACAAGGGGCGAATATTCTCGCTCCGGGTCAATGATAATAATGTCTGCGTTGCCGGCAAGCACCTGATTGATGACCTCGCCTTTTGCGGTAAAGGACTTACCACCGCCCGAAACACCGAGAATAAACTCGTTGCCGTTGAGGAGCTGTCTGCGGTCTGCGATAATCATATTTTTGGAAATGACATTCTGACCATAGTAAACGCCGTTGGTGTGGCAAATGTCCTGCACACGGAACGGGATAAAGACCGCAAGGCTCTCTGTGGTCAGAGTACGGAACGACTCAATCTTGCGGACACCGAAGGGCATCGCTGTATTCAGTCCGTCAAGCTGCTGGAACTTGAGAATGCCGAACTGGCAAAGGTGCTTTCTTGCTGTGGTAAGCAGAGCTTCTGTGTCATTGTCAAGCTGCTCCTTGGTGTCCGCCGTGTGAACCATCGTCAGAACGGCAAACATCATTCGCTGGT
>ERZ791718.306-NODE-306-length-28193-cov-4.168598_pt1 | contig 28193 bp, 22 predicted proteins | sample MGYA00510349_ERZ791718 | MGnify/ENA primary metagenome ERZ791718 (study PRJEB30046, sample SAMN00715136) | human gut metagenome | study: EMG produced TPA metagenomics assembly of the A metagenome-wide association study of gut microbiota in type 2... | reverse complement strand
ATTCATCGGGCATTATCTGAACATAAAACACTATCAGTAAGTTGGAGTCATTACCACATTATATACAATTAACTTCATGCTTAGCTTATGTGCTGTTATAGTAACTGAAACGCGTGCAGCCATATTAGTGTTTCCATTCTTTGCGTTACTATTAATCGTAATGGATAGTTATATTAATAAGCGAATTAATTATAAGTTATATTGTTTTATTGCGATTGCATTATTAGCAGGTGTATTTTCTTTTAAAGATACATTACTTACGAGAATGAATGACTTAAATAGGGATTTAGTTAATTATTCGCATGATAACACCAGAACTTCAGTCGGTGCCCGTCTGGCAATGTATGAAGTTGGTTTAAAAACATATTCTCCAATAGGACAATCACTGGAAAAACGTGCGGAAAAAATACATGAACTAGAAGAGAAAGAGCCTAGATTAAGTGGTGCTTTACCCTTTGTAGATTCTCATTTGCATAACGATCTCATAGATACGTTATCAACGCGTGGTATTCCTGGAGTAGCATTAACAATTTTAGCCTTTTCAGCAATATTCATATATGCCTTAAGAACTGCTAAAGAACCTTATATTTTAATCTTGCTTTTTTCACTACTGGTAGTAGGCCTAAGTGATGTAATACTCTTTTCTAAACCGGTTCCGACTGCTGTGTTTGTCACCATAATATTGCTTTGTGCTTATTTTAAAGTACAATCGGACCAATGTTTATTAGATAAGTAATGAATATGTGAAATAAAATCAGCAAGGAAGCTGATTTTATTTCAAAATTATCTATTAAAGAGTTGTAATTTAAATCATGGCAGCTTTTTCAGCGTTTTCTTCAATGAATTGCTTAACAGCATTTGCTGTCAATTGAGACAACTCATTCCCCGGAGCCCTACAAACCATCTGATTCTTCCCATACCCACCAATTAATCCCGGATCGGTAGGTCCATAAACCGTGATATTGGGTCTATCCAGTGCCGCCGTTAAATGGCTTAACCCCGTATCCACCGACACTACAAATTTAGCCCCGGCCAGTACGCGGGCAACGCCTTCCAGACTCATCTTCGGCAATACTTCAACATAAGCAAATCCTTCCGCCAGTCGTTTCGCCCGTTCTTCCTCATGCGGCGCGCCCCACGGAAGTTTAATCCGTATTCCTGAATCAGCCAGTAAACCAATCAATTCTCGCCAGTGTTCTTCCGGCCAGTGTTTATCATCTCGGGTTGTTGCATGAAGAAATACGGCATATTCGCCAGCATCTGTAGGCAGGTTCGTCAGGAAATGCTGTGCGATAGCATAATCGCCCTGGGTTTGTGGTTTGCTATAGCCCAGACTTTTGGCAAACAGTTCGCGGGTGCGTTCTACGGCGTGCTGCTGTTTTGCAATATGATGTTTACGATTGTAAAACAGGCTGGCTAACGGTTCGCGAGCGGTTTGCCAGTCCATTCCATGCTTTACGCCATGCGCCAGACGCGTCACCAGCGCCGCGCTTTTTACCAGCCCCTGGGCGTCGATAACTGCGTCATAGTTCTTTGCTTGTAGCGCTTCACGAAACGCTTTGCGTTCAGCTTTTATGGGAGCCGAGAACCAGGCTTTACGCCAGCGACGTATTGCCACAGGAATAACTCGCTCAACGGCAGCGTGCCAGGAAGGAATCTGTGCGAACCCTTCTTCCACCACCCAGTCAAACTTAATCCCTGGGATTGCCTGCTGGGCATCAGTGAGTGCGGGCAGCGTGTGGAGAACATCGCCCATCGACGATGTTTTAACGATCAGAACCCGCATCCGTCAGGCTTCCTCTTGTAACAATAGCGCGTTGAGTTCTTCCAGTACGCGCTGGGGAGTAATGTCGATCAAGCTCTGGTGATAACCCTCCGCAGCGTCACCTTTACGCACTTTGTGATAGCCGGTAATCAGGCGGATCACGCGTGCTTTATGGGATAGCGGTGGTGTGAAGTCCGGGCTGCTTGGTCCATACAGGGCAACCAGCGGACGATTGAGCGCCGCCGCAACGTGCATCAGACCAGAATCGTTAGTAACAATGGCTTTACAGGCTGCAATCAGGATAACCGCTTGATCAAGCTGTGTTTCTCCCGCCAGATTCCGACACCATGCCTGCTGCTCTGTATTCAAAGCGGCAAGAATCTCATTGCCCGCCTCATGATCTTTCGCCGAGCCAAACAGAACCACCTGATAACCTTCATCAATCAGCTGCTTTGCCAGCTCCGCATAGTGGTAGTGTGGCCAGCGTTTTGCCGGACCAAACTCCGCACCCGGGCAAAAACCAATCATCGGACGTTCTGATGAGAGCGAAAATTGATTACAGGTATATGATTTTTCACCTTCGCTCACCTGCAACTGCGGCCATAACAATGGTTGCGGCAGATCTTGTGCGGTACGCATAACGCCTTTGTCATAGGCCAGCGCGATATAGCGTTCCACCATTAGCGGCCAGGCTTCTTTATCGAGCACGCGTACATCGTTGAGTAAACCGTAGCGCATCTCGCCGCGCCAGCCGGTGCGATGAGGAATACCTGCGAAGAAAGGCACTAATGCGGATTTGAAGGAGTTAGGTAAGACGTAGGCGCGGTCGTAGCGCTTTTCACGCAGACTATGACCCAGTTTGCGGCGTTCGCCGATTTCCAGCGCTCCGTGACCGAGAGGCATAGGGATCGCTTCGTTAACTTCCGGCATCCGCGATAATAATGGACGGCACCATGCCGGTGCCATCACGTCGATTATCGCCTGGGGATAGCGCGCCTGGAGCGTGCGATAGAGACTTTGCGACATCATCATGTCGCCAACCCAAGACGGGCCGATCACCAGTATTTTCATGCAGAGCTCTTATGCGTCACGATTCAGCCAGGCCATGTATTCCGTTACGCCTTCGGCAACGGTTTTGAACGGTTTATCGTAACCCGCCGCGCGCAGATTCGTCAGATCTGCCTGAGTGAACGCCTGGTAGCGGCCTTTCAGTTTATCCGGGAACGGAATGTATTCGATCTGGCCTTTCTTGTGATAAGCAAGCGTAGCATCTGCTACTGCCTGGAAGGATTCCGCACGACCGGTGCCGAGGTTGAAGATGCCGGAAACGCCATTTTCCAGGAACCACAGGTTTACATCTGCCACATCGCCCACATAGACGAAGTCACGTTTGAAGTTCTCGCTACCTTCGAACAGCTTCGGTGATTCACCGTTATTAAGCTGGGTGTTGAGATGGAAAGCGACGCTCGCCATGCTGCCTTTATGGCCTTCACGCGGTCCATAAACGTTGAAATAACGGAAGCCAACAATCTGTGAGTTCGCTTCAGGCAGGATTTGGCGAACATATTCATCAAACAGGAATTTTGAGTAACCGTAGACATTCAACGGTTTTTCATATTCGCGGGATTCAATAAAGTCGGAGGTGCGTCCACCGTAAGTGGCTGCGGAAGAGGCATACAGGAACGGGATTTCGCGCTCCAGACAGTAGTGCAGCAGCTCTTTGGAGTATTGATAGTTGTTATCCATCATATACTTGCCGTCCCACTCGGTGGTGGAATTCTCCTCTCTATCAAAATCCATATTGGCCTATAGTACCGGATTCGACATCGCCGAACTCTTCGCCAGCCATAATCTGGATCAGGAAGTCTTCCTTATCCATATAGTCCGCGATATCCAGATCCACCAGGTTCACAAACTTGGTGCCGTCTTTCAGGTTGTCCACCACCAGAATATCGGTGATGCCTTTATCATTCAGGGCTTTAACGATGTTGCTTCCGATAAAGCCCGCGCCGCCGGTAACGATGATCATAACTGTAACCTTCGAATTATGGAGTCAGAGACAATCTCAGACACGAATACTTCTATCATATCACTACATGACGTTGGCTTCAGCCATTCACCAAAAGTGAGGGGGCTGGACGTTATTTATCCTGAATTTTGCAGAAGTGTTAACGCGTCATCTCGTCGCGACCTATAAGTTTGGGTAATATGTGCTGGAATTTGCCCTGTCTGGAGAATCGCAATGCGTGGAGAATTTTATCAGCAGTTAACCAACGATCTGGAAACCGCACGGGCGGAAGGGTTGTTTAAAGAAGAGCGCATTATTACGTCTGCGCAGCAAGCAGATATCACTGTGGCTGATGGAAGCCACGTCATTAACTTTTGTGCCAACAACTATCTCGGACTGGCGAATCATCCGGATCTGATTGCGGCGGCAAAGGCGGGAATGGATTCTCACGGTTTCGGCATGGCTTCGGTGCGTTTTATTTGCGGTACCCAGGACAGCCATAAAGAGCTTGAACAAAAACTGGCGGCATTCCTGGGGATGGAAGATGCGATTCTCTACTCTTCCTGCTTTGATGCTAACGGTGGCCTGTTTGAAACGCTGCTGAGCGCGGAGGACGCCATTATCTCCGACGCACTGAACCACGCGTCTATTATTGATGGTGTGCGTCTGTGTAAAGCCAAACGCTATCGTTATGCCAACAACGATATGCAGGAGCTGGAAGCACGTCTGAAAGAAGCGCGTGAAGCCGGTGCGCGTCATGTGCTGATTGCCACCGATGGTGTGTTCTCGATGGACGGCGTGATTGCCAACCTGAAGGGCGTTTGCGATCTGGCAGATAAATACGATGCCCTGGTGATGGTAGACGACTCCCACGCGGTCGGTTTTGTCGGTGAAAATGGTCGTGGTTCCCATGAATACTGCGATGTGATGGGGCGTGTAGACATCATTACCGGTACGTTGGGTAAAGCATTGGGCGGGGCTTCTGGTGGTTATACCGCGGCGCGCAAAGAAGTGGTTGAGTGGCTGCGCCAGCGTTCTCGTCCGTACCTGTTCTCCAACTCGCTGGCACCGGCGATTGTCGCCGCATCCATCAAAGTGCTGGAGATGGTCGAAGCGGGTAGCGAGCTGCGTGACCGTCTGTGGGCGAACGCGCGTCAGTTCCGTGAGCAAATGTCGGCGGCGGGCTTTACCCTGGCGGGAGCCGATCACGCCATTATTCCCGTCATGCTTGGCGATGCGGTAGTGGCGCAGAAATTTGCCCGTGAGCTGCAAAAAGAGGGCATTTACGTCACCGGTTTCTTCTATCCGGTCGTTCCTAAAGGTCAGGCGCGTATTCGTACCCAGATGTCTGCGGCGCATACCCCTGAGCAAATTACGCGTGCAGTAGAAGCATTCACGCGTATTGGTAAACAACTGGGCGTTATCGCCTGAGGGTGTGAGATGAAAGCGTTATCCAAACTGAAAGCGGAAGAGGGCATCTGGATGACCGACGTTCCTGTACCGGAACTCGGGCATAACGATCTGCTGATTAAAATCCGTAAAACAGCCATCTGCGGGACTGACGTTCACATCTATAACTGGGATGAGTGGTCGCAAAAAACCATCCCGGTGCCGATGGTCGTGGGCCATGAATATGTCGGTGAAGTGGTAGGTATTGGTCAGGAAGTGAAAGGCTTCAAGATTGGCGATCGCGTTTCTGGCGAAGGCCATATCACCTGCGGTCACTGTCGCAACTGTCGTGGCGGTCGTACCCATCTGTGCCGCAACACGATCGGCGTCGGTGTTAACCGTCCGGGCTGCTTCGCCGAGTATCTGGTGATTCCGGCGTTCAACGCCTTCAAAATCCCGGACAATATCTCCGACGACCTGGCTTCCATTTTTGATCCCTTCGGTAACGCTGTGCATACCGCGCTGTCGTTCGATCTGGTTGGCGAGGATGTGCTGGTCTCTGGTGCAGGTCCGATAGGTATTATGGCTGCGGCGGTGGCGAAACACGTTGGTGCACGCAATGTGGTGATCACTGATGTTAACGAATACCGCCTTGAGCTGGCACGCAAAATGGGTATCACCCGTGCGGTTAACGTCGCTAAAGAAAACCTTAATGATGTGATGACAGAACTGGGCATGACCGAAGGCTTTGATGTCGGTCTGGAAATGTCCGGTGCGCCGCCAGCGTTTCGTACCATGCTCGACACCATGAACCACGGCGGTCGTATTGCGATGCTGGGTATTCCACCGTCCGATATGTCTATCGACTGGACCAAAGTAATCTTTAAAGGCTTGTTCATTAAAGGTATTTACGGTCGTGAGATGTTTGAAACCTGGTACAAGATGGCGGCGCTGATTCAGTCTGGCCTCGATCTCTCGCCGATCATTACCCATCGTTTCTCTATCGATGATTTCCAGAAGGGCTTTGACGCTATGCGTTCGGGCCAGTCCGGGAAAGTTATTCTGAGCTGGGATTAACACGAACAAGGGCTGGTATTCCAGCCCTTTTGCCTGAGGATAATCCGTTAAATATGTAAAATCCTGTCAGTGTAATCAAGATATCGTAATTGCGCTGATCTCTTATATAGCTGCTCTCATTATCTCTCTACCCTGACGTGACTCTCTCACCGGTAAAAATAATATCTCACAGGCTTAATAGTTTCTTAATACAAAGCCTGTAAAACGTCAGGATAACTTCAGAGGTCGTCGGTAATTTATGATGAACAGCACCAATAAACTTAGTGTTATTATTCCGTTATATAATGCGGGCGATGATTTCCGCACTTGTATGGAATCTTTAATTACGCAAACATGGACTGCTCTGGAAATCATTATTATTAACGATGGTTCAACGGATAATTCTGTTGAAATAGCAAAGCATTACGCAGAAAACTATCCGCACGTTCGTTTGTTGCATCAGGCGAATTCTGGCGCATCGGTGGCGCGTAATCGTGGGATTGAAGTGGCAACGGGAAAATATGTCGCTTTTGTCGATGCTGACGATGAGGTCTATCCCACCATGTACGAAACGCTGATGACCATGGCGTTAGAGGACGACCTCGACGTGGCGCAGTGCAACGCTGATTGGTGTTTTCGTGAAACGGGTGAAACCTGGCAATCCATCCCTACCGATCGCCTTCGCTCAACCGGTGTATTAACTGGTCCGGACTGGCTGCGGATGGGACTTTCTTCCCGCCGTTGGACACACGTGGTCTGGATGGGGGTTTATCGCCGCGATGTTATTGTTAAAAATAACATTAAATTTATTGCCGGATTACATCATCAGGATATTGTCTGGACAACAGAATTTATGTTTAACGCGCTGCGTGCGCGATATACCGAGCAATCATTATATAAATATTATCTGCATAATACGTCAGTGAGTCGGTTGCATAGACAAGGGAATAAAAACCTTAATTATCAACGTCACTATATTAAGATTACCCGCCTGCTGGAGAAATTAAATCGAAATTATGCCGACAAAATTACGATTTATCCGGAATTTCATCAGCAAATAACTTACGAAGCATTGCGTGTTTGCCATGCGGTGCGCAAAGAGCCGGATATTATTACCCGCCAACGGATGATTGCTGAGATATTTACTTCCGGTATGTATAAGCGCCTGATTACCAATGTGCGCAGCGTGAAGGTGGGTTACCAGGCGTTACTGTGGTCTTTCCGCTTATGGCAATGGCGCGACAAAACGCGGTCGCACCATCGCATTACGCGTAGCGCCTTTAATTTGCGCTAGCGTTAAGTTTTGCCGATTCGGGCTGTTTGCCCCAGCCTTGCCACTGATGCTGGAAGTAAACGATCAGCGTGCTCTGGCTGATGCTTTCGCTTAATACTTCAAAGAAGCGATTAGCATAAACAGGTTCTATCGGCTTCTTCGGTTTGCACAGCTTCACGCCACGGAATGGATTACGCGGTGTGTCGGGCACAGTGTTTTTCGGCGGTGTAGACGTATCAACCTGCGGTTCATTCAACAAGCTGCTGGCTTTCACCAGCGTAATGTCTGGCGGCAGGTTATAAACCATCTGTTGTAGCACGCGTACCGTTGAAGGGTGAGGATGTCCAATGGCAATGGTTGAACCGTTGCGACGTGCCAGGTCAATTGCGCGATTAAATTGCATACGGATGTCCGCTTCATTTTGCGAATCGTCGAGGAACACCTTCCGTTTGATCACCTTCACGCCAGTGCCTTGCGCGGCGCGCATCGCCTGGGTATTACCGATGGTTACGCTGTCGAGGAAGTAAAGATTGTAACGCTCCAGCGCCTGCATCACTTTCTGCATACCAAACAGGTTAGAGGTCATCTTGCTGCCCATGTGGTTGTTGATCCCCACGGCATAGGGCACGTTATTGACCGCACTACGAATAATGCGCTCAATTTCGTCGCTGCTCATCTCCGGGCGTAGCGTATTTTTCTCCAGCGGCTGTTTACTCAGTGGTGCCATCGGTAGATGAATCAACACTTCGTGACCGCTGTTATGTGCTTTGGTCGCCATCTCTCTGGCGTGCGGTGAATCGGGTAATACAGCGACGGAGATAGCGGAAGGCATCGCCAGCACCTGGTTTTCGTTGTGCGGGCGATACCCAAAATCATCAATGACGATGGCAAGTTTGCCAGCAATTACGGGGGAGGAGAGCGCCAACAGAGCGGCAAATGCAAGAACGTTACGACGAAATGGAAACAAAACTTATCTTCCCAACCACGGCTGTGGATTGACCGCCTGACCCTGGCGGCGAATTTCGAAATAGAGTGAAGGCCGACCCTGACCGCCACTGCTGCCCACCAGTGCAATTGGCTGGCCCGCGCGAACCTGCGAACCAACGCTCACCAGTGCGCTCTGATTATAGCCGTAAAGACTCATGTCGCCTTTACCATGCTCAACCACCACCACCAGACCGTAGCCTTGCAGCCAGTCAGCCAGAATCACCCGGCCGTCGGCAATCGCTTTAACTTCAGTACCTTCAGAGGCACCAATCACCATCCCTTTCCAGCGTAATTCACCCTGTAGCTGTTCGCCATAGCGATGCAGCGTCGGCCCGCGAACTGGCCAGAATGCCTGACCGCGCGGTGCGCCCAGACCACCGGTACGGGACATCAGCGATTTTTCGCTTTCGGTCGGCTTGTAGGTGGTGCCTTTGCGCGTCGCTTCTTTCTGGCGGTCGCGAACCGCCTGGGCTTCGCGCGCTTCACGTTCAGCACGCGCTTTCGCCGCGGCTTCCGCACGGGCAATGCTGTTACGCAGACGGGATTCGTTGGCGCGCAGCTCGCTCAACTGTTGCTGACCTTGCTGGATGGAAGACTCCAGCCCTGCCAGTGTTTTCTTACGCTCGCTCAACGCCTGGGTCAGCTTCGCCTGTTGGGCGCGCTGCTCATATAAAAGCGTTTGTTGCTCGCTCTGTTTCTCTTCCAGTTCGGCACGCTGCATAGCGACTTCTTCACGCGTTTGTTTCAACTGAGCAATGGTTTCTTGTCGCGCCTGGTTGAGATAGCCGAAATAAGCCTGTAACCGCTGCCCACGCTGGCTTTCTTCACCGCTGAGAATCAGCTGAATACCGGTATGTTCACCCTGACGAAACGCGGCATCCAGTTGCGCGGCGAGGCTGCGCTCCTGGGCGGCTTTTTGCTGCTCTAGTTTGGCAATCGACGCGTTCATCTCATCAATCTGTTTATTCAGTTGATTAAGCGTGTTTTGCGTTTCGCGCAGTTTACGGGTGGCTTCAGAGATCGCTTCTTCCTGCTTTTTCAATTGTGCGAGCAGGCTTGCGCGTTGTTGTTGCTTTTGGCGTACCGCGCGCTCTTTCGCGGCGATGTCAGCCTGAATGGATTTGAGTTGGTCACGCTCATCCGCGTGGGCGGAAAAGGCGCACAACAATACGCCAGCGCTCAGAACGCTGGCGTAGATGATGGGCCTGATTGCAAACCTGCGCGGTTTCACGGCCCGTGTCATGGTATTAATCGCCTTTCCCCTCATGGGGAGGGATTATTCCACGATGAACAGCGGCTTACCAGTCATCTCTTGCGGGATTTCCATACCCATCAGCGACAACATGGTCGGCGCGATGTCAGAAAGTTTGCCGCCTTCAACCGCTTTCACGTTCTTATCACCAACGTAAATCAGCGGAACTGGCAGGTTGGTGTGTGCTGTGTGTGCCTGACCCGTTGCCGGATCGCGCATCTGTTCAGCGTTACCGTGGTCAGCGGTGATCAGCAGTTGTCCACCCACGGACTCAACCGCTTTCGCGACTTCTTCCACGCAGTGATCCAGCGCTTCAACCGCTTTAACCGCCGCTTCCATCACCCCGGTGTGACCTACCATGTCGCCGTTCGGATAGTTACAGATAATGGTGTCGTATTTGCCGCTCTTGATTGCCGCAACCAGTTTTTCGGTCAGCTCTGCGGAGCTCATTTCCGGTTGCAGATCGTAGGTAGCCACTTTCGGTGAGTTGATCAGAATGCGATCTTCGCCTTTGAACGACTCTTCTACGCCACCGTTGAAGAAGAAAGTAACGTGGGCATATTTTTCGGTTTCGGAAATACGCAGCTGAGTTTTGTCGTTTTTCGCCATCCACTCGCCGAAGGTGTTAACCAGGGAAGCGGGTGGGTAAGCCACTGCGGTTTTGATGTCGGCAGCGTATTCGGTCAGCATCACGAAATCGACGTTAACCACTTTCTTACGCGCGAAGCCATCGAAATCAGCGTTCACGAAAGCACGAGTGATTTCACGCGCGCGGTCAGCACGGAAGTTCATGAAAATCAGCGCATCGCCGTCTTCCATTGCCGCATCTGGCTGACCTTCTGCACGAATAACGGTCGCTTTCACGAACTCGTCGTTTTCGTCGCGAGCATAAGCAGCCTGCAAACCGGCAACGGCGGTATCGGCCTGGAACTCACCTTGCGCCAGAGTCAGCAGGTCATAAGCTTTTTCAACGCGATCCCAACGGTTATCGCGGTCCATCGCGTAGTAACGACCAATGATGGACGCTACGCGGCCTTTACCCAGCGCGGCAAATTTCTCTTCGAATTTTTTCAGCGAGGATTCAGCACTGCGCGGCGGAGTGTCGCGACCGTCAAGGAATGCGTGTAGGTAGATTTTTTCTGCGCCGCGTTCAGCTGCCAGTTCTACCATCGCCATGATGTGATCTTCGTGGCTGTGTACACCACCTGCGGAGAGCAGACCCATAATGTGTACTGCTTTGCCTGCGTTTTTCGCTTTATCTACTGCACCAGTCAACACCGGATTAGCAAAGAAAGCGCGATCTTTGATTTCAACGTCCAGACGAGTCAGGTCCTGATACACGATGCGGCCGGCACCCAGGTTAACGTGGCCTACTTCGGAGTTGCCCATCTGACGGTCAGGCAGACCGACTTCCAAACCGGAAGCGTCGATCAGGGTATGCGGACGATTGGCCCACAGTGCATCCATTACCGGGGTTTTAGCACTAAAAATGGCGTTATCCTGCTGTTCTTCGCGATAGCCATAGCCATCCAGAATCACCAGTACCATAGGTTTTTTAGAAACCGACATTGCGACAACCTCATACTCAAGAGTCAAAATTTGCGTAATTTTACTACAGCTGAATCGATAAAATAGCCTCTGAAGATCAAAATATACGACCGCTCGCGGCAAGCAGATGCCAGATTTACGCTTTTTTTTCGTCGCGCCCCGCAAAATTGCATTCCAGTTAACGCGCTGGCTGTATTTGCCGCACTGCGCAGGTATACTCCTTTCCTGGTTTTTTTAATCACTACGTCGGGAGTTGTTACCCCCCATGCAAGAAATTATGCAATTTGTTGGCCGTCATCCCATACTGAGTATCGCCTGGATCGCGTTACTGGTGGCGGTTCTTGTGACTACGTTTAAGAGCCTGACCTCGAAAGTGAAGGTGATTACTCGTGGTGAAGCTACGCGTCTGATCAACAAAGAAGACGCTGTGGTTGTGGATTTACGTCAGCGTGATGACTTCCGTAAAGGCCATATCGCAGGTTCTATCAACCTGTTGCCGAGCGAAATCAAAGCCAACAATGTTGGTGAGCTTGAGAAGCACAAAGACAAACCGGTTATCGTGGTAGATGGTTCTGGCATGCAGTGCCAGGAGCCTGCAAACGCGCTGACGAAAGCTGGTTTTGCGCAAGTATTCGTACTGAAAGAAGGCGTCGCTGGCTGGGCTGGCGAAAACTTGCCTTTGGTGCGCGGCAAATAATTTACCTGCCGTTTTTCATGATGCAGGCCGTTAGCTGCAATTAGGCCCCCAGCGACTTATTGTTATAAGCTTCTGGGGACACTCCATTTTGCTGCCGCCCTGCAACATGAAATTTCAGGGTAAAAAACAGGAGCTAATTTATGGCCAATGTTGAAATCTATACCAAAGAAACCTGCCCGTATTGCCATCGTGCAAAAGCACTGCTGAGCAGCAAGGGCGTGAGTTTTCAGGAGTTGCCGATCGATGGCAATGCCGCTAAGCGTGAAGAGATGATCAAACGCAGCGGTCGCACCACGGTTCCACAGATTTTTATTGACGCACAGCACATTGGTGGCTGTGATGACTTGTATGCATTGGATGCACGTGGTGGACTGGATCCCCTGCTGAAATAACGTGTGAACGTTGGCATTACATTGCGCAGTATTTTAAGGACAACACTTAAGGGTTTTCTACACATGTCAGAACAAAACAACACCGAAATGACTTTCCAGATCCAACGTATTTATACCAAGGATATTTCTTTCGAAGCGCCGAACGCGCCGCACGTTTTCCAGAAAGATTGGCAGCCAGAAGTTAAACTTGATCTGGATACGGCATCTTCTCAACTGGCAGATGACGTTTACGAAGTGGTACTGCGTGTTACCGTAACGGCCTCCCTGGGCGAAGAAACCGCGTTCCTGTGTGAAGTTCAGCAGGGCGGTATTTTCTCCATCGCGGGTATCGAAGGCACCCAGATGGCACATTGCCTGGGCGCATACTGCCCGAACATTCTGTTCCCGTATGCTCGTGAGTGCATCACCAGCATGGTATCCCGCGGTACATTCCCGCAACTGAACCTTGCGCCGGTTAACTTCGATGCGCTGTTCATGAACTATTTGCAGCAGCAGGCTGGCGAAGGTACTGAAGAACATCAGGATGCCTGATGAACCAACGTAATGCTTCAATGACTGTGATCGGTGCCGGCTCGTACGGCACCGCTCTTGCCATCACCCTGGCAAGAAATGGCCACGAGGTTGTCCTCTGGGGCCATGACCCTGAACATATCGCAACGCTTGAACGCGACCGCTGTAACGCCGCGTTTCTCCCCGATGTGCCTTTTCCCGATACGCTCCATCTTGAAAGCGATCTCGCCACTGCGCTGGCAGCCAGCCGTAATATTCTCGTCGTCGTACCCAGCCATGTCTTTGGTGAAGTGCTGCGCCAGATTAAACCGCTGATGCGTCCTGATGCGCGTCTGGTGTGGGCGACCAAAGGGCTGGAAGCAGAAACCGGACGTCTGTTACAGGACGTGGCGCGTGAGGCCTTAGGCGATCAAATTCCGCTGGCGGTTATCTCTGGCCCAACGTTTGCGAAAGAACTGGCGGCAGGTTTACCGACGGCCATTTCGCTGGCCTCGACGGACCAGACCTTTGCCGATGACCTCCAGCAATTGCTGCACTGTGGCAAAAGTTTCCGCGTTTACAGCAACCCGGATTTCATCGGTGTGCAGCTTGGCGGTGCGGTGAAAAACGTCATTGCCATTGGCGCGGGGATGTCCGACGGTATCGGTTTTGGCGCGAATGCGCGTACGGCGCTGATCACCCGTGGGCTGGCTGAGATGTCGCGTCTTGGCGCGGCGCTGGGTGCCGATCCTGCCACCTTTATGGGCATGGCGGGGCTGGGCGATCTGGTGCTGACCTGTACCGACAACCAGTCGCGTAACCGCCGTTTTGGCATGATGCTCGGTCAGGGCATGGATGTACAAAGCGCGCAGGAGAAAATTGGTCAAGTGGTGGAAGGCTACCGCAATACGAAAGAAGTCCGCGAACTGGCGCATCGCTTCGGCGTTGAAATGCCAATAACCGAGGAAATTTATCAAGTATTATATTGCGGAAAAAACGCGCGCGAGGCAGCATTGACTTTATTAGGTCGTGCACGCAAGGACGAGCGCAGTAGCCACTAAACCCAGGGAACCTTTGTTACCGCTATGACCCGGCTCGCGCAGAACGAGCCGGTCATTATCTCATCGTGTGGAGTAAGCAATGTCGTGTGAAGAACTGGAAATTGTCTGGAACAATATTAAAGCGGAAGCCAGAACGCTGGCGGACTGTGAGCCAATGCTGGCCAGTTTTTACCACGCAACGCTACTCAAGCATGAAAACCTTGGCAGTGCATTGAGCTACATGCTGGCGAACAAGCTGTCATCGCCAATTATGCCTGCTATTGCTATCCGTGAAGTGGTGGAAGAAGCCTACGCCGCCGACCCGGAAATGATTGCTTCTGCGGCCTGTGATATTCAGGCAGTGCGTACCCGCGACCCGGCAGTCGATAAATACTCAACCCCATTGTTATATCTGAAAGGTTTTCATGCTTTGCAGGCGTATCGCATCGGTCACTGGTTGTGGAATCAGGGCCGTCGCGCGCTGGCTATTTTTCTACAAAACCAGGTCTCTGTAACGTTCCAGGTTGATATACACCCGGCAGCAAAAATTGGTCGCGGTATCATGCTCGACCACGCGACAGGCATCGTCGTTGGTGAAACGGCGGTGATTGAAAACGACGTATCGATTCTGCAATCTGTGACGCTTGGCGGTACGGGTAAATCTGGTGGTGACCGTCACCCGAAAATTCGTGAAGGCGTGATGATTGGCGCGGGCGCGAAAATTCTCGGCAATATTGAAGTTGGGCGCGGCGCGAAGATTGGCGCAGGTTCCGTGGTGCTGCAACCGGTGCCGCCGCACACCACTGCCGCTGGCGTTCCGGCACGCATTGTCGGCAAGCCGGATAGCGATAAACCGTCAATGGATATGGATCAGCATTTCAACGGCATTAACCATACGTTTGAGTATGGTGATGGGATCTGACATTCTGTGATCGTGCCGGATGCGGCGTGAACGCCTTATCCGGCCTACCGCATCTTAATCTCTCAACACCGCTCCCGGATACCCCAGCTGGCGCCAGGCTTCATACACCACCACCGACACCGCATTGGACAGGTTCATGCTGCGGCTGTCCGGCACCATTGGAATACGAATTTTTTGTTCAGCGGGCAGGGCATCAAGAATGCTCGCTGGCAGGCCGCGTGTTTCCGGGCCGAACATCAGATAATCGCCATCCTGATAGCTTACGGCGCTGTGAGCAGGCGTACCTTTCGTGGTGAGGGCAAACAGACGCTGGGGATTTTCTGCTTCGAGAAACGCGCGATAGTCATGATGACGCGTAACGGCGGTAAACTCGTGATAGTCCAGCCCCGCGCGGCGCAGGCGCTTATCGTCCCAGGCAAATCCCATCGGTTCGATGATATGCAGACGAAAGCCGGTATTAGCGCAAAGACGGATGATGTTGCCAGTATTTGGCGGAATTTCTGGTTCGTAAAGTACGATGTTTAGCATACTGCCCCCTTAGTGCGGGGGCAGGATAGCAGATATTCGTCTAACCCTTAAGCTGCATTCCCTTTCGCCATTGGAGCCAGTGCCGCAGGCAACTCTTTACCCAGCCCCTGCACCAGCGAATCTTGCGTAATTTCGCTAATCGATTTCGCGCCAGTCAGCGTCATCGCCACTTTCATCTCTTTTTCGATCAGATTTAGCAGATTAGCTACACCCGCCTGGCCCGCTGTTGCCAGTGCATACAGGAAAGCACGACCCAGCAGTACGGTGTCGGCACCGAGCGCAATCATACGCACGACATCAAGCCCGTTACGTATTCCGCTATCCGCCAGAATGGCGATATCACCTTTCACCGCATCCGCAATAGCAGGCAGTGCACGAGCAGAAGAGAGTACGCCATCTAACTGGCGGCCACCGTGGTTAGAAACCACAATTCCATCAGCACCAAAACGTACTGCATCGCGCGCATCTTCCGGATCGAGGATCCCTTTGATCACCATCGGGCCATCCCAGAAATCGCGGATCCACTCAAGGTCTTTCCATGAGATGGACGGATCGAAGTTATTCCCCAGCCAGCCGATGTAATCTTCCAGTCCGGTTGGTTTGCCGAGGTAAGCCGAGATATTACCTAAATCATGCGGACGACCGTTCAGGCCCACATCCCACGCCCATTGCGGATGCGTCACCGCCTGCAAGTAGCGGCGCATTGCCGCGTTCGGGCCGCTCATCCCAGAATGCGCATCACGATAACGCGCTCCCGGCGTTGGCATATCCACGGTGAAAACCAGCGTCGAACAACCCGCGGCTTTTGCTCGCTCCAGGGCGTTACGCATAAAGCCGCGATCGCGCAGCACATAAAGCTGGAACCACATCGGACGTTTGATAGCCGGAGCCACTTCTTCAATCGGGCAAACGGAAACCGTCGAGAGAGTAAACGGAATGCCATGCGCATCTGCTGCTTTGGCAGCCTGAACTTCGCCGCGTCGCGCATACATGCCACACAAACCTACCGGACCTAGCGCCACCGGCATCGACAATTTCTCATTAAACAGCGTCGTTTCCAGGCTTAAGTCAGACATGTTTTTCAGAATACGCTGGCGCAGCGCCACTTCTGACAAATCTTCCACGTTGCGGCGCAGCGTGTATTCAGAATATGCCCCCCCATCCATATAGTGGAACAGGAACGGCGGCAGAATGCGTTGCGCTGCGGCGCGATAATCGCTGGCTGCGGAAATAATCATGCGTTTTTCTCCCTCGAATGCTCATTATGGTCACCAGGCAGGCGGGTAATACGTGCATGGCGAGCCTGATCTTCATCGAATCGTTTCATGGTGGTGTGAACAAAGCTAAGGTGCGCCATCATTGCTTTACGCGCCCCGTCAGCATCACCGGCAAAAATGGCGTCAATGACCGCCTGATGTTGTTCGGTCAGCTGTGAAAAAACCGGGGGTACCAGGTACATCCGCTGGCGGCTATGCTTCACAGAGGATTGCAGGACATCGAAGAAACCGCGCATGGTTTGCAGCAACACAATGTTATGTGAAGCTTCGGCAATCGCCAGATGAAAACGAACGTCCGCTTGTGAGGCGAGATCCGGGTCTTCACTTAGCGTTGCTTCAAAGCAAAGCTGAATCTTTTCTTTTTCTCCAGGTGTGGCGCGCATTGCTGCATGCCATGCGGTGCTGGCTTCAATGGCGTATCGGGCTTCCAGAATATCGAAACTGTAATCCGGATCATCGGCCATCAGCGTTTTCAGCGGCTGGACGATGTTTTGCTCCGACCATGTGTCATGACGCCAGCGAATAAACGTCCCGCCGCCACGTCGACTGAGCAGCACACCTTCGCTTACCAGTTTCGCCAGCGCCTCGCGCAGTGAATTTCTCGACACGCCGAGTTGCATCGCCAGTTGACGTTCAGCGGGCAACTTCATGCCCGCTTCCAGGTTTTTTTCATCAATCAGCGCCCGCACACGATCGGCAACCTCGTCTGACAGGCGTCTGGGTAAAACAATCATTAAGGAATCATCCACGTTAAGACATAGGCCTGAAGCGTGGTGATCACGCCCACCATACAGGTGAAGATCAGGCTGTGTTTGACAGTAAAGCGGAACAAATCAGACTCTTTGCCCACCAGGCCTACCGCCGCACAGGCGATAGCGATAGATTGCGGGGAGATCATCTTACCGGTGACACCACCGGTGGTGTTGGCAGCAACCAGCAACAGGTCAGAAACGCCAATTTGTTGTGCGGCGGTAGCCTGCAAAGCGGCAAACAAAGCATTAGATGACGTATCCGACCCGGTCAGGAATACCCCAAGCCAGCCGAGGAACGGCGAGAAGAAGGTGAATGCATGACCGGTGTGCGCCAGTGCCAGCGCCAGTGTTGATGACAGTCCGGAATAGTTCGAGATAAAGGCGAACGCCAGCACCATGCCGATGGAGTAGATAGGCAGAGCCAGTTCTTTCAGCGTGCTGCCGAAGGTGCTGATAGCGTCAGATGGTTTCATCTTCAGCCAGACAATCGAGAGCAAGGCAGCAAACAGAATGGCGGTACCGGTGGCAGAGAACCAGTCAAACTTAAACACGGCGGCATACGCTGTCGCTTCGCTGACCACTGGCGGCATACGGGCAACCAGTTTATCGAGGTACGGCACCGGAATGTTGATCACCCACTCATACAGCGCACCGCCTGAAGCGAACAGGGCTTTAAACGGCGGGATACTCCACAGCGTTACGGTGGCGGTCAGGAACAGGAACGGTGTCCAGGCGCGCAGCACCTGACCTGCCGTGTAACCTGTGTGAGCCAGCGTCATATCAACCTGTGACGCCCCTAAGTCACCGAAGCGGAATACGCGCACTGGTTGCCAGCGTTTGAGGAACAGTGTCAGACAGAGCAGCGATACCAGCGAAGAGATAATGTCTGGCAGTTCCGGCCCAATGAAGTTGGAACTGAGGTACTGTGCGATAGCAAACGAACCACCCGCAACCACGACCGCAGGCCAGGTTTCTTTGATACCGCGCCAGCCGTCCATAATCGCCATGATCCAGAACAGCACGATAATGGTCATAAACGGCAGCTGACGCCCCACCATCTGCCCAATCTCAAAGCTGTCGATGCCTGTTACCTGCCCGGCGACCAGAATCGGAATACCCATCGCACCAAATGCCACTGGCGCGGTGTTAACAATCAGGCACAGCCCGGCGGCGTACAGTGGTTTAAAGCCCAGACCGACCAGCAATGCGGCGGTAATTGCTACCGGTGCGCCAAAGCCTGCGGCTCCTTCAAGGAAAGCGCCGAAACAGAAACCGACGATCAGCATTTGCAGGCGCTGGTCAGGGGTTATCGAAAGAATAGACGAGCGGATGATGTCAAACTGCCCGGTTTTCACCGAGATCTTATAGACGAACACCGCTGCAATAATGATCCACGCGATGGGCCACAACCCGTAGAAGAAGCCATAAACCACCGAGGCCAGCGCGTTAGCGACCGGCATTTTATAGAACAGCAAAGCCACGGCAAGGGCGATTGCCACCGTCCATGAGGCGGCGACGTATCCTTTCAGTTTGAGCTTAATCAGCGCAAAGAAGAAAAACAGGATGGGAAGCGATGCTATCAGGCTGGAAAGCCAGATATTCCCGGCGGGATCGTAGTTTTGTTGCCAGAGATTCATTGCAGGTCTCCTGCAGTCCACACACGCCGTGTAATGAGTCTGTTGCTCATCTCCTTGTCACACGTTGTGTAAAAGTGGCACTGCCAATTGTGTTGTGTAGGGATAATGACAATGGATAGTTAACTAAATGTTATGCATTGGCAACATTGATGTGAGTTTTAATTGGGGAATTGTGAACCAGAGGTCAGATAAGCGAAGAATTGGTAGGGCCAATTCTGGGAGAGAGGTAATAAAGAAAAGGGCAATTCCCATCAGAGAATTGCCCTCAGATTGTTGATCTGGTGCGCCTTATCTTGCCGGATGCGGCGTGAACGCCTTATCCGGCCTACAGGGTAGTGCTGAATCACCCCGTAGGCCTGATAAGCGTAGCGCATCAGGCAATGTGGCGTTTACCCATTTGTTAATGGATGATTACCACTGAATACCGGCACCGAGTGCGGCGGAGTATTCACCCTGGCTATTGGTACTACCTTGTAATTTGTAGACCCAACGACCATTGGCGCTCACCATCGACACACCTAAAGCAACAGCCGATTCACCGTTGTAAGTACCGCCACCAATAGAGGCCATGCTGGCACCCGGCGTGTAAGCCTGCGGCAGACCGGTCATTGCCATTGCAGAAGCGATACCACCACTCAGCTTGCTTTCAGTTTTGGACAGTTTGTTATCCATCTCAACCATGCGCTGATCGGTGTATTGCTTCGTTTCCTGCACACTTTGCTTCAACTGCGCATAGTTCACTGCGTCGTTGTTGTTCACGCCAGCAGAAACGTTGCTGATGCGAGTCGTACCGCTATTGCCGCCACCGAGAGTGATGTTGCTGTAGTCGATAGAGCCATCAGCTTTGGTGTCGTAGCGAACGCCGCCTGCTTCAGAAGACTTCAGTTGCGAAACGTTAACCGCATCGGTGGCATTAACACCGGCAGCAACGTTGGTGATACGACGCTGGTTGGTAGAAGAACCCACAGAGATGGTGTTTTCTTCGTCTGCTACGGAACCCGTGCCCAGTGCGACGCTGTTGTCAGCGGCAGCAATGGAACCAGAACCAATCGCAACACTGTCTTTACCCTGCGCGTTGGCATCTGCGCCATCGGTGTTGGTCTTGAAGTACTTAGTGCTACCGGTGGTTACGATATCGCCAATGCCGTTTTCGATATTGGTCACGCGAGTATCCAGATTAGTGACCTGAGTGTTCAGGTTAGTAATGCTCTGGGTATTCTGGGAAACCTGCGCGTCCGTTACTTTCAACTGACCCACGTTAACCGCATCGGTATCCGCCGAACCTGCTGCGACGTTGGTGATCTGACGTTGACCGTCTTCACTGCCGACAGAGAACTCACCCACAGAGTTCTGCGGTGCATCCATGTTGTAGGCAGTGTAGTTGGTCTGCGCACCACGGGTAGTCTGAGAACCATTACCCATTGCAATGCTGTCGGCATGATTTGCGCGTGCGTTAGAACCGATAGCAATACCGTTGATCGCATCAGCCAGAACCAGCGTGTTCAGGCCGATACCAATACCCGCATTACCATTAACGATGGTTTTCGCGCCCATTGCCAGCGAGTCTTCACCGACTGCCAGTGAGTCTTCAGCCGTTGAGTTGGCGTGATAGTATTTGGTTGGTGTGGTTGCGACTGCACCAATGGCGTTTTGCAACTGGCGAACAGTGACCGCATCATGGGCTTCAGAACCATCCGCGACGTTGATGATTTGACGATATTTACCGTCATCACCAATCGACAACGCGCCAAGCAGTTCGCCATCCGTGGTGTCATAACCAATCACAACACCTTCTTCCGATACGCTGGTGTTACGAGTCCCTTTAACTATTACACGGCTGGAAACGGAACTGCTACCCAGAGCGATACCCGTATCAACTTCGCTGATGCTGTCCTGACCGATGGCTACACTGCTGGCATGAGAGGCAACTGCGTTATAACCTACAGCTGTAGCGCCAATACCTGAAGCGCTGGCATCGTTGAACGCTAAGCCGCTGTCGTTGGTACGTACATAGTTAATACCCGCACCGTTTTCCTCGATGTAGGTTTCGCTAGTGTTACCAGCAAGCTGGTTAATCATTTGGCTATTTTGCGTAACCAGAATATTGGTTGCGTTTAACTGGGAACCGTTAACAGCATCGGTACTGGTTGTGGAGAGATCACCAGCCGCAACGTTGGTGATTTTGCTGGCATTGCCATCATGGCTGGCGTTGTAGGCACCTGCGTCTTCATCCCACAGCAGCGCGTTATTATCGAGCGCATCCAGGGCTTCACCGACGTTGTTGTAATCGGTATTTGCAATGGTGTAAGTCGGTGCAGTGATAGTACCGTCAGCGTTGACTTCTGCATCACCACCCAGCGCATCAGCGATGTACTTATTAGTGCTATAGAGCTGTGAGCCATTAATGGCATCGTTGCTGGTGGCAGAGACTGCACCGTTAGCGACGTTAGTGATTACACTGGCAGTTTTATCTTTCCCGTGAGCGGCGCTAAATGCACCGTTACCGCCATTGGCTGTTGTATCCCACAGCAGAGCATCATCCAGCGTGGTATCGATCGCTTCCAGCGCGTCACCGACGTTGTTGTAACTGCCGCCAGCGATGGCATAAGTTGGTGTAGTGATACTGCCGTCAGTGTTCACCACAGCATTCCCGCCCAGAGCATCGGCAATGTAGTCACTAACACCATAAAGTTGTGAACCGTTAATGGCGTCGCTGCTGGTGGACGAGACTGCACCGTTTGCAACATCAGTGATTACACTGGGAGCATTATTAATGCCGTGTTTGGCGCTGAATTTGCCTGCGGTTGCATCCCAAAGTAGGGCGTCGCCGAGTGATGTGCTAAATGATGTGTTAATGGCTGCCAGAGCATCACCGACGTTAGTGTAGTCAGTACCACCAATAGTGTAGGTTGGCCCACTTAATACACCCGTATCGCTGATATCAGCACCACCACCAAGATATGACGTAAATGAATCCGCTACGCCATAAAGTTGTGAGCCATTAATGGCATCAGTGCTGTTAGAAGATATCTTGCCAGCCAGTAAGTTGGTGATCTTGCTGGTAGCTTCGGTACCGTGCGCGGCGCTGAATGCGCCAGCCGCTTTGTTCCACAGCAGAGAATCGTCCTTAAGGTCGCCAACGGAATCCGTCAGGTTAGTGATGTTGGTGGTGTTGGTCGACACGTTATCGTTGGTGGTTTTGAGCTGGGAGCCGTTAACGGCGTCAGTGCTGCCAGCTGTCAGGTCACCGGCTTTGACATTGGTGATCTTGCTGGTGGCGTCAGTGCCGTGCGCGGCGCTGAATGCGCCAGCTGTTTTGTTCCACAGCAGGGAGTCGTCACCGAGACCGTTAACAGCGTCAGTCAGGTTGGTGATATTGGTGGTGTTAGTGGCGATGTTGGTGGTGTTGGTCGTCACGTTGTCGTTGGTGGTTTTGAGCTGGGAGCCGTTAACGGCGTCAGTGCTGCCGGCAGTCAGGTTGCCAGCGGTGACGTTAGTGATTTTGCTGGTGGCTTCGGTGCCGTGTGCGGCACTGAATGCTGTGCCGTTCCACAACAGAGCATCCTGCTGCAGGTCGTACAATTGAGAGCCGTTTACTACATCGGTGCTGGTTGCAGAAACCGTACCTTTAGCAACATTAGTGATTTTGTTGGTGGCATTTGCACCGTGATTGGCGCTGAACGCCCCCGCGGTTTTATTCCATTGTAGGGTATTATTGTCGATTCCTGACAGAGCATCACCCACGTTATTATAGGTTCCGCTTCTCAACGCGTAGCTTACTGCGGTTACGGTGCCATCGCTGCCTACAGTAGCGCCTCCTCCGAGTCGCTTGGCGACTGAATCACTGATCGTATAAAGCTGTGAGCCGTTGATGGCATCGGTACTGGTGTTGCTTATGGCACCAGCAGCCATATTAACAATTTTGCGTTTTGTTGCGCTGTTGCCAACTGAAACCGTATTGCTTGCATCTGTGGTCGATCCTGCGCCGATAGCGACAGAATTGTCGGTCGCTGCTGCAGCCCCTACACCGATGGCGACAGAATCATTGCCGTTTGCCCTGGACTGGCTACCGAAAGCAAGGCTGTTGCTGCCACCAGCGGCACTACCCTCTCCCAATGCGATGGCATTCTCTCCCGAGGACAAACTGTTACTTCCCAACGCGATTGAGTTCACTTTGCTTGCAATGCTACCTTGCCCCAGCGCAATCGCATTTTGTTCGCTGGCTTCACTGGTGTTACCTAATGCAATACTGGATTCGCCAGATGCCTGACTTGCATTACCCAGGGCCATCGAATTCACTCCCAGGGCTTGCGTTTTGTTCCCTATCGCGATGGCGTTATCGTTCGAACTGCTACTGTCAGCACCTATTGCCAGTGAGCCAGTGCTATTAGCTGTAGATTTTCTGCCGAATGCGAGGCTATCAGCACCGCCAGCTTTGCTACTTGCTCCCAGCGCCATTGCATACTCTTTTGACGCATTGGCATTATCACCGAGGGCGATGCTCATAATTTCGTAAGCTTTAGCCGTATTTCCTAACGCAATAGTTTTTTCACCATCGGCAAGGGAGGAGTCCCCAATAGCAAGAGATGTAAAACCATTCGTCTTTGCGTAACGACCAAAAGCCATCGAACGATCGCCATTTGCTACTGACGATGCACCTAGCGCGACACTTCTGTCACCCATTGCTTTTGCACTAACCCCGAACGCCATGGATGCTCCACCAGTTGCAAGGGTTTTTGACCCGATGGCAGAACTGTACTCACCTTCGGCTATCGCGTCATATCCTAAAGCTGTACTCGCGCCACTAGTGTTCATAAAGGTATTTGCTTTTGCCCCTTTACCGATAGCAACCCAGCCGTCACCTGCTGAGCCATCGCCATAATCAGTTGGCTGCCCAGTGTAATTATCTGCACTTGCCCCAAACGACGACAACAACCCACCCGCAACCAGTGCAGAAATTAACAGCTTACTGCGCCCGCTTTTTTTACCACGGCTCTTCGCCGTTTCGCTGGCAACGGTGTAACTGCCTGTTGCCGGATTCCAGATAACTTTAAATATTTTGTTCATTATTGATGCTCTCTATTCCTTGATATAAGCGCAGAAGCTGCATTTATTTTTTGTTTTTCCGCTGTGGAGATTCAGCAGGTTGAAGACGGTCGAACTGAATATTTGCCATGTTGATGGCTAATTTCAGATATTTGAGGTTGTTGGGCGAGACACCTTTTAGCGTCAAATTAATGTCTTGCCATTGACCTGGTAATAATTTCAGGGAGGAGTTCATTGCGGTACTAAATAGCAATTGCTGCCATTTTGCTAATGCGTTGATGTCGGTGGGTTTTTCTCCCCCCCATGTTGCGTAGAAACCCATATTTGATACAGGAACACTTAATAAGTTAACCAGTGAAATACGAATAACACTGCCGTTTTCTACTGCGTCAATAGACAGTATTTTCCCTGCCAAACCAACAGAGCCGTTATTTAAAATAAAGTATTGGGTTTGTGCCGGGTTAAATTCTGTAAAGACAAATTCGTCCTGTTTGTTTTTAACTGCCTTCACCACACCAGCGAGCGTTTTGGTACTGTTTATGATGGTAGTTTGTTGTTTTTCAAAGTGTTCTATCTTGCGCTTGTCGAGTTCTTGTTGTTTTTCAAGCGCCTCAATTTTGCTTTTTTGCAACTCTTGCTGTGTAACGAGATCGTCGACCTTACTCGCTTTTTCAATATAGTCACACCCTACCAATAAGCAAAGTTGCAATATCATTAACACGCTTAACAGTGTTTTCTTTAGGTTCATAGGATGAATTCCTTTTCATAATCCCGATACAGTTGATAATTACGGCACAATCATTTTTTTTATGAATGATTGGAATGGGGCATATCCGCAAAATAAATTTGTTAGAGAGTTTTTGTATTAATTGGTTGTGCGAATATGTTATTAAATGTCAAACGATTTCAGTTTGTAGCCAATAATATTAATCGCGCGGATTTTAATGATCGGTGTCAATCGATGTCAAATGTTTCACCGGATAAAGGCACAGGGCAGGGAAAGGTAAATATTCAGTTGAGTGATGTTTTATTGTGGAATTTGCGAAGCTGATTGAAAAATTTAAATAATTAATTATGTTTCGAGCATTGATATGCGGAAATTCATTGTTGATATTGATACATCATTCTTTAATGTGTACCTGATTTTCAGAATTTAGCCTGCTACGATCGCTCAGAAGTGTAGGTGGAGTTGAATATATAATGTTAAGAACGTTATAAAGATTCGATCTCTGAAACAGGCTCCTGCATGTGCCAGCAGGAGCGAGTAAATGGTGAGAGGCTGTGATTACAGCGACGAGAAAGGAACTTAAAACGCAGTCTTTGAGAACCCTGTCATCTCTTGCAGGCCCATTTCGCGGCCCAGCGCGGTCATTGGGTGCACAACCACCAGTCCGCGAACACTTTTTTTCAGCTTGCCCATATCAGCCTGCTCTTTTTTGGTGATTGCACGCTGGAACGGCATCTTCATCAGTTTCTGCGCTTCTTTGCTGAGTTTCTGGCTGTGAACTTCGCGCAGGCGAGCAATTTCTGCTTCCAGAGTGGCTTTCTCTTTTTCCAGTTCGGCATATTTGTCTGCGGCTTCAACCAGCGACAGATCGGCCTGCTGGTGACGGATGGCGTCCAGACGATCGCTGAGACGTTTGATTTCGTTTTTTTCGACTTCTTTCATGTGATGACTTCTGATAGAGATAAATTTATAGCCTCTAGTATGCGCGACCAGGTGCTTTGTTCACAACTGATGGCATTGTAATAGTTCCAGATTGTAACCATTTATGCGTTAAAAAATCACCCAATACATTGATTAGTTAAGAAATTTAAAGAAAAAAGATAGTCAACAGAAGCAGGTGATTATTGAGGATTGAGCACGTTTTCCTTAATGTCATTTATACCGGGATCTAAACTAAAATTGGCGGCCGCGCATTCCCGGCGCGGGGTAATACGGAGATATCATCATGGGCAAATTAGGTGAAAACGTTCCGCTTCTTATCGATAAAGCCGTAGATTTCATGGCATCCAGCCAGGCGTTCCGGGAGTATCTGAAAAAACTACCTCCCCGTAACGCGATTCCGTCCGGAATACCTGATGAAAGCGTGCCGTTATATCTACAACGTCTGGAGTATTATCGTCAGCTTTATCGTCCGAAACAGGTAGAGGAGAAGTAAGCGAAAGTACTTACTTTTGAAAGGCTTTTTTTAAGCTGATTTTGGAAATCAGCTCTGTCAGTGAAAGGACCATTGTTGATCGCACAGCCTGTTGGTAACGCTGAATTTGCATTGCATACAAACTGGAGTCTGCAGGTTCAAACTGTGGCGGGCGTGGTTACGCCGCCACGCAATGCAGTTCACCAAAGGGTCCAAGTATTTCGTCGTCGGTAAAAGCGTACTCGTTGCCGTCGTGATTTAGCTCTTCACGCAATGCCATCAGCAGTTCCGCATCTTCGTATTCCTGGCGGTTAATGACGCCCAACCCGTAAATGAGTTTTAAACGCACAGAAAGATCGCCCAGCGGACCATCGCCGTCGAGTAACGGTTCTACAGCATACTTCACCGCGTAATCGTCTTTGCGGAATACCTGAAGCACCAGAAGATTTACCGCCTCGGTCAAAAGCTCGACGGCGGTGATCAGAAAGCTTCGCACGGTTTTGCCAGCATTCAGACGCTCAAGCACACGGTTTTCAAAGGCCTGGGTTTGTTCCATTGTTGCCTGCATATCTGACAATCTGTTATTCGGGCGCAGGGTATCCTGCGCCTGGTCCACCATTATTGCATTGCTTTATAAGCGGTTACCGCCTCGGATACAACCTCGCTGTTGGCATCAAGACCGGAAATCTGTGCCAGCGCGGCTTGTGGGCCTTTGTCGGCAATCAGCGCTGCCAGTTCCTGAGCCTGCGGGTCATCTTCACTGCGGAAGTGCATTGCAGCGGCAATACCTTCAATCAGGTTTTTATGTGGCAGACCATATTCCAGGGTTCCGAGCAGTGGCTTGATCAGACGGTCGCCAGCACTCAGTTTACGCAGCGGCTGACGGCCTACGCGTTCTACATCATCTTTCAGGTACGGGTTCTCGAAACGACCGAGGATTTTCTGGATGTATGCCGCATGTTTGTCAGCATCAAAGCCGTAGCGCTTGATCAGTACCGCGCCGCTTTCTTCCATTGCCCCTTTTACCACCGCGCGGATTTTCTCGTCGAGAATTGCGTCACGAATGGTCTGATGACCGGCCAGTTTTCCGAGGTACGCGGTTATAGCATGACCTGTATTCAGGGTGAAGAGTTTACGTTCGACAAATGCCATCAGATTGTCGGTTAATTCCATGCCTGGGATGTTCGGCAGCGCGCCTTTGAACTGGGTTTTATCAACAATCCATTCGCTGAATGTTTCTACCGTCACTTCCAGCGGATCGTTAGTTGCCGAAGCCGAAGGCGGTACGATGCGGTCAACGGCGGAATCAACAAAGCCAACGTGTTCTTCTACCCACGCTTTGGCATCTTCCGGCAGGGCGTTCATCACATGGCCTTTCAGCTGCGTGGTGCCGCGGACCATGTTTTCACAGGCGATGATGTTCAGCGGAGATTCATTACCTTGTTCTTTACGTTTCACCAGCCCTTTGGCGATGGCCGGAGCAATACGTTCCAGCACGACAGGGCCAACGGCGGTAGTGACTAAATCGACCTGAGCAATCAGATCAACGACATCATCGCCAATGCTGCTGACGGCATTGACGCCGGAAACGGTATCTACCTGCTCGGTTTCACCAACCACATGAACCTGATAGCTATGACGGGCATTCAGGGCATCAAGTACCACCTGATTTACATCGGCAAACGTCAGTTGGATACCCGCGTCCGCCAGCAGTTTACCGATAAAGCCACGACCGATATTACCTGCGCCAAAATGTAATGCTTTCATAGTATTAACCTTCATCAATGTTTTTACCCGAGAGGGCTGGGGTGAGGCTTTTCCCTCACCCAAACCCTCTCCGTGAGGAGAGGGGCTTTTTGCCGGATGCGGCGTAAACGCCTTATCCGGCCTACGTGTTTGGCACCGACCTGTAGGCCTGATAAGACGCGTCAGCGTCGCATCAGGCATTGTGTACCGACTGCCGGATGCGGCGTAAACGCCTTATCCGGCCTAAC
>ERZ791718.304-NODE-304-length-28331-cov-2.099378_pt1 | contig 28331 bp, 23 predicted proteins | sample MGYA00510349_ERZ791718 | MGnify/ENA primary metagenome ERZ791718 (study PRJEB30046, sample SAMN00715136) | human gut metagenome | study: EMG produced TPA metagenomics assembly of the A metagenome-wide association study of gut microbiota in type 2... | reverse complement strand
CATCTTGGTCAGCTCGCCCTCCGGAACATCCGGGTGTTCCCGAAACAGGAAGTCGCTGGATACCAGCTCCAGTACAGCATCTCCTAAGAATTCGATACGTTCGTAGTTCTCTGTTTTGTTGATCTTTTGTTCATTGGTATAGGAGCTGTGGGTCAGAGCCTGCTTCAGCAATGCTTTGTTGTGAAAGCAATAGCCGATGCGCTGCTCCAGCACGTCCATTGTATAACCATCCAACATTTTCTTGTCCTCACTATATTCCGTAGTCCCGGCTATGGTAAGAAACGCGGCACGTTTTCACTCTGTCGCAGAGCGTAACGGTACATAGGCGTGGAAAATACCCACGCCAAGTACCGACGTCTGCTTACGGCGCGCTTATTCTTACCATAGCCGTGCCTACTGGACTACATCAAATTGCGATTGTATAAACTGAAAAACAGGAACAGTGCCTTGTGAGCAAGCTCTCGGTCACAGTTCCTGTTTTGTCTTTGCATGGCTCGTAGCTTTACTAGTTCACTGCGTTCTTGATCATCTCTACAGCGTCTTCTACTGTAGTAACCTGCTCTGCGGTCTCAGCAGGGATCTCGATATCGAACTCTTCCTCAATGCCCATGATGATCTGGTATACATCGAGGGAATCAGCGCCCAGGTCATCCTGGAATGTAGTCTCCATGGTGATCTCATCGGGATCTACGTTTAATACCTCAGCAATGATTTTCTTCAACTTTTCAAATTCCATAACAGTTCCTTCTTTCCCAAATATTTCTCTTGATTAATTATTCTCTGCAGCCTTATCTTCCAGGCTGATCTGTTCTTTGATCTTCTCGTTGATCTTCTCTTCCTTAAAAGCAATACACTGCAAAATAGAATTCTTCACTTCCACTGCCTTGCTGCTTCCGTGAGTCTTCACTACCAGACCGTTCAGTCCGAGTAGCGGAGCACCACCATACTGGGAAGTATCAAAACTCTTTAATGTAGTCTTGAGTGCCGGTTTCACAAGCAGTGCACCCATTTTACTGCGAAGCGTGGACATCATCCCCTGCTTCACCTGATGCAGAAGTGCGGAGCTTACACCCTCATACATCTTCAAGATCACATTGCCCACAAACGCTTCACAGACAATGACATCTGCCGCACCTGCCGGAATGTCTCTTGCTTCCACGCTGCCGATGAAATTGATCTCCGGGCAATTCTTAAGAAGCGGGAAGGTTTCTTTTACCAGTGCGTTACCCTTCTCCTCCTCAGCACCGATATTCACAATGCCGACTCGTGGGTTCTTTACTCCCATAACGCTTTCCATATAGACACTGCCCATTTTGGAAAACTGGACTAACATGGAAGGTCTCGCATCTACGTTGGCTCCACAGTCTAACAGAAGGCTTACGCCCTTCTCTGTAGGGATCAGGGGGGCTAATGGCGGTCTCTCCACACCGCGGATACGACCTACGATCACCTGTCCACCTACCAGTACCGCACCGGTACTTCCCGCAGATACAAATGCATCGCATTCGCCGTTCTTCACCATATACATGGCTTTGACAATGGAGGAATCCTTCTTCCGACGGATTGCCATGACCGGAGGTTCTGCCGTCTCAATGACTTCTTCAGCATGTACGACTTCCAGCTGCTCTGCATCATAGCTGTACGCCTTTAATTCCTCACGGATCACAGGCTCCTTGCCTACCAGGAATACTTTGACGCGCTTATCTGCGTTGACAGCTTCCACAGCACCTTTTACGATCTCTGCCGGAGCATTATCGCCACCCATTGCGTCTACAGCAACATTTACATATTCTGCCATTTCGTCGTTCCTTTACCTGTTTATGTTTATCCGCTCATCATCAAACCGCTCCGTGGATCGCACCAAACAGTTTGATGATGGCAGATTCATTCTTACTATACTAAAGGCGTATATAAAAAGCAAGTGATTTTTTTGTGAAAGCAAAAGGAGATTCCATCCGGAATCTCCTCTTCTCTTTTCACTTAATTTCGCTTCATTGATTTATCAATTAATCAACGCTTACGACCTGCTTCTTATTGTAAGAACCGCAAGCCTTGCAAACTCTGTGAGGCATCATCAGTGCACCACATTTGCTGCACTTTACCAATGTAGGAGCGCTCATTTTCCAGTTTGCTCTTCTCTTATCTCTTCTACCTTTGGAAGATTTATTCTTAGGACAAATAGACATCGTTACACCTCCTTATTCGCGTTGAAGATATCTTGGATTGCTGCCATACGAGGATCCGGTACGAAAGTATCGCAACCACATTCCTTCAGATTCCTGTTCTGACCACATACAGGGCAGATACCCTTGCAGTCTTCCTTACACAGGATCTTTGCCGGCCAATTCACCAGAATTTCATCGTACACAAAAGCCTCTACATCCAGCTGCCATCCATCCATAAAGCTCTGCTCGGTATCTTCTTCCTCACTTACTTCCGCTTCCGGAGAATAAACGATTCTGTCAAACTTAAGCTTCATTGCTGTAGGTACTTCAGTAAGGCACCTGTCACATTTCGTGTCAAAGGTAAGCTCTGCAGTGCCGGTTACTTTTGCCTTGTTCACACCGATGTTGGTAAAAGTAAGATGAATGGGTGTCTTCTCCATAATAGAGAAATCTCCCTGGCGGCTCTTAAAGCTTGTCATCGCAAGCGGAATGGCAACAGTCTCTACCTTGCCTTCGGATGTTAATACATCAGATAAACTTACTAACATAGCGACTCCTATGCAATATGTTGCGTAGAAAACACAAGTCTCCTACGATGTGTTGATTCACACACTGACTTATTATACATAGGCAATACTCTTTTGTCAACAAAATTTTGTAGGATTTTCATACAATTTTTGTATCCTATGTCCGCCTACTTTTCCAGTCCGTAACTGCGGATTGTCCATCCCATCTCATCATATCCAAACGTCATAAACAGATACGATAGCGAATCCTCCTGTACCGGCCGGAACTCTACTTCCACCGTGCAGTCACCCTTGCTGTCCGTATCCACCCCGGAAAGTCCCTTGATTCCCATGATCTCAGCTTTGCCTGTGTATTCCTCTTGAAAATATGTATTTGTGAAGTCCTTTGCTATCCGGTACACGGTCATTCTATCCGCTGTTCTCTCCACTTCTTCCAGTATTTTCAAGTCATCGTCGCCACTCATAAGACCGTATCTCAGATTTAAGAAATAATATATTTCTATGTCATCAGGCCTTTTTCCCTCCTCCGACCATTTCACATATTGCTCCGCCTGTTCATCGGAAACATCTTCCTGATTGGTAAATACGATCATGATGAGTGCCATGTCCGGTTCTATATCTTTCTTTTCGATAATATTCAGGGAATGAAAATACATTTCCTTATAGTCTTCCTCTACAGTCCCGGCATCCACATCACCCCTAAGCATATAATATGTACTTCCGTCGAATTCAACATAAGAAAGGCTCCATTTTTCATTAAAGAGTTCATTTGCCATCAATAATTGCGCCGGGTTCCCCTGTGTGGACTGCTCATAGAATTCCGTCAGCAGTTCTGCCCCGCTGCACTCCTCGAATTGATCACTTAACACATACACCGGATAGGCTTTCAGTTCTTCTATATTTAACGGAAGTTCAGACAGTTCCTGTAAGATCACCTGCGGATCTCTATTCCCTTTCAAATTTTCCAGGATGGTATCTGTCTGCACAAACGCTTCCGCTTCCTGCACTGCCTCCTGTGTCTGTTCGGCTGTCTGTTCGACGGTGCTGGAGGTACTTACCGTTTCACTTTCCTGCACGACATTTTTACTCTCAGTTTCCTGCGTTTCTCCGCCGCAGGCCGTAAGAAATAAACATGCCAGAATTACCCCGGTCAAACGTTTCCTTCGCCAGCATTTTTTACTCATCTTCATGCCCCGTTCCCTCCCACAGTCTACGATGGTTGTTTTATCAAATTATAGCAGATAATAACACACCATTGCATCATACTTGCATCATTTCCCTCTCTTTTTATTTTCAGATACAAAAACCGGAGCAGTCTTTGCGACCACTCCGGCTTTCCTATCACTTTCTTATTTCCTTATTCTTCGTAATCTTATTTACGCTTCCGCTACGGCCTCTTTCATGCTCTTCACATATTCTCCGATATAGGGAGCTGCGTCTTTACCATACTTTGCAATGATCTTCACAATGGCACTTCCGACAATGGCTCCGTCGGATATGTATGCCATAGCCTTGGCCTGCTCGGGAGTGCTGATGCCGAAGCCGATAGCACAGGGAACGTCGGTCACGGCGCGGATGCTTTCCACGATAGCAGGCAGATTGGTCTTGATCTCGCTGCGCACACCGGTGACACCCATGGAGCTTACCACATAGATGAATCCTTCCGCCTCCGATGCGATCTGGCGGATACGGCTCTCGGAAGTGGGTGCGATCATGGAGATCACCTTCACGCCATGGGCTTTGGCGGGAGCCTCCACCTCCGCCTTCTCTTCATAAGGCACATCGGGAATAATGATAGCACTGATGCCCAGCTCCTCACACTTTGAAAAAAATTTCTCATACCCATAATGGAATACGGGATTTACATAAGTCATAAACGCCAGGGGGATCTCCGACTGTTCCCGCACTCTCTTCACGATCTCAAACACACCGTCCGTGGTCATACCGTTGCTAAGAGAACGGATATTTGCCTCCTGGATCACCACGCCTTCCGCCGTGGGATCGGAAAAGGGGATACCGATCTCTATGAGATCCGCCCCTGCCTTTTCCATCTCTAAAATAAATTTTACGGTGCTGTCCGCGTCCGGGTCTCCTGCGGTAAGGAAAGCTATAAATGCTTTTTTATTGGGAGTATCAAATACTTTATCCAAATAATTATTCATTGTTGTTATCTCCATCTTCTTATTTTGTAATTTCTGTTTTGATTTTTACTTTCTTCTGTCTGTTACTCCTATGATGGCTTTACCGTCAAAACGATCAGTCATGAATATCCACGCCACGGTATCTTGCGATGGCTGCCACATCCTTGTCACCTCTTCCGGACAGACATATGATAATGCTCTGATCCGGGCTGTAATTCTTTGCGATCTTACGCACCTGTGCTACCGCATGGGCACTCTCAATGGCGCAGATAATTCCCTCGGTTCTTGCCAGATATTCAAAGGCATCTACCGCCTCATCATCCGTAATGGGCACATACTGCGCTCTGCCGATGTCATGCAGATAAGCATGCTCCGGTCCGATGCCGGGATAATCCAGTCCTGCAGAAATGGAATATACGGGAGCGATCTGTCCGTACTCATCCTGGCAGAAGTAGGATTTCATACCATGGAAGATTCCGAGACGACCGGTTGCGATGGTTGCCGCAGTTTCCGCAGTATTCACGCCACGTCCTGCTGCCTCACAGCCGATGAGTTCTACATCCTGATCCTCAATAAAGTTATAAAACGCACCCATGGCATTACTACCGCCGCCCACACAGGCTACCACGGCTGCCGGAAGCTTTCCCTCTGTCTTCAGGATCTGCTCTTTTGCTTCCTGACTGATGACACTCTGAAAATCTCTGACGATCATGGGGAAAGGATGCGGTCCCATAACGGATCCCAGTACATAATGAGTGTCTGCTACACGGTTGGACCATTCTCTCATGGTCTCATTGACAGCATCCTTTAAGGTCATGGTACCGGAAGTCACAGGATGCACCTTTGCTCCCAAAAGCTCCATACGATAAACATTCAGTGCCTGTCTGTCGGTATCTTCTTTTCCCATGAAAATCTCGCATTCCATCCCTAAAAAGGCTGCTGCCGTTGCGGTAGCCACACCATGCTGTCCGGCACCGGTCTCTGCGATCAGGCGGGTCTTACCCATCTTCTTGGCAAGCAACGCCTGTCCCAGGGCATTGTTGATCTTGTGGGAACCGGTGTGGTTTAAGTCCTCTCTCTTCAAATAAATTTTCGCACCACCCAGATCCTTCGTCATCTTCTCCGCATAGTACAACAGAGAAGGGCGTCCTGCATATTCATTCAGCAGCTTATTTAGTTCCGCATTGAATTCAGGATCCTTCTTATAATGCTCATAGCACTCCTCCAGATGGATCAGTTCATTCATCAATGTCTCGGAGATATATTGTCCTCCGTGGATTCCGTAACGTCCTTTGCTCATGTGTTCCTCCTTCATATAAATGAAACGCCCTCTGTACAGAAAGCCTTTTCTTTTCCTGCACAAAGGGCGAAAACTCTCGCGGTACCACCTTTGTAATACTCATCATGTCCTTTAACGGGGACGATCCGGGAATGCCTACAGGGCAATGTACCACATTCAACATTCCAGTTCCGGAGCTACCTTCCACACTGCATCCTGTGGATATCTTACAGCCATTGCAGGAACATTCTGCACAAAAACTCTGCCAATGCTCCACTTCAATGAATATCCTTCTCTTTCAGGAATTCCATGTGTACTCCTCTCCATCATCACTTTTTTATACATAATTTAATCTTACTTGCGGCTCTCTTTTTTGTCAAGAAGATTTCTGTGAAATTCACTATAATTCCTCTTCTACCATGTTCTTTTCCCGATGGAACATATCGTAGATACATGGAATGACAATCAGCGTCAGAACGGTACCATAAACCAGTCCTCCAATCAGTGTGATTGCCATCGGACGCATCATGTCGGAACCGTCACCGATTCCAAGAGCCGTAGTCAACATTGCAAGAACCGTAGTCAGTACCGTCATCAGAATCGGACGCACCCGGGTCTTTCCGGATGAAATAATCGCCTCATGCTTAGAAACACCCGCTTTTCTTGCCTGATTGATATAATCAATCAGTACAATACCGTTGTTTACAATAAGACCTGCCAGCATGATAAATCCAAGCATTGCAAGGACATTGACTTCCTGCCCTGTCAGAAGCAGAGCAATAAAGCCTCCGGTGAAGGCAAGCGGAATCGAGAACATAATGATAAACGGAGAAACGAGTGACTGGAACTGTACCACCATGATCAGATAAATAAAGATAACTGCCAGTATCATCATCAGAACCAGCTGGCTCATGGAATCACTGATGGTTTCATCCTCTCCGGTCATTTCGATGTGATATCCTTCCGGCACTTGCAGTTTATCGATACTCTTTTGGATTTTGTTGCTGAGCAGTGTGACATTATGCTCCTCGTCCACACCACAGGATACCGTGATATAACGCGTCTGTGCATCCCTCTTGATGGTACTAAGGGTTGTCGTATCTTTCATTTCACAGATTTTTGTAAGTGGTATCTCTTTTTCTTTTCCCTCTTTATCTGTATAGGTAAACGTCATCTGCCTGATGTCATCCAGCTTTGTATCTGTCTGTTCCTCGGTCTGCACATAAACCTTGTAATCTTTGACATCTGTAGAAATCGTGGTCGCACTCTTACTGTCAGCCATCTTCGCACTGACAAGCTGGTATACCTGTGCAACGGTATATCCATATTCCGCAGCCTTTTCTTTGTCCACAGATATGGTAAGCTGTGGTTCGGTATCTTCTAATCCATCGTCCACATCCACCGTTCCCTTTGTCTGCTTCATCACATCTGCCACTTCTTTGGCAAGCTTCTGCAGCGTATCAATATCATTTCCTTTAATTCTGACGGAAAGACCGCTGCCGAAATAACTGCTGTAATCCATGGAAGAACTGTTGGTTTCTACTTTGCAGTCCAGATCTTTCGTCCTGCTGACAATTTTTTCTTCCACATCCGATGCTTTGACTTTGGAGTCCTCATCCAGCAGGATATACATGCTGACGCTGTCATTTCCTCCACCCATCAGATTCATCGTGGAATCTCCACCAGCCATCGCTCCGACCGTCTTGATTCCTTTGATTTTTGAGATTCTCTGAATCACATCATCCGATGCCTGTGTTAATTCCTCAAAAGTCAGTTTCTCACCCTCTTTTGCAGAAATCGTGACGGAAAGCTGATTTGTCTCCATATCCATATCCATAAAGTTTAAGCCTTTTGAAAGTGACAGTGCTGCACTTGCGATCAGAAGAACCACCGCAATAATCAGTACCAGTGGTTTGAAACGCAGACACCACTCCAGCACTCTGCCATACCATTCCCGGACGGCATCGAACCACGGATGACGGATATCTTTTGTTTTTCTGAGTGTAACAGAAGCCATCGCCGGGACAAACGTCAATGCCACGACTAGACTCGCCGCCAGGGTATATGCAATCGTCAGGGCAAGATCCACAAACAGCTGCCGGGTAATTCCCTCTGTAAAAATAATCGGCGCATAGACGCTGATCGTGGTAAGCGTTGACGCAATGATCGCACCCGTCACCTGTTTTGATCCTTCTACCGCTGCTTTCCGGATGGAATAGCCTTCTCCGCGCAGACGATAAATATTTTCAATGACAACAATTGAGTTGTCCACAAGCATACCAATACCAAGCATCAGTCCGGACATGGAAATAATATTTAAGGTAATTCCGGTAAAGTACATCAGCACGATTGCAGCGACAACGGAAAGCGGTATGGAACATGCAATCACGATTGTCGGTTTGATATCTTTCAGGAACAGCAGCAATACCAAAATAGCAAGGATTGCCCCCCAGATCATATTCTGCATTACAGAGTTTACAATCATGTCAATGTATACGCCCTGATTCATCAATACATTCAGGTGGAGCTTGGAATCTTCTTTTTCTAACGCTTTGAATTTATCCAGAATACGATTCGTAACTTCTCCGGTAGAATATCCGGTCTGTTTTTCCATCGAAAGCATAATGCCAGGATTGCCATTAATCACGGCATACGTCTCATCGGAATTATCCGTCACTTTGACTTCTGCCACATCCGAAAGACGGATCGTATCGATTCCGTCGATTCCCATATCCATAAGCGGCAGATCTTTTAATTCATCGACATCCTGCACGGCATCTCCCACGCGGATCAGATACTGAGTATCCCCGTCCATGGCATATCCCGCCGGCATATCAAAATTCTGCGCGGCAAGCAGGCTTGTGATGGTATCTTTGCTCAGCACTTTATTCAGATCTGCGGAATCATATGCCGTATCTTTGGCTTCATCCAGTTTACTCTGTGCGCTCTCCAAGGAGGAGGCTGCATTGGCCAGTTCGGTAGAAGAAGCACTGACCTGAAGTGCCGTCATGGATGCATTGGCATTCAGCGTATCTAAAGCCGAGGCCAGGCTGACTTTTCCGCTCTCTACCTTCTGCTGTGCACGTTCAATGGTTTTCCTTCCTGTATTGACTTTGGTCAGGAGTTTTCCCACTTCTGCGGATGCCGCCGGGAGATCCTCATAGGTATTTACTGTGATTCCAAGCGAGGACAACGCCGAAAACTGCTTTTTCACAACCGCATTAACCTGTTTGATCTGTGCCTGCATCTCACTGCTCTCTGCAAGCTGCGGGTTATCTTTTAATACCGTCACGATTCCGGTATAGGCATCCGACTTCATAAAGGTCTGAATACCGGTCTGGATCTGTTCCAAAGAAGCTTTCTGTTTTTTTAACTCTGCGAGTTGTTTTTTCAGATCCTGTTCCGTCTTGTAGAGCTTCTTCTGCTGATCCATCGTCTGATTAATCGCGCTGTTTAACTGCTCCGATCCCTGACTGATGGAAGACTTTCCACTCTCTACTTTCTTTTTCCCCGCATCAATTTTTTTCTGGGACTTTTCAAACTGTTCATCGATCTTCTTCTGAATCTTTTTATTTAATGCGTCTATCTTGTCCTGATCGAGTGTTACATCTACGCTTTCTTCCAGCTGCCCGGTCGTAGTGACAGAAGCCACTCCTTCCAGACTTTCAAGTGCCGGCGCAAGATCATTCTTCACATAATCGGAAAGTGCGTTCGCATCCATGCCATCCTTATCCACCGCTGCAGCCAGCACCGGCATCATGTCCGGATTGACTTTCATAATCATAGGTGTTCCAATGGAATCATCCCATTGCCCGGATACCTGATCAAGACTCTGCTGAATTTCGATCACCACCGAATCCATATTTGCATTCTGTTCATATTCCAGTGTTACGACGGAATAACTGTTATAGGAAACAGAACTGATATTTTTAATGTTGGACGTTGTTGCCATCGCCGATTCAATCGGCGCTGTCACATCACTTTCCACCTGTTCCGGACTTGCTCCCATATCGGTTGTGACAACCATCGCATACTGAAAACTCATATCCGGAAGCAGATCTGTCGTCATTTTTGACAACGAGACCGCACCGAGCACGATGACCAGCACAACTGCCACAAGCACGGTATAAGGACGTTTCACACTGTACTTTGAAATCATGTTTTCCTCCTGTAAATTTTTCTTCTGCTGAATAAAGCAGACGCATTGGAAGTGGAACACAGTTCCCAGCGCCTACTTTTTTTCATTATACCGATAATCGGTTCTTTTTTACAAGAGGATTTCCGAAAGCTTTATTTTCTTTTTAGAAACAAAAAAGACATCCGCTTCCGAATGTCTTTCTTTCCTGTACTTTGTCCGTTATTTTCTGACTGCTTTATGCGTTCTCCTCGAGCCCATCCTCTTCATCCGAAATAGCTGCGGATGCCCCGGATACTGCTGCAATCACTGCGATCAATGCCCCAAGTACCGCAATCCCGATAATCGCAATCAGAAAAATAAATAACCCCGTTGCTGACATGATTCCATCTCCTTTTGTAATTGATCCCCAAATCCTTTTCACCTGTCTTATCCTTTAAGATACCCGGATAAGTCTCAAAGAATACAATTTCTTTTTTTATTTTATCACAGAACCACTGTCCTCACAATGTTATTTTACTTTAATTTTCATGGAAACTGTCTTTGTCTTTCCGTTCTTCAGTGTTACTTTTGCTTTGATCGTGACGGTTCCCTTCTTCTTTGCTGTAATCTTTCCGTTTTTATCTACTGCTGCAACAGACTTTTTACCAGATGTATATGTAATCTTTTTTACATTATCTAGATCAAGCTTACTGCTTAACTGTATCTTTGTATTCTTTCCCGCTTTGATGGAAGCTGTCGTCTTTTTTACGGCGACCGTTTTTAAAACCGCTTTTTCCACATTTTTTATTTCTGCTGCAGAAAGCATCCGATAATCCGAACCTGCGGCAAGATTCACATGTAATGTGCCATCTTTTCCAACGGTATACGTCTTTGCATTCACCAGTTTATACGCTCCGGTTTTCTTATCCACAACAACGACACTCAGTTTGTTTCCTGCAGTTAAGTCTTTTGCATCTGCGGTTACTGTATATCTGATATTTCCTTCTTTATCGGTAACATTTGCAGTAATTGCCACATGGTCTGTTCCGGCAGCTTCCACGATCCTGCTCACCATATCTGCAGAAATCTCTGCCTTGGTACCTGTCACTTCTGCACTTGCTTCCGTTATTTTTCCAGCCGTATCTTTTGTCACGGTAACCGTTACTTCTGCTTTCTCCCCGGAAGCAGTCGTTGCCGTTACGTTCTTTGATTCGGTTGTCTGCTCTGGCTTGTCATCCTTCTTTGTATCATCAGATGGAGTGACGGTTGCAGCGCTGCCGGAGGATGAGCCACCAGAGGATGAGCTGCCGGAAGTATTTGTATCATCCTTTCCTTCCGAAGATGATGCATCCTTATGCAGATACAGCACATCCACTGCTCCCCATCCGCCATCCTCATGTTCTACACATACACGAAGTTTTACGCTCTTTGTCTTATCCAGTGTAAAAGTTACCTTCGGTGTATGCCAGTCTCCCCATGCGGTCATTGCTGTGGCTTCGCCGGTAAATAATACACTGTCATCTTCTGCGTTTAATATCTGCATGGTTACATCTGACTGTGCCCCCTGGGCATATGCTTCCAATGTATAGGTTCCTTTTTCCAGCGTAATTGCTTTCTTATATGTAACAGAACCATTTGCTGCGGATGCTCCGTACCAGCCCATACTGTTTTTTCCGCTCTTTGCATTCTCTGCGGAAGGAATTCCCTTGACCGTGGTTCCGTCTACGGTAAAGTATTCTCCACTGTCAAATTCAACCGCTTCTTTATTTGTAATCAGATTTGCATATTTTACCTGTAAAGTAAGTGTAACATCTACACTGGTTTTTCCTTTATAAGCACCTCTTGTAATTTCTTTGCTCAAAGAAACTGTACCGGAAATCTGATAAGTTCCGGGCTTTGACATATCCGCCTTTTTTACAGATGCTTCATCCCAGGTAACCGCCTCTGCTACCGGTGTTTTGCTATCGGAATACGTAACTTCCACGGAATCCGGAAGTGTAAAATCACTGCCTGCAGTAATCGTCTGTGTCAGTGCAGAATCAAATCCTTCTACACTTACCAGATTCGAAACAGCACCCGTTTTTACATAATTCCATACATGAAGTGCAGGAGTTGCAGTGCCATCCGGGTAAAACATGGCTTCATTGTCAACTGCAGAACCGCCATACCATTTGCCTGCATCTTTCGAATCATATTCGTTGGCATAACTTGAAGCCCATCCGCTTCCGTATTTTTCCCACTTTTCCTGATTTTCCTTTACCTGTGCATTGTATGCATCTCCTGTAAGTCCTTTGGTATTTCCGACGGTCAGCCATGCCGGCTCCCAGTAATATACACCCAGTCCGCCAGCTTCGTTTACCGTATTAATCAGATTGCGGATTGCAGTTGCCTGTCCCTGCTCGGTAAACGGCTCCGTTGTGTCAGCTCCGTTATCATTATTTCCAACACGCACTGTATTGTCATGTCCGTCACTGTCTTCTAACGTATAAGCATAACTGGTTTCCGCAACCATCACATCTTTACAATATGTATTCTTTACCGTCTCAAACTGCTGTTTTAAGTTATCTAATGTTCCATGCCAGTATGGATAATAACTGGTGGCAAGAATATCATAATCAACATTGTTGTTCTGCAGATTTTCTGCCCATGTTACCATGGTTCGCTTATGTGGGCTTTCCACATGGATGACGACTTTGACATCCGGATTGTACGTTTTTACACCGGCTGCGCCAGCTGAAAATAATACACACATATTGCTGACATTTGTCTCACCGATAAATCCACCCGTTGTCTCATTTCCAACCTGCACCATATCCACAACATCTTTTGATGGATCAATGGTATTTAAGGATTCTGTGATATAAGTATTTAATGCCTCTTTTTTCTGTTCAAGGGTGTAACCTTTCCATGCTTTCGGTTCCTGCTGCTTGCCCGGATCTGTCCACAGATCGGAGCAGTGGAAGTCAACTAACATTTTCAGTCCGGCATTGCGGCATGCATCTGCAAATTCCTTTGCTTTTGCCACATCATTGTTTCCTCCGCCATAGCCGTTGCCATTGGCATCATACGGGTTATTCCATACACGGACACGAATGTGATTGATGCCCTGCTCTTTGATAAACCTGCAGATATCATCTAAGGTTGCCAGTTCGTTTCCGTCATAGTCACGGTATACTACACCGCTTTCCAGCTCGGAGATCATGGAGGAGATGTCCATTCCCATGATGAAATCAGAAGATAACTTGTTGACTTTTGTAACAGCGATCGGTGCATCTTTCACACTGTTGGATGCTTCGTTCACTGTAAGTTCTATTTTCTTTTCTGCGATGTCGTTCCAATTTGCATCCTGAAGCTTTGCCTGAATTTCATTTGTTCCAGTTGTCCCTAACGTTGTCTGCAAAGTCAGTGCATAACCGTTTTTGTCATCATAATTTATAAATTCAGCCGAACTGCCTGTCGTATTGTTCCACCAATACAGATGTAATCCTGCGGCTTCTAAATCTGTGATTTCGGTCTGTCCTTTTTTCAATACGGCTGTCAGAGTAACTGTGTCTCCTGCTTCTACTGTAGTGTTGTCTGCGGTGATCTGCAGATTGTATTCGGTGGAATTGTCAGTATCATTATCATCTTCTAAAGCTTTAACCATACTAAAATTATCTAGATCAAACCATCCACTCGCCTGCAAATCAACTCTGATCTGTATAGTTATTTCTGAATCGTTCTCTACTTTTACAGTATCCGTCGTTGTCTTAAAATTATCCCAATCACCATAAAGAAGTTCTTTGGACTGCGTATTGTTTTCTTCCCTAATCTGTATATTTCCAGAAACATTTCCTCCGTCCATATCCACAGATACAATATAACTGCCAGAAGTAACTTGTATTTTTCTAGTAATTGTTACTTGATTTTCAACAGGTGATTTAAACACCCACCATTTGGTAACATTATTCTTTGCCCATTGGTTTGCACTTCTTTCTACTGTAACACCCTCTAAGGTTTTCCATGCAACATCCCAGTTCTCATCAGCATCATTTTCCATATCATCCGAATAAATAACTGAATCCTCCGCAGCCTGCACGCTCTCCTTCCCGACATTCCACACCCCAAGCTGTGTCACTACCATGGCAAGTGCCAGAAGAAAACTGAGCACTCTCCTGTTCCAATGTTTTTTCGCTTTCATACACGATCCTCCCTCTTTTGACACAAATACGACAGCTCTGATACCCTCTCCCTTTTCACCAGATCTATCGTATTGCGCAACCGTTTGTTTTGTTGATAGTCCTAATATAGCACGTGCGCAACCGTTTATTCAATTGACGGAGATCCCAACATTTTTCTCATCATTTTATACACATTTCACATATATTTTTGTTGTAAAAAAGATATTTTGCACAAAATAAAAAAGGTGCAGTGTAACAAATTCCTGCGCCTTTTTTGATATTTTATGCAATTATCCCTGTATTTTTGTTATTTTTTTGTTTATTGCCAGTTTTTATAAGGTATTTGCCTATATTTTTTCAGATGGTTGTAAACACTTTTACCAATGCCCTTGAGATGCTTTACTTCAATTTTTTTATCATGGATTTTAATTCAATCTCTTCCAATTCCGTTGCATCCATAATCTGTTCTAACGAGTACCCTTTCTTATGCATATTTAAAATTACTTTTTCAATTTCTCTTTGCTGGCCCTCGGCAATTCCGGCTTCTCTCCCCTCAGCAATTCCAGCTTCTTTAATGCCCTGACTCAAATTACACATAATACTCACTTCCTCCTTAAAACTTTCTTCCATTGGAATATGATATTCCTGTTCCATAATTTTCATTTTTTGCTGTTGTGATAATTCACTGGAAAACATGGCAGATAACAATCTATGCAGCCCATATTCATTATGACGCTGCGGAAGCGCATTCGTCAAGCCGATCATAACAATATTCAACAGATTCAAATTCCCTTTCCAATTATGTTTTCCGAGTAAATCTTCTTTTGTTAAATGAATATGACACATACTGTTTTCCGGCATGTTCATACAAACCCATATACTATAGACTGTCTTTATATCATTATAATTTGATTTTACAAAATCCCGTTCCTTCTGTGACGAAATCAGTCTGCTTACATAAAAAATTGCCCGGTTTAAAATCTGATACGAACCGGGTTCATCTTTTTGGGCTTCCACATTGATAATCATCTGTGCCAACCCGTTTCTCATTCGCACATAAAAAATAATATCAAATCGAACCAGTCCTTCATTTCTTTCTCCTGCTTCTGTATTTAGTCCTACAATCCTTTTCCCCTCCACATTCCTGTCCCTATTGGTCAGTCCAGACGCAGCCGGTACTTTGCTGATATATGGATCTCCTTCTATCAGGGAAACTACTTTTTCGATTTCCATCCCTTGAAATTCTTCCACTGTTCTAACTAAAATGTGAGCCAATACATACTTTTGTGCTAACAGACGCTTTGCGCTTTCATCATACTGTGCCTCGCTATCAGCTGCCTGTATGGCATTCTTTATCTCTGTGTTCAAATAAAACCTCCTCTTACATAAAAATCCCCATCAAAAAATCTCCCCAAAAGAACGTATGTGATTTTATTGTAAAAGATATTGATTCTGATAGCAAATTAAATTTTTATAAATCTATTTTTCTCTCTATTTCATTGCTCCCAAAAGATTTTAGGCCCCCCTATACTTTTGAGATCCCCTTCAAAAAATAATAAATTTTTTCTGCAAGTAAAAAAACTGCCCACCCGTTATGGATGGACAGTTTTCACTAAGCACCTATTCAATTATTCTACAGTAAACGTAACCGTATATATCAAATCATCACTTTGTGCAATAAGATCTCCCCACTCATCAGGATTATCTGATTCCTTACTACACTCAAAATTATAACATATTTTAACTGTATATACCTTTCCTGATTCCAGTTGTTCAGGAACAGTAAATGTAACAAGCAAATTGTTATCTTTATCATAAGAATTCAGCGACCAATAGCCATCCCAAAGCAACTTGTTCATTTCATCATCACACCGAAAATCAAAGTCTCCATGTTCAAAACCGTCCTTCGGCTTTGCATAACATACAACCTTCAATCCTTTCAGCGGAATAGAAATTCGATCACCTGCCTTAACATTTCCAACATTAACATTCTTTGCGTTCTCATCAGCCTCCGCAAGACAAATAGTTTCTTCCCCACCTGTTGTAGCTGTTGAACTTCCATAATACTCATCTACATCAATAATTCTCTTATATACAACATACTCTGTATTTTCTTTAAGACCGGACATTTCATAGCATCCAAAATCATCCGACTCATTTCCTTGTACCCACTCATCCTCTGTTATAGCGGAAATTGCTGTACCGCTAGTAACACAAGCATATTCATAAGTTGGCTCAACTGCTACCACCAGAGAATGTTTCAAAATATGTTTGATTTCAGGCGCAGATACCTGAATTTCAGATTCTGTACATACAAATGTCACATCATCATATAACTCATATTTTGCATCATTATCTCCGTAGATTGCAATCCACATAGCAGCGGTTAATTCGGATCCATTAACTGTATACTTTTCTTCATAATTTACTTCCAAATCAAGGGTTTTAAGTGCCGGATCTTCATTAAACTTTTCCATAATTCCATCAAGTAAAACCTTCTGACAAATCTTAGGATTCTTTAAAGCAGAAACTGAAGCAGTTGGTTTCGACTGTTCATACTCCTTTATAACCTTCTGCGCCTCATCCATAACACTCCATACACTATCGTTATATGTAAACTCCTGTGTATAAGTTTTTCCCTGTAAAAGCATAGTAAAAGTATACGTTCCGTTTACCATATCAGACGCTAATGTGACATAATATCCACTCTCTCCATCAGCATCCCTTTTGATTTCTGCTGCTCTGATACTTCTGCCATTTGCATCTGTAACCGTAATATTCTCATTTGCCACTGTTTCCGGCACGATTTTCACATCATCTGGATAAATAGATAATTTATTTCTTCCCATTACAGAAAATTCCCCTATTTTTCCAATAGAAGGAACTGGAGTTATTCCCCCTCCAGAAGATGAACTTCCTCCGGAAGATGAACCTCCCCCTGTTGCGCCACCGCCATTATTATTGGCATCTGTATTGTCTGCTACATCCGTAACTTTTCCTGCATTATCTACTTTTGAAGTGGTATCCTTTGCCACGTCCTTGCTTCCTGCCGGAGTCGTAACCGTTACTGCCTGTGTTGTCTCATTCTTTACGGTGACTTCTGCTTTATCAGATGTGGTCTCTACCTTACTTCCCTCTGCACCTTTGGTCAGGTTCAGTGCGATCGGCGCTGCTGCCTTTACCTCTACCGGTGTACTGGAAGTTACATTTGCACCTGCCGCTTTTTCATTTACGGTAACAGGTACTGCTGCGGTTGTCTTTCCTTCTACAGTCACATTCACCGGAGCATCAATCGTAATGCCGGAAAGGGTTCCATCTACCACCAGTTTTACATTTCCCTTTGATCCGGAAACCATAATTTTTGCAACGGTAGCACCGGTTTCAACAATCACACGTGCATCACCGGTTGCACTGACCGTAATAACATTTCCTTTTGCATTCTCGCGGTAGGTATTCGGCTTGATTGCCTGAATATCAATAGACTTGAATTTTCCGTTATTCACAACATCCGCATTCGGCGCGTTGATCACCAGATCCACCTTACTGTAATTGCTCTGCGGTACCGTAAATGTAACAGCTCCCTGTGTCGCAACTGTGATCTTTGTAACATTTTTGTTTTTCAGAGCCTTTTCCAGTTCGCTCTGAGAACCAACGGTCAAGCTGGTAACTTTTGCTGTTTTCTTAACCGCAACCTTGCAAGTGAGTTTGGTTGTCTTGCCATTTTTTGTTGTTACCTTACAGGTAACGACAGCATTTCCGGCTTTTACTGCCTTTACTACTCCCTTTTTGGAAACGGTTGCAATGGATTTCTTATTGCTGGACCACTTCAATTTGGCCTTTTTCCCTGCATTCTTTACTTTCAGGGTCTTTTTCTGTCCCACCTGAAGTGTCATTGTCTTTGCATTTAATCTTGTTTTTTTGGTTGCTGCATATGCCGCTGATGGCTGATAGATCGTGATGATCATCGCAAATGCCAGTACAAATGCAAGCAGTTTTTTCATTTGTTTCATAGTCATCCTCCTGACAATGATTCATATCCTTTGAAATTCAGATATATTATTTTACTGTAAATGAAGCTTCTCCATCCGGAATTCCTTCTGCGGTAACGCTCACCTTATGCTCTCCTGCGGAAAGTCCTGTAGCATCCACCCAGATAACAAATACACCATCTCCATTTAAAAAAGCATCCTTAGGTTTTACTTCTGTACCATCTACTTTAATCACAAAATCTTTTCCATCCAGCTTTGGTGTACAGATAACGTACAGGGTTCCGTCAGATACCCAAGGCTCTTCTCCGTCCGGAAACATTCCATCAACCTTTAATGCTGTAAATTTGAAGGATTTTGTTACTGTCTTATAACCTTTTTTCTGGATAGCAAAGGTATGTTTTCCATCTGTAAGTTTCTTTGTAAGTGTAACATAAGAAACTACACGCTCTCCATCCTTATCTGTCCATGTACTGTAATCCTTTTTCCCGAGTTTCTTTCCATCCAGTACATAAGTTGCGCCCTTGATTTCCTCTCCCGGATAAGAAATAGTTTCTCCACCAGTGAATACACTAATATCCTTTGCTGCAATTCCAAGTGAGTTTGCTGCTTTTACGGTAACTCTACATGAATATGCAGCTTTTGTCTTTGTATCCTTTGCTGTAACAGTACAGGTGCCTTTCTTTACGCCTTTTACCAGTCCCTTTTTATCAACAGTGGCAATCTTCTTATCGGAAGTTTTCCAGGTTACGGATTTTACTCCTTTCACAGTCAGTGAAACTGTCTCTGTTTCATAAATAGAAACCGATTTCTTGTTCAGTTTTCCCGCAGCCTGCACCGGTGTTACCATAGCACATGTTAAAACCATTGCCAATGCTAAAACCATTACCACTGCTTTTTTCAGCTTGTTCATAATCATTTCCTCCTTATTTTAAATAATATTTTTTACATATTGATTCTACCCCCCCGAAAAGATATGTCAATGCGAAATTCTTTTTCATCCAGAAGCAAATATTATGTATCATTACTGTGCTCTGATATTTTCTACTCATAATCCCTTCTCTGGCTTCTGGAATACGAATTCCGTGAAAAATTTAGACATATAGAGGAAAATTTTTATATTATGTCCCCATTTTCTCGTCTGTCCGGACATATACAAAAAAAATATTTGTTATGTCCCATGCTTCTGCCACAGCAGGACATTTTTTTCACTCTCCTGTCTATATGTCCCACTTTCCTTATTCACTGGGATATCTTTCGACCTTTATCCTTTATATGTCCCGTCTGGTTCTTTCAGCAGGTTTTTATGTAGAACAGAAATGTTTCGAAAAGGGAAATCCGTATATCTGTTGGTTTCAATAACCAAAAATCCGGGAAATACACAACTCAATGTATTACCGCCTCCGTCGTCTTTTGTTTTTCGGCATCATCCGCAATCTGTTTTCCCGTCGCATCCATATGATAATTTTTCTTCATGATCAGCTTCGAGATGGGCACAATCTTGTAACCCTGTTCCTCTAAATTGGTCAGCATGGCATCCAATGCATCTGCCGTATATTTTGCTCCATTGTGACAGAGGATAATGGCTCCCGGTGCAAGTGCTTTATGGTTGCAAACCGTCGTGATAATAGAATCCACACCATAATTCTTCCAATCCAGACTATCCACTGACCACTGAATCGGATAATAATGCATGGCGTACGCCGTCTTGATCACATCATTGTCGTAAGCCCCATAAGGCGGCCGAAACAGATACATCTCATAACCGGTCAGTTTTTTTACCTTATCATGCACAGTTTTTAATTCACTGTCTTTTTCCTCCTGGGAAATTGTCGTCATGTCATAATGATGCTCACTGTGGTTTCCCAGATCATGCCCTCTTTTTACCAGCTCTTTCACACAATCAGGGTTATCTTCTACCCAGCCTCCGGTCATAAAAAATGTCACCTTTACTTTATGTTTATCCAAAACATCCATGATACGTGGAAAATCTTCTGCTCCCCATGCAGCATCGAAGCTGAGTGCTACTTTCTTTTCTGTTGTGTCTACACAGTAAATCGGAAGTTCACGATCCCCGACCTTAGCACTTGTAATCACTGCAGATGTCGCCTGATACGAGACAAACATCAGACAGCAAATAAGAGCCATGACAAGAAAACCGTTTCCGATCTTCCTGCATGACTCTTTTTTTAATTCACGATGTATTTTTTTGAACATAATAACTCCATCAAATGTCTTTGTAGAGTATATGTACCATTCCAAAAATTTAGACGCAATTTATGCCTGCAGCTCATCCGCTCTCTGAATGAAATCAATCACCACAAGAATTGACTGCAGTGCTGCTTTCTCTGCAAATGTTGCATAATCCATAGAAGCTCCCTCTCCATCAGAAATGGAACGTAAAATTGCAAACGGAACTTTATTTACATAACAGACATGTCCGATAGATCCGCCTTCCATCTCACAGGCAATCGCATCAAACCGCTCATGAATCTTTGTCTTCTGCTCCGATGTGCTGACAAACAGATCTCCTGTCGCGATCGTTCCGACATGATAGTGAATTCCTTTTTCTGCCAGGCAGCTGCCCAGCAGTCTGCACATTTTTTCGTCTGTCGGCAGATACACTTCGTTGATACCGGAAAGAAGTCCAACCGGATCTCCCAGAGGTGTCGTATTCATATCGTGCTGCACTACCTTATCTGCCACAGCAACATCCATTACGCCAAGTTCTTTGCAAAGCGTACCACCCACACCGATATTGATCACATAATCCACATGAAACTCCAGAATCATTGCCTCCGCACAGATTGCGGCAAACACCTTGCCGATTCCACACACTGCTGCAACCACTTCTTTGTCCCCAATGGTTCCACACACATAGGTGACACCACTGTATTCTTTCGTGCTGATATCACTCATGGATGCTTTCAGGTTATCCACCTCAATCTGCATCGCACCAATTACTCCGATTCTCATGTATCTTTTCCTCCTGCAATCTGTTTTATTCCGGATATGTAAAATCCATATTTGTCTGTTCTTCCAGCACAGCAAGATAGGTTGCCGCTTCTGCCTTTGCCGCTGCGAGAGATAAATTTTCATAATGTCCGCACTCAATTGCAGACTTACCGAATACCTCTCCTTTATGATCATAAATCTGTCTCAAAACCTCTTTTGTCATGGCAAACACTTCTTTGGGACTTCTGCTGTTACGAACCAGCAGATAAAATCCGGTCTGACATCCCATCGGTCCAAAATAGACAACTTCATTTCCCATCTCGGAATTGCGAATATAGGTAGCAAACATATGCTCCAGGGAATGCATGGTTGCATTGTCCATATAATCTCCTGCGTTCGGCTTGCGCGTACGCAGATCATAGGTAATCACATCCCCATCTTCACGGGAAATATAAAATCCCGGCATCAGAAGATTGTGATTGATTGTAAAACTCTTAATTCGATTCATTTTGTGCCTCCTGCAAAAAACTACTATTTCTTGATCAGAGTTCCCATACCACCGGTAATCTCTCCTGCTTCTTTATTTAATTTGGTTACAAGAACAGAGCGGATCGCAGACTCTCCAATGAAGTCAATTGCAGCTTCAATCTTAGGTGCCATGGTTCCTTCTCCGAATTCTCCTGCCGCAAGATATTTCTTTGCATCGGCAAGAGAAAGGGTATCCAGCTTTACCTCGTCTTCTTTGCCATAATTCAGGCAAACCTTATCTACACTCGTAAGGATCACCAGCATATCAGCATCCAGAAGTTCTGCAAGCTTTCCGGCTGCAAGATCCTTCTCAATGACAGCACTGGCTCCCTGCAGACGGTTGTTCTGTGCCAGAACCGGGATTCCGCCTCCACCACAGGCAATGACAACCTGATCGGCATCGGACAGTGCGGAAATTGCATCAATTTCCACGATATCCATTGGCTTTGGAGATGCCACAATACGGCGGTATCCGCCTTCCACCTCTGTCACATGATTCCCCTTCTTTTCTTCTTCCTCTGCTTCTTCTTTTGTCATCACACGACCGATCACTTTGGCTGGATGATAAAATGCCTCATCATACGGATCAACGACAACCTGTGTCAGAACTGTAGAAACTGTCTTATAGATTCCGCGGTTTAATAACTCGGTACTAATGGCATTCTGCAGATCATATCCGATATATCCCTGACTCATCGCAGAGCAGACAGATGTCGGAGTTGCTGTATATTCCGGATACAGACGGCAGAATTCGTTCATTGCCGTATGGATCATGCCAACCTGCGGTCCATTGCTGTGTGTAATAACCACCTGATAATCTTCGCGGATAAAATCCGCAACTGCTTTTGCAGTACGCGCAGCTGCCTTCTGCTGTTCCGGCAGTGTACTTCCAAGAGCTTCATGTCCCAATGCGATTACAATTCTTTTCTTTTTCATACATCCTCCTAACTCTCCAACCCCGGCTTATGCTTCCAGGAATCTTTTTCTGGAGATAAAATTATACGTAGTAACTAACATGGTGGAGAATATTTTTGCTACTGCATAAAACATTCCTAAATGTTCTACGGCAAACCACATGATCATCTGGTTCATCACAAGCCCGATCATACTGAGTGCCACAAAAATAACCATCTCCTGTGCCTTCGTCATGTCTTCCTTTCCAGTAAAAACAAAACGCATGCTCAGGATATAATTCACAATAACGGATACGGTAAACGACACGGCACTGGATGCAAAATAATGCATGATATGTGTCTCTGTCAAAAAGATCATCAGTCCATAATCAATGCCAAAGCACAATCCACCGACCGCACCAAACTTACAGAACTGAATGATCAAATCTTTTATCCTATTCATTTTTGTCTGACTCCTGTTTCTAAAACTGCAACTACCCCATGGCATTATCCTGCTGCCACAGGCAGTGTTGCTTTAAAATACAAAATAGATTGCCCGAATTATGTTCGGACAATCTATTATAGCGCATCTTATGCAATTTGTCATTAATTATTTGATCCACCAAATCCATCGAAGAAACCGGAGTTGCCGGAATTATCGGAATTTTCCGAGTTTCTGGAATCGCCGGAGTTACCGGAATCCTGTGAGTTCTGAGAATCATTGGAATTATCGGAACTGCTCTCGGATACAAAATCGGACTGTGCTGCAAGTGTCACGGTAATGGATTTTTCCTTGTAGCCATTTTCCAGCCGTTCCATTGTCATTTTTACTTCATCCCCTGATTTGTGGGATGCGATCAGCTGTTTCAGCTGCGTCATACCTGTAATTGTCTGGCCGTCAAATTCTGTAATAATATCCCCCTGACGAAGTCCTGCTTTTTCTGCCGGTGATCCGGAGACAACCTGATATACATATACCCCCTGCGGCATGTTATAAGCACTGGCAACACTGGAAGAAATATCCTGTCCCTGAATGCCGAGGAACGCAGCCTTGGACTGATCTACCTGTCCTTTTTCAATCAGCTGTTCAACGATCGGCATGGCATCTGACATCGGGATTGCATAACCAAATCCCTCTACACTCGTATCAGAATATTTTGCAGAGTTGATACCAACGACCTCTCCGCTTGCATTCAGCAGCGCACCACCGCTGTTGCCAGGGTTAATTGCTGCATTGGTCTGGATCATGTTGTTATTGACCACTGTCTCTCCGGTCTGTTCATCCTGCACGGTAACGGTTCTTCCTAACGCACTGATAATACCGTTGGTAACGGACTGTCCGTAACCAAGTGCATTGCCGATGGCGATAACGCCCTGACCAACTTCCAGGGTATCGGTATCCTCGTTTACCGTAGCTACCTTGATTTCTTTTAATGTAGAATCCTTAATATCACTCAATGCTACTTTGACTACCGCCAGATCATCCGAAGCATCGGTTCCCTGCACCTTACATTCTACGGTTTCGTTATCCACAAACTGCACTTTCAATGAATCGGCATCTGCAACAACGTGATTGTTTGTCGCAATGTAAAGATATTTGCTGTCCTGTTTGATAATAATACCGGACCCTGCACTCTCACTCTGCTGCTGCTGTGTCCCCCAGAATGTCTGATAGGATACCGTTCCGGTATTTGTAATTGCCACAATGCTCGGCATTGCCTCTTTTGCGATTCCGGAAACATCGGAAAGATCCGCTGCATTGCCGGTACTCGTCTGGCTGGGCTGACTTTTGCGGAAGAAGAACTCTTTGAACTGCTTACATTCTGTCCGGAAACTCCCAGCGCTTTGGTTCCTACATAGCTGACTCCGGTAAATACACCTCCGGCTACCAGACCAAAGACCAGAGCAACTGCCGCACACTTACCAATGGTAGCTCCGAATCCGGATCTGCGACGCGGTTTCCGGGGTGCCGGGCCTCCGGTCGGCTGCTGATACGGATTGTACGCATTGTATGATGTATTCTGGTATGTCTGTCCCTGACTGTTACTATTGTACGGATTGTATCCATTCTGATTATTTTGTGTACTCTGATTCTGATTTTGATTCATATTATTATAATAGTTGTTATCCATAATGAAAAACTCCTTTCCTGTTTTCTAAGGAGAATTCTACCTGTCAACTGTGTTCAAATTGTGACAAAGTTCTGTAAATTTTGTAAATCCCTGTTAAATGGCAATGCCATTTTTCTTTAACAGTTCTCTGGCAGACTCTACCGAATCAGTTCCGAGCGCATTTTTCACCGGTGCAAATTCCTTTTCCCGCTCAACCTCAAACGGAAGACAATTATCCATCATATACACCATATCCAGTATGAGTGTTTCAAATTTGTAGGCATTCGGCTCCTTCGGTTTCTGCAGCTGACCGTTTTCATCCAGATACGGAACCTTCTTCTCTACAATATGCATCGGAAGATTTGTTTTTACAATCTCCATCAGCTTATCCACACGGAACAGATAATTTAAAATCACACCGAACCCGTAAAGCAGCGAACCATTTTCATTGACAGCCTCTGCCATCTCCGGCGTCAGTTCATAGTATTCGACAATCGATGGTTTTCCATCTTCCAGACACATTGCACCCACACGTTCATACGGAGAAACCTTACGCACGACTTTCGAACCACACACACATCCAGACAAAATCGTTGCCCCGACAAACACCGGATCCGCAATCCGCTGCAATACATTGTCCACGGCAAAAACATTCAGCCATTCAATCCCACGTGTCCGGATATCTTCATCCAGATGTGCCCGGAGCATGGATTTAAACCATCCACCGTTTCCATTCGGAGACATCGCGAGAGAATCCTCCGATTCCATCAGTATGTTTCCATCGAAATCGACCGCCGGAACCATCTCCTGCACAAAAAATTTCACATAACTGCTGTCATATCCGAAAAAATCATGTTCTTCAAAAAAGGTCCGCGTCTGTACATCGTTTTTTTCGCTGGTCATAATATAAAGCGGAATCCACACACCTGCCTCATGTTTTACCTGCATCAGATTTTTAATCAGCTGTTCAAAAATATAGAGTGTTTTCGTCACTCCGATATTAAACATGCCTTTTGCCTTGTCAAATCCCAGCCGGGTACCCTGCCCTCCCGCCAGAAGAATTGCACCGACTTTTCCTTCCCGGAGTGCTTTCAGTCCCGTTTCCCGATACAGATCTTCCTTCTTTCGGATTTCGGAAAGTTCGGTCGCCTGCAGCGGCGCAAACGTCCCTCTTTGCTGTTTTTTCTGATGAATCAGTTCCAGACAGGTCCAGTCCATTTCCTCCAACTGTTTTTCCAGTTTCTCCGGCACCTGTGCATCTGTCAGTTTCTGTAAATATTTCTGCTTATACTCCATAATATTTTTCTTTACCTGTTCGTTCATGGAAACATTCTCCTTTATCTTTATTAACTTCCCTCTCCAATGACAACAGTAGACCAATCATGCCGATTGGTCTACTCTTATTCCCCAATTGATTACTGTACATTTGTTCCGCCAGTAGTTTCTGATCCCTTCTGGATCTCATCCGTGCCTGTGGCACCTACGGTCTCGTTATAATCCGATGTATTAATTTTTGCAGAATCTGCCGTGATTCCGGTTGTATTTACAATCGTGTCAGAGATTGCCTGCACCGTCTGTGATGGTGTATACGTGGCATCATCAAACATGTATTCATGCAGTTTTTTTACATTCGTCACAAGATCTGCCGGAATTACCGTATCTCCACATCTCGGCATGTTTTTCGTAGTCAGATCTGTTGGAAAACCAGTGGTGCTGCTGATTTTGTACTTGGTTACATCTTTCGCCAGACTCACCATCTGATCCAGCGAAAGTGTTGTGGAAATATCATCTACCACACTGTTACAGATTTTGACAAGTGTTGCCGGATTTGCTTTCTTTGCTTTCTCCAACATTGCCTGCAGCACAATTCTCTGACGGGATGCACGTTTAAAATCATCTCCGGAAAGTTTTCGGATTCTGGCATATGTGGTTGCCTGTGTTCCGTCCAGATGTACCAGACCGTACTGTGTCACATTCGGGGTATTCTTTCCGGTTACGCCGTCCACATCTTTCTTGTACTTGTTGATCTGGTTCATCTCGCCCTGGGTAATATTCAGATCCAGTCCTCCCAGATCATCAATCACTTCTACGACAGCTGCCCAGTCCACACACACATATTCCTTGATATCCAGATCCAGATTGGAATTTAACATCTGAACCGCCTGTTTTGCCCCGCCTCTGGCATAAGCATTGTTACACTTGAAATAAGTGCCGCCTCCGACTGACAGAAATGTATCACGGTATACCGATACCAGTTTGACATTTTTTGTCTTATTATCAATACTTGCAATCATGACAACATCGGAATTTCCCTCTTGGTAGTTATTTGCACTCCGGTTATCCAGACCAAACACTGCAATATTGGTATATCCTTCCAAAGACTCCAAGGTATCTTTGCTGAGATCATCATTAATTCCTGCCTCTGTCTCACTCATATTTTCATATTTCACACGATTTACCATGCCAATAAAATACGCAGCGACAAGCAGGATTGCGAGAAGCAGAATTTCAAATACAAACAATACAATCTTTCTGCTCTTCTTTTTCTTTCTTCTCTTTTTTCTTCTTCTATTATCTGCCATTTTTTTAATCCTTTTGCCTATTGTGTATATACAGCCATGCGTCTGCATAACTGACGCGGTCCTGTTCCGACATGGAAGTATATTTCTCCAGGTCGAGATTGGTCAGCCGCATCTGCGCGTTCCCACACTGATGACATTCGACATCTTTTCGTCTGGAAACCATACGGAGCCATCCACATTGCGGACAAATGTATATTTTCATCATAACTGTCTACCGATTATTCAAAGTGCTTTAACACTTCTGCTTTTAATTCTTCCAGCATCTGATCTGCACCATCCAGGGTATCTCCCTTAACACCGACATAAAATTTAATCTTCGGTTCTGTTCCGGATGGACGTACACAGCACCATGCATTATCGGATAACTCATAATACAGGACATTGGAAGACGGAAGTCCGGTAGCAGTCACCTCCCCGGTCTTTAAATCCTTACGGGTGTCTGCCTTGTAATCGCGGACTGCAAGTACATCAAACGCTCCAAGCTTTGCCGGAGTACTCTGTCTTGCCCGATCCATAATCTGCTGAATCTGTGCGGCACCATCGATTCCCTTAAGTGTCATGGTTGCGATTCCCTCACGGTAATATCCGTACTTTTCGTACATATCGATCATGCCATCCCAGAGTGTCTTTCCCTGTGATTTATAAAAAGCAGCAACCTCACACAACATACATACAGCTGCCGGAGCATCCTTATCTCTTGCATAAGTGCCAGGAAGACATCCGTAACTTTCTTCAAATCCGAACACATAATTCTTTTCTCCGGATTTTTCATATTTAAGCATCTGCTCACCAATATACTTGAATCCGGTCAGTACTTCTACCAGCTCCACATCGTATGCCTTTGCGATTGCCTTTGACACATAGATGAAAACAATGGATTCTACCAT
>ERZ791718.296-NODE-296-length-28742-cov-2.272179_pt1 | contig 28742 bp, 17 predicted proteins | sample MGYA00510349_ERZ791718 | MGnify/ENA primary metagenome ERZ791718 (study PRJEB30046, sample SAMN00715136) | human gut metagenome | study: EMG produced TPA metagenomics assembly of the A metagenome-wide association study of gut microbiota in type 2... | reverse complement strand
GGATGGTTCTCGCCTGATCTGCGATCGCTCTGGTGATTGCCTGACGGATCCACCAGGTTGCATAGGTAGAGAACTTATATCCCTTACGGTAATCGAATTTTTCCACTGCCTTGATCAGCCCCAGGTTACCTTCCTGGATCAGATCCAGGAACAACATTCCACGGCCCACATATCTTTTGGCAATGCTGACCACCAGACGTAAGTTAGCCTCTGCCAGGCGCTTTTTCGCCTCCTGGTCACCCTCTTCCATCCTCTGTGCCAGTTCGATCTCTTCCTCCGCACTTAACAGGGGAACTTTACCGATCTCTTTCAGATACATACGTACGGGATCTTCGATGCTGACACCTTCCGGTACGGACAAGTCGATATTTTCCACATCCACTTCATCCTCATCGGTCAGAATGATCTCCTCATCGTCCACATCATCGTCATCGGTAATACGCAATACATCCACGTTATTCTGGTCCAGATATTCCAGAACCTTCTCCATCTGTTCCTCTTCCAGAGGCATGTCCGCGAAGAAGTCACTGATTTCCTGATACTCCAGCACATTCTTTTTCTTTTTCGCCATATTCAGGAGTTCTTTTACCTTCTCCGCAAATTTTGCCTGTGTGTTTTCATCCATTTTCGTGGTTCCATCCTTTCATTGCCATTATTTATAGCCATATTTCGTATCTTTTATAACTATTCGAAAGCCTAAATCCCATTATTCCAGGGAAATATGCGTCCTTTGTAATTCTTCCAGGGCTTTTTTTCCTTCTACCGCCTGTTTCACGGCATTGACGTCCGTCCCCAGCTTTGCCATATAGTATTGATAGCTGTTTTTCTTCACTGCCAGCAGAATATCATGGAAAGCTCTCTCCCTCTCCTGGCGGGTGGACAGCTCGGGGAGCGTGGTATGGAACAGCTCCGCAGCCTCCCTCTGTTCTTCCTCATCTTCAAACATACTGATGATCCCTGCAGGCTGGAACTGATCTCTGTCCAGTTCATCGAATAGCCTCTCCGCTACTTTCCGGTACAGTTCCTCGGTGAAATCCTCCGGGGAAATATATTTCCTTACGATCCGGTACAGGGACGGATCATCGCTGATCCAGGTGATCAGAAGTCGTTGGGACCTGCGCCCATTCTCGGCGGGATCCTTTTTCTGTACACCGCTTCTCGGTCGTTCCAAAGGTCTTGCCAGTCCCGTCTGCGACGCAATCCCAACTACCATTTTGCGCAGATTGTCCGGACGGATCATGTATTTTTCCGCAATTGCCTGCAGATAATTTTCTCTTTCCAAATCTTCCGAGAATTCACACAGCTTCTGTGCAATCTCCCGGTGGAACTTTGTCCTCTGCTCCGGATCGCTCTGATCATACTGTTCGCTTAAGATACGGATCTCAAAATAAAAGCTGTTCTCCGCCTGATCGATCCGTTCCTGAAAAGCTTCTTTTCCGAGATTCTTGATGAATTCATCCGGGTCTTTATACGGTCGCATATTGATGACCTTGCCGGTAAGTCCGGCCTCTCTCAGGATCCCGATCCCCCGCAGTGCTGCTTTCGTTCCGGCACCGTCGCTATCGTATGCGAGGAGGCTCCGTCCTATTTGGAGGGGAGATGCTCGTTTATCGTGGTGAAGGATTCGGCGGAGGCGTTGGGTCTTTTGGTTTCCCGCTGGTATGGTGATCCTTCCCGGAAATTGGTGTTGGTAGGCGTGACGGGTACGAACGGGAAGACTACGATCGCTACTTTATTATATGAGATGTTCCGGAAGATGGGACATAAGGTGGGATTGCTTTCCACGGTATGTAATTATATAGATGGCGAGGCGGTACCGACGGATCATACGACACCGGACCCGCTTACGCTTCATTCCTTGATGGCCCGGATGGTAGAGGCCGGATGTGAGTATGCTTTTATGGAGGTTAGCTCTCATTCGATCGATCAGCGGCGCATCAGCGGCTTGTCTTTCGACGGGGGGATTTTCACGAACCTGACCCGCGATCATTTGGATTACCATAAGACCGTGGAGAATTACTTGAAAGCGAAGAAGAAATTCTTCGATGACCTGCCTGCCGGGACTTTTGCCTTGACGAATGCCGATGATAAATCCGGCTTGGTGATGTTGCAGAATACGAAGGCGAAGAAGCTGACCTATTCCTTGCGTACCTTGGCCGATTTCAAGGGAAAGATATTGGAATCTCATTTCGAGGGTACAGACCTGATCATTAACGGTCGGGAGGTTATGGTGCATTTCGTGGGACGTTTCAACGCTTATAACTTGCTGGCCGTGTATGGTGCCGCGGTTTCTTTAGGGAAAGATCCCGAGGAGGTGTTGATCGTGCTGAGCACGCTTCGCTCCGTATCCGGTCGCTTCGAGACGATCCAGTCTCCGCTCGGTTATACGGCGATCGTGGATTATGCTCACACACCGGATGCCTTGACGAATGTACTGAATGGCATTCATGAGGTATTGGATGGGAAAGGACGTATCATTACCGTCGTGGGTGCCGGGGGAAACCGGGACAAGGGGAAACGCCCGCTGATGGCGAAAGAGGCTGTCAAGCTGAGCGATCAGGTAATTCTGACTTCCGATAACCCGCGCTTTGAGGAACCGGATGATATTATTAACGATATGGTAGCCGGATTGACGAAAATGGATATGGAACGTACCTTATGTATCACGGACCGTACGCAAGCGATCAAGACCGCTACGATGTTGGCGAAGAAAGGGGATGTGATCCTTGTTGCCGGAAAAGGCCACGAAGACTATCAGGAGATCAAGGGGGTGAAACAGCACTTTGACGACCGTGAGAAGTTACGCGAGATTTTTTCGACACAACAATCATAATATTTAAGACGACATGCTTTATTATCTTTTTAATTATTTGGATCAGTTGGATTTCCCGGGAGCGGGTATGTTTAAGTACGTATCTTTCCGCTCGGGGTTGGCCTTGATCTTGTCCTTGTTTATCTCTACGGCGATCGGCCGGCGTATCATCGATAAGTTGCAAATGTTGCAGATCGGCGAGACGGTGAGAAATCTTGGGCTGGAGGGCCAGATGAGCAAGAAGGGAACGCCGACGATGGGAGGTATTATCATTATTATCGCTATATTGATCCCGACTTTACTGTGTGCCAAGCTGAATAATATCTATGTGATATTGATGTTGGTGACTACGGTCTGGCTGGGTGCCTTGGGATTCGCGGATGATTATATCAAGGTATTCAAGAAGAATAAGGAAGGTATGCACGGACGTTTCAAGATCGTCGGGCAGGTAGGACTGGGCTTGATCGTTGGCTTGGTATTGTTCATGAGCCCGGATGTGGTGATCAAGGAGAATATGGAGGTGCGCCATGATAACGTGATCGAGGAGGTGCGTTATCATACGGTGGAGACCAAATCGACAAAGACGACCATCCCGTTCTTGAAAAACAATAATTTCGATTACGCCAATTTGGTGAACTGGGCGGGCGATTATAAGGAGGAGGCCGCATGGCTGGTGTTCGTGCTGATGGTGATCTTTGTGGTGACAGCCGTGTCGAACGGAGCCAATATGACGGATGGACTGGACGGCTTGGCTGCCGGAACATCGGCGATCATTGGGGTGGCTCTCGGTATTTTGGCCTATATGTCATCCCACTTTGAGTTCGCCTCGTTCTTGAATATCATGTTTATACCCGGTGCGGAGGAGTTGGTGGTTTATGCCGCTGCCTTTATCGGTGCCACGGTCGGTTTCTTATGGTACAACTCATATCCGGCCCAAGTATTTATGGGAGATACGGGGAGCTTGACCTTGGGAGGTATTATCGCTGTTTTCGCGATCATCATCCGTAAGGAGTTGTTGATTCCGATCCTTTGCGGTATTTTCTTGGTGGAGAATATATCGGTCATGTTGCAAGTGGCCTACTTTAAATATACGAAGAAGAAGTATGGGGAAGGTCGCCGTATCTTCAAGATGGCTCCTTTACACCATCATTTCCAGAAGCCGGGAAACGCGGGTATACAGGCGTTGATCCAAAAGCCGTTCAATGTCGTGCCTGAATCGAAGATCGTGGTCCGTTTCTGGTTGATCGGTATTATTTTGGCTGTTATGACGATAGTTACGTTAAAGATGAGATAAAAGATGAGTAAGAGAATGGTTATATTAGGGGCCGGGGAGAGTGGTGCGGGAGCCGCTGTCTTGGCGAAGGCGAAAGGATTCGACGTGTTCGTGTCCGATAAATCGTCTATCAAACCTAAGTATAAGGAGATGCTGGACAACCACGGGATTCGTTGGGAAGAGGGACAGCATACCGAAGCCGACATCTTGAATGCCGACGAAATTGTCAAGAGCCCGGGTATTCCCGACAAGGCTCCTATCATACAGTTATTGAAGAAGCAAGGTACGCCGATCATCTCCGAGATCGAGTTTGCCGGAAGGTATACGGACTCGAAGATGATTTGCATCACGGGTAGCAACGGCAAGACGACAACGACGATGCTTACGTATCATATCTTGAAAGAAGCGGGCGTGGACGTGGGCTTGGCCGGAAATGTCGGAAACAGCTTGGCGCTTCAGGTTGCGGAAGATCCACATGCGGTCTACGTGATCGAGTTGAGCAGTTTCCAACTGGATAATATGTACGACTTTAAAGCGGATATCGCTATTATATTGAATATAACACCGGATCATCTGGACCGTTATAACTATGAGATGCAGAATTATGTAGACGCTAAGTTCCGCATCTTGCAAAATCAGACGAAGGACGACGCCTTCATTTTCTGGAACGATGACCCGATCATAGCCCGTGAGATCGCCAAACGGCATCCTGAGGCTACTCTTTACCCATTCGCCGAGACACATGAGAACGGCATGAAGGGATATACGGAAAATAATCAAGTAGTTATTGAAACGGCAAACGGAACATTTACGATGGAACAAGACCTATTGGCATTGACTGGTACGCATAACCTGTATAACTCTTTGGCTTCGGGGATAGCGTCCAAGATCGTGGACATTCATGATGAGAAAATACGTGCCTCACTCAGTGATTTTACGGGGGTTGAGCACCGTTTGGAAAAGGTGCTTCGCGTGCGTGGTGTTGATTATATTAATGACTCGAAAGCTACGAACGTAAACTCTTGTTGGTATGCTTTGCAGAGTATGACGACTCCGGTCGTTTTGATCTTAGGGGGCACGGATAAAGGGAATGATTACTCGGAGATCGAGGAACTAGTGAGTAAAAAGGTGCATTCATTGATTTTCATGGGTGTGGATAATACGAAACTGCATGCGTTCTTCGACGGGAAAGTGGCGAATATAGAAGACGCCCGCTCGATGGAAGAGGCTGTGGCGAAAGCTTATAAGATGGCTCATAAGGGAGATACGGTATTGCTCTCTCCTTGTTGCGCCAGCTTCGACCTCTTCAAGAGCTATGAGGATCGGGGCGATCAGTTCAAGGCTTGCGTACGTAATTTGTAATAAAGGATAAAATGGATCTGGCGAGTAAACTGTTTAAGGGCGACCGGGTGATATGGATCATCTTCATGTTCCTGTGTCTTATATCGGTGGTGGAGGTGTTCAGTGCGACCAGTACGATCGCTTATAAGAAAGCGAAACACTGGGCGCCTATCGTACGGCACGCCACCTTTTTATTGGGAGGTTTCGTCATGGTATTGCTGTTGCATAATATACCGTGTCGCTTCTTTTCTGCGTTTATTATATTATTGCCGGTCTCGATGTTGATGTTGATCGTGACGCCCTTTATCGGCGTGGACGCTAATGATGCGCATCGATGGCTGGAAATCATGGGGATACAGTTCCAGCCTTCGGAGTTTGGGAAGCTGGCTTGTGTCGTGTTTGTCGCTTTCTTGCTCAGCAAACGGGGGAAATTAACGGAGAACCAGATTTTTAAGTATATACTGATTGGGGTAGGACTGACCTGTGTCTTGATTCTGCCGGAGAACTTTTCTACGGCGTTTATGCTATTCGGGGTTTGTTTCCTGATGATGTTTATCGGTCAGTTGCCATTTGGTAAGTTGGCGAAGCTGGCGGGTATCTTGATGTTGGCGTTGGTATTGTTCTTGGCGTTGCTTAAGTTTACGCCGGCCGCTATTACCCAGTATTTGCCGGATCGATTCGTTACTTGGCAGGGGCGTTTGGAGCGTTTCTTCGACGGGCATAAGGATAATTTGGATGAGAGTGGTACGTATAAGATAACCGATGATAATTATCAGGTAACCCATGCGAAGATAGCTATTGCCCGGGGAGGCGTATTTGGGCAGATGCCCGGACATGGCCAACAGCGTGACTTCCTGCCACAGGCGTATTCAGATTTTATCTATGCGATTATCATAGAGGAACTGGGTATCGTTGGGGGAATCTTTGTACTGTTGCTTTATATAATGTTGCTAGTGCGGGTTGGGATGATCGCCCGGAAATGTGATAAATCATTCCCGAAATTCCTAGTGTTGGGATGTGGGTTGCTGGTGGTAGTCCAAGCTTTGGCGAATATGGCGGTAGCTGTGAATTTAGTGCCCGTTACCGGGCAACCGATGCCGTTGGTGAGCCGGGGTGGTACGTCTACGCTTATTTCTTGTATCTATTTCGGGATCATATTGAGCGTAAGTCGTTTTGGAGCCAATATCGGAAATGAGGATGAGGAAGAGGAGGATACGGAGAATCCAGAGAATCCTTCCGACGAGCCATCCGGAGAGACAATAAATCAGGCGGTCGAGGGAGAGAGAGAAGATAATCCGCTATCGGCTGTCGAAACGATAACTGTAGAGTCAAAAGTATGAGAAAGTACCGGATCATAATAAGTGGTGGTGGTACGGGAGGCCATATCTTCCCGGCCATATCTATCGCTAATACTTTCAAGAAACGTTTTCCGGATGCGGAAATCTTATTTGTGGGGGCGGAAGACCGCATGGAAATGGATAAGGTTCCGGCAGCCGGTTATAAAATCGTAGGTTTACCGGTGAGTGGGTTTGATCGTGCCCACTTGATGAACAACGTGAAGGTCATGGTTCGTTTAGCGAAAAGCTTGCGCTTGGCGAGGAAGACGATCCGTGAGTTCAAGCCAGATATAGCGGTCGGCGTGGGCGGTTATGCCAGTGGACCGACTTTATGGATGGCGGCTTCGCAAGGTGTTCCCGCATTGATACAGGAGCAAAACTCGTATGCCGGTGTGACCAATAAGTTGTTGGCGAAGAAAGCGAGCAAGATTTGTGTCGCTTACGAGGGCATGGAGAAGTTCTTTCCGGCGGATAAGATCGTGATTACGGGAAATCCGGTGCGACAGGATTTGGAAGAGGCGCTGAGTAAGAAAGAGGAGGCGTTGGCGTTCTTCGGGCTTTCTCCGGAGAAAAAAACGATCCTTGTGGTAGGTGGTAGCCTTGGCGCACGGACGATTAACCGGAGTATTCAAGGGGATCTGGATAAGTTCTTCGCCTCGGATGTACAGGTTATTTGGCAAACCGGTAGGTATTATTACAGCGACGCTTCCAAGCATTTGAAGGCGTACCGGGGAATGCCGGTTTGGTGCTCAGACTTTATTACCCGTATGGATTATGCTTATTCAGCGGCCGATTTGGTGATATCCCGTGCGGGGGCTAGTTCTATCTCGGAACTTTGCTTATTAGGAAAACCGGTGGTCTTGGTGCCTTCGCCGAATGTGGCGGAAGATCATCAGACCAAGAATGCCTTGGCCTTGGTCCATAAGGATGCCGCCGTTATGATCGCCGATAAAGATGCGGAAAAGGATTTGGTGCCTACTGCCTTGAAGATAGTTCATGACGATGAACGTTTGTGTACGTTGAGCCGTAATATCGAGACCTTGGCGCAACGCCATAGCGCGGACCGTATCGTGGATGAGATTGTTAAGATTATAGATAAGAAATAAGGAATATGGATATAAATAAAGTGACAGCGGTGTATTTCGTAGGTGCCGGGGGCATTGGAATGAGTGCCTTGATCCGTTATTTCCTCGCTAAGGGAAAACGAGTGGGCGGATACGATAAGACCCCTTCCGATTTAACCGAGGAGTTGAAAAAGGAGGGAGCCGATATTCACTATGAGGATAATGTAGCTTTGATCGGGGAGGCGTTCAAGTCGCCCGATGATACGCTGGTGGTTTATACGCCGGCGGTCCCGGAGTCGCATACGGAATTGACCTATTTCCGGGCGCACGGTTTTGAGGTGATGAAGCGGGCACGTGTCTTGGGAGAGATCACGAAAAGCAGCCGGGGTTTATGCGTGGCGGGCACGCACGGCAAGACAACGACCTCTTCTATGCTAGCTCATTTGCTGAAACAATCGCCGGTGGATTGCAATGCTTTCCTCGGAGGAATCCTAAAGAACTACGAGAGTAATTTGATGTTGTCGGATACGAGCGACTTTACCGTGATCGAGGCGGATGAGTTCGATCGTTCTTTCCATTGGCTTACTCCTTATATGGCAGTGATTACTTCCGCGGATCCGGATCATCTGGATATTTACGGTACGGCGGAGGCTTACCGGGAGAGTTTTGAGAAATTTACCTCCTTAATTCGTCCCGATGGTTGTCTACTGATCAAGAAAGGAATCAACGTAACGCCCCGTTTACAGGAGGGTGTCAAGAAATATACCTATTCCGTTACGGAAATAGCGGACTTTTACGCTGAAAATATTCGTATTTGCGACGGAAATATTACCTTTGACTTCGTTGGTCCGGAAATCCGTATTCCTGATGTGGAATTAGGTGTTCCCGTAAAGGTTAATATAGAGAACGGGGTAGCGGCTATGGCGATCGCTTGGTTGAACGGAGTGAAACCTGAGGATTTGAAAAAGGGTATGGCTACATTTGCCGGACCTCGCCGCCGTTTCGATTTCCATTTGAAGACTGATCAAGTGGTATTGATCGATGATTATGCCCATCATCCGGCCGAATTGCGACAGAGTATCTTGTCGGTGAAGGAATTATATGCGGGTCGTAAGGTGACAGGTATTTTCCAGCCGCATCTATATACCCGTACCCGAGATTTCGCTGGAGATTTCGCTGCGAGTCTCTCTTTATTGGATGAGTTGATCTTGCTGGATATCTATCCGGCTCGTGAGGAACCGATTCCGGGGGTGAGCTCTCGGATCATTTTTGATAAGGTGACGATCCCTTCCAAGACGCTGTGTAAGAAGGAAGAGCTTTTGGACGTGGTTGCCGCCGGGAAATATGAGGTAGTATTAATGGTAGGCGCCGGCAATATCGACCGTTTGGTGGAGCCTGTAAAAGAGATTTTATGTAAACAAATAAGGAAACCGTGATCCGAATAATTTCCATAGTAGTAGCCACGTTGTTGTTCTGTTACATCGTGTTTGTGTCGTTTTTCTTTCGGGAAATACGTCAAGACTCTATTTGCCAAGATCTGCAAGTCGTGGTGAAAGACAGTCTGGATAAACACTTCGTGAGCGAGGGTAATCTTGTGTCTATACTGAAGAAAGCCGGGCTAGATCCGATCAAGCGGCCAATGGCCGACGTGAATACGGATCGGATAGAGACGGAATTGCTTAAGAATGAGATGATCGCCCAAGTGGAGGCGTATAAGACTCCTTCGGGGATTATCAAACTAGAGGTCATGCAAAAGATGCCTATCCTCCGGATTATGGGCGTAAGAGGTAGTTATTACGTGGATAATCTGGGAACCACCATGCCGATCAGTCGTCGGTATGCTGCGCATGTGCCAATTGTGAGTGGATATGTGGAAAAAGAGCTTGCGGTGACCGACTTATACAAATTTGCATTATTTTTGCAAGAGAATGAGTTCTGGAATGACCAGATTGAACAAATCTATGTCTATCCGGATAATGATATAGAACTTATTCCAAGAGTGGGTAACCACCGGATCATGTTGGGTACTTTGGATGAATTCGAAGAAAAGCTTGCGAATTTAAAGCTTTTCTATGAACAAGCGATCCCTAAAGTGGGTTGGGAAAAGTACAGTATGATTAATTTAAAATATAAGAATCAGATTGTTTGTACTAAAAAATAGATGATATGGCATACACAGACTTTATAGCAGCTATTGACCTAGGTACCTCCCATATGGTAGGAATGGTGGGGACTAAGAATGCGACGGGCGCTCTTTCAATCATCGCCTACGAAGTTGAGAACTCCGGCACCTGCATACGAAGAGGATGTGTATATAACGTGAAGGAGACGGCGAGTAAGATAAGACGCTTGATCCTCAAGTTGGAGAATAAACTGGGGGGGGCCAAGATCGGGCAGGTATATGTGGGACTGGGTGGCCAGTCACTCCGTTCTATCGAGCATACGGTTTGCAAGGTGTTGGGAACGGAAGGAGTGGTCACGGAGGAGATCATAGACTCTCTTTATCAAGAGTGTAAGGATTATCGTCCGGATATGTTGACCGTTCTTGATGTGGTTTCTCCTTCCTATTTTTTAGATGATAAACCAGAGTCCAACCCGGTGGGCGTGCCTTGTAGCCGTATCGAGGCTCGTTACAAGTTGATTGTTGGACGTCCTTCCTTGAAATTAAATATTATCAATAGCATCTCGGAACAAGCGAAGATCGAGATCGCCGGTATTCTCGTGTCGCCCCTAGCGTTGGGTGATGTGGTCTTGAGCGACAATGAGAAGGACTTGGGTTGCGCCTTGATCGGCTTCGGTGCCGGCGTGACGACGATAACTGTCTATAAGGGTGGTAAGTTGGCCAGCCTTTCCGTTGTTCCCTTTGGAGGTAATTTGATAACAAAAGATATAACCAATCTCAGGGTTGTAGAGTCTGAGGCGGAACGCTTGAAGATCACTTATGGTAGCGCGAAAGCGGACCGGGATAATGATATGACCATCCAAGTGAGTTTAGCGGATGGAATGGGCTTGCGTGAGATTAAGCTGGCCGAGTTGAACGGTGTGATCGAGGCCCGTATGGATGAGATCTTAGAGAATGTATATGCTCGTCTGGAGGCTACAGGCTTGATGAGCGTTCTCGGTGCTGGCATCGTGATTACGGGTGGAGGCGCCGCTTTGAAGAATTTACCGGCTGTTATGAGCGAACGCTTGAAGATGGAGGTTCGCTATTCAGCGGTTCGCAAGGGGATTGTCGCTAGTGGTGATTTAGTGGTTGCCAGCAATCCCGAATATGCGGTAGCCGTCGGCCTCTTGGCGAAAGGAACTAAGAATTGCGCGTTATATATTCCTCCTAAACCGGAGCCTAAGATTGAGCCGGTGGTTGAGCCTGAACCGACAGTGGAACCGACTCCGGAACCCGTCAAGGAGAAGCCGAAGAAAGAGAAGAAAAAAGGTCCCGGCTTGTTCGGGCGGTTGACAAAAGGAATCGATACCTTTGGTAAAACCCTCTTCGATGACGATGATAACGAGAGTAAATAACGTGATCTACGAATGTAATAAAACCGGAAGACAATGGACGATACAATATTAAATTTTAATTATCCTACGGATACTCCCAAAATCATTAAGGTGATTGGTGTTGGAGGCGGTGGCGGAAACGCTGTTACTCATATGTATAAGGAGGGCATACACGATGTTACATTCGTGTTATGTAATACGGATAATCAAGCCTTGAACCGTTCGGATGTTCCTATCAAGTTATTGCTGGGACGTGAGATCACGCAGGGATTGGGCGCAGGAAATAAGCCGGAACGTGCGATGATGGCGGCCGAGGAGAGTCTGGACGATCTTCGAGGTATGTTGAACGACGGTACGAAGATGGTATTTATTACCGCTGGTATGGGTGGTGGTACCGGTACGGGTGCCGCTCCGGTTATCGCTCGTATCGCGAAGGATATGGGAATATTGACGGTAGGTATCGTAACCATTCCTTTCTTGTTCGAGGGTGAGCGTAAGATTATACAGGCCTTGAATGGTGTGGAGGAGATCGCGAAAAACGTGGATGCCTTATTGGTGATCAATAACGAGCGTTTGCGTGAGATTTATTCGGACCTTTCCGTGATGAACGCTTTCGGCAAGGCCGATGATACCTTGACGATCGCCGCCAAGAGTATCGCGGAGATCATTACGCTTCCGGGTATTATCAACCTCGACTTCGCCGATGTTAACACCACGATGAAAGATGGTGGTGTCGCTTTGATGAGTAATGGTTTTGGTGAAGGAGAAGGACGTGTTCGCCAAGCGGTGGAAGACGCTCTGAATTCTCCGCTATTAAGTAACAACGACGTAAAGAACGCCAAGAAAATCCTGTTCAACGTATATTTCAGCGAGGAAGCCGAGTTGCGCATGGAGGAGATGAACGACGTGCATAACTTTATGTCCGAGTTCAACCGCGATATAGAGGTTATTTGGGGTACTGCCGTGGATAATACATTAGGTAATAAAGTGAAAATGACGATCCTCGCTACTGGATTTACGATGGATGATATTCCATTGATCGCTGATAAACGCAGGACTGAAGCCGCTCAGATGACAGAGGAAGAATTGCGTTTAGAAGAAGAGCGAATCGAGAAAGAGCGTAAGGAGCGTGATTTGATTGGTAAATATTATGGTGCTTCCGCACAAAAGGCGGGTCGTTTTACCTCTCGTGCGAAAGCGGTAGTTTTGACTCAGGAAGAGTTGGACGATGATGCCTTGATCGCTTTGATAGAGGATAATCCGACTTATAACCGGGATCCGAAGATCGTAGCCCGTGCCCGTTCCAAAGTAGCGGGAGAGGATATTCAAGTATCGGTTCCGACAACGGCGAAGCAACCGACTAACCAACCTCGCCAAGATTCTCAGCGGGGGGGTAAACAAGTGATCAGTTTCCGATAGTTAATAATATAATAAGGATATGGATTTATTTGAACAAGTCAGTGAAGACATTAAAAACGCAATGAAGGCGAAAGATAAAGTCGCCTTGGAGACATTGAGAAATGTAAAGAAATTTTTCTTGGAAGCGAAAACTGCTCCGGGAGCCAATGATACGCTGACGGATGCGGATGCCTTGAAGATCATGCAGAAGTTGGTGAAACAAGGGAAAGATTCCGCTACGATTTATGTGCAACAGGGCCGTCAAGACCTAGCGGATGTTGAGTTGGAGCAAGTAAAAGTGATTGAGAAATATTTGCCTCAACAAATGTCTGCCGAGGAATTGGAGAAAGAATTGAAAGCTATTATCGCTCAAGTTGGTGCCGCTGGCCCGAAAGATATGGGTAAGGTAATGGGTGTAGCCTCAAAAGCATTGGCAGGAAGAGCCGAAGGACGGATGATTTCCGAGACGGTTAAGCGTTTACTTAATTAATTGATTCATACAAAGACCGTACTAAGGGCATTCTGACAATTACTCGTTAGAATGCCCTTGGTACGGTTTTCTCGTATATACCTTTTCCTTTGACAATTTAATTCTTTAGAAAACCATGATTACTTTTACATGTTGTCTGATAGCCCTTATCGTTGGATATTTTACGTATGGTAAATTTGTCGAGCGGGTGTTTGGCGTAGATCCCTCCCGGGTTACTCCTGCTTTCACGAAACAAGATGGTGTCGATTATATACCCTTGCCTACTTGGAAGATTTTCATGATCCAATTTTTGAATATAGCGGGTCTGGGACCTATTTTCGGCGCTATCATGGGGGCTAAATTTGGGGTAGCTTCTTTCCTTTGGATCGTATTGGGAAGTATATTTGCGGGCGCTACCCATGATTTCCTATCGGGAATGCTTTCGTTGCGGCATGATGGAGAAAGTCTTCCTGAATTGATCGGACGGTATCTGGGGAACAACTTTAAGCAATTTATGCGGGGCTTTACGGTTATCTTGATGATCTTGGTGGGTGCTGTTTTCGTAGCTGGGCCTGCAGGGTTGCTGGCTAAACTGACTCCGGAATATCTAGATGCTACGTTCTGGATTATCGTCGTGTTCATTTATTATATACTGGCTACTCTATTACCTGTTGATAAGATTATCGGAAAGATCTATCCATTATTTGCCATCGCTTTGCTATTTATGGCCGTAGGTATCTTGGTTATGTTATTTATTAACCAGCCGCCGTTACCTGAGATTACGGATGGACTTGGTAATACGCATCCGGGAGGCTTGCCTATTTTTCCGATCATGTTTGTTAGTATCGCTTGTGGCGCTATCTCTGGCTTTCATGCTACCCAAAGTCCATTGATGGCCCGTTGCATGAAAAGTGAGAAATACGCCCGTCCCGTATTTTACGGAGCGATGATTACCGAAGGTATCGTAGCCTTGATTTGGGCCGCCGCCGCTACGTATTTCTTCCATAATAACGGAATGGAGGAGAACAATGCCGCTGTCGTAGTAGACAGTATCACGAAAGAGTGGCTGGGCGCTGTCGGAGGTGTATTAGCGATACTGGGTGTGATAGCAGCTCCGATTACTTCTGGCGATACGGCTTTCCGCTCGGCTCGTCTGATTGTCGCAGACTTCCTGCATATGGAGCAAAAAACGGTGGCCAAACGTCTGATGATCTGTATTCCCATGTTTATCGTTGCGATAGGAATCTTATTATATAGTCAAAAAGATAAGGACGGCTTCGATATGATCTGGCGTTATTTCGCATGGAGTAACCAGACGTTAGCGGTATTTACCCTATGGGCCTTAACCGTATATTTGGTACAAGCAAAAAAATTATATGTGATAACCTTGATTCCCGCCTTATTCATGACGGCGGTATGTTCTACCTATATTTTTGTAGCTCCGGAAGGGTTTGGTCTTTCCTCCGGTTTTTCTCAACTTTTGGGGCTACTAGTTACATTGATCGTTTTCGGGATCTTCTTAGTCTGGAAAAGAAGGAAAGTATAAAAAAGGCTGGCTAAATGTAAGCCAGCCTTTTCTGTCGTTATTGTTCAAGTGAATTAAAGCACTTGTATGCCTTCCTCACGGGCTTGTTCCTCCCCGGAAGGAGTGATTAATTTATACCCCTTGCCGTGGATGTTGATGATCTCGATACCCGGATCGTCTTTCAACAATTTACGTAATTTCGTGATATAAACGTCCATGCTACGAGCGTTGAAATAGTTATCGTCTACCCAGATTGTCTTCAAGGCGTAGTTACGCTCAAGGATCTCATTTGCGTGGGCGCACAACAAGCTTAATAATTCGCATTCCTTCGTGGTAAGTTTTGTAACCTTGTCGCCGATAGCCAACGTTTGTTTTTGGGTATCGAACAAGAAGTTTCCTAACTTGTAGAAAGGAATATCTTTCATCTTCTTACCTTTCACACGGCGAAGGATAGCCTCGATACGAAGCAATAGCTCTTCCATGCTAAACGGTTTTGTCAAGTAGTCATCTGCGCCGATCTTGAATCCTTCCAAGATGTCTTCCTTCATAGTCTTGGCTGTAAGGAAGATAATAGGGATATCAGGATTGATAGAGCGAATTTCTTGTGCCAAGGTGAAACCATCTTTCTTTGGCATCATGACATCCAACACACAAAGATCGTATTTACCTTTGGTAAAACCTTTGTATCCGGCTTCTCCGTCAGAGAATAGGTCCGTTACATACCCTTTAGCTTGTAAGTATTCTCTTAAAAGCATTCCTAAATTCTCATCGTCTTCACAAAAGAAGATCTTTAGTTTTTCTTCCATAACTAACTTTTTATAAGAGGTAAAGTAATAATAAATTTTGTTCCAATGTTTCCCGCACCACTTTCGGCACGGATCGTACCTTTGTGGTCCTCAATAATTTTGCGTACGTAAGCGAGTCCGAGACCGAACCCTTTCACGTCATGTACGTTGCCTGTCGGTACGCGGAAGAAACGGTCGAATACCTTTTTCAGATATTCTTTCTTGATACCGATACCATTATCTTCCACGGAGATCAACAGCTTTCCGTTCTCGTTCCAAGTGCGTGCCATCAATGTAAGCGGAACTTCCGGGCGGCGGTATTTAACCGCATTATCCATCAAGTTGAACAATACATTGGTGATATGCATTTCATCCACATATATATCCGATTCTGTAGCTTGCAGGTCTATATCCATTGTACCGCCGTACTTCTCGACCTTTAAAACGAAGGTGTTAGCCACGTTCGCTACCAAATCATTCGCGTCAATTTCTTTCAATTTAAGCGCTGCTTTCTGTCGTTCGAACAAAGACATCTGTAGCACTTTCTCGACCAAGAAGCTCAATCGCTTCGTCTCGTCGTTGATTACGCCGGATATATGCTTGAATACGTCCGGACTCTTCGTGATATCCGAATCCTTCAACATCTGGGCGGCGAGCGAGATCGTGGATACCGGTGTCTTCAACTCGTGCGTCATGTTGTTGATAAAGTCGTTTTTCATCTCGGATAACTTCTTCTGACGGAATACGATGTAAATCGTGAAGACGAAGGTTATCAACAGGATCAATGAGAATATAACCGATGGAACGATGAAAGTAATAGAGCTTGAGATATAATCCCCTTTCGTCGGAAAATAAACTCTCAGGTAGTTTAGTTTCGATGGGGGATCGTTCGGGAAAAGCACTTGGGTGATCACGTCAGAGGCGATCGGTTGCTTTTGGAATTCTCCGCTCTGGTATACTACATTTCCATCTTTGTTAATAACAGAAAACACAAACGGCAAGTTCAAACCGTTGTTAATAAATTCTGTTTTTAAGTAATTGTTCAGCTTTTTAAAATCTATACGTTCCTCGATCGGCTTTAGATTCGCAGTGTATAAGATGTTGTAAATCACCTCCTCTATCAGTCCACCTTGGTACTGGTAACGTCTTTTTAGTGTCTTCTGTAAATCTTTAGATGTGTTTACGATGCTGTTGGCAGACTGCCGTTTTGACAAGGAAGAGAGCGGCTCGAACTTATGGGCGCTAAAACTTTGCATCTCTATTTGTTGAACGGTTCCATTAGAATCCTTGATCTGTAATTGGTATTTCTCATGGTTGATCACTTGTCCTAGGCTTTGGGCATCCGGGGCATTTTGATACATGAAATTTGTCTCATCCCGGTTGATATCATCCTCGAGGTATTTACGGGTCTCATCCAATTCCAGATTCTTAGATACTTGGCGCAGGCTTCTTTTGACAGTCTCATTGAACTGTTCGCTGCGTGTCTTAAGTATAATGCTCACATAGTTTACCTGTAGGTATAATAACCCGGCGAAGGCAAAAGCCATAACTACCGCAAGCAACCAAATTGTCGACTTCCTCATATCAATATCTTTCTCTTAATATTGCAACAAATAACGTATGTTTTAGTTTAATATTTACACAAAAAAGGTAAAAATAATCCGTTTAAAATGTTAATAATACTTTGTGGGCATAGAGGATATATGTTAGCTAAGCATTGAAACTCCGCTGTTAATGCGCTAGTTAGCGTTATTTTATCCTAAGTTTTTTATATATTATCCTAAGTAAAAACAAGTCCGGTGCGTTTTTTGTTGCGTACGGACTTTATAAAGTCTCCACTTAGGGGATTAAAATCGATGTCCCGGAGGAGGACCCATCGGACCTCTTCCCCGTCCGCTTCTACCCGGCGTTTTCACGTCGCTGGCACTGGCTCCGCCTTTGAAGATGCTGAACCGATAGATGAAGTGTACCATGAAATAACTGCCTAGCGTGTTATATTCTGAGTCTTGTATATAGCTAGCGGTAATGGAACGGGAGATATTGCTTCGTTGTTGCAGGATATCGTAGATCTTGAAACGGAGCGTCCCTTGGTTATTCTTTAAGAAAGACTTGGAGGCTGAGGCATTCCATAGGACTTCGTTCTGTTTGAATCCGTCCCCGTAGCCAGAGTTGGTAGACCAGTTCACGTCACTCTCTATCTTGAAATTGAGGGGCAGATAGATTGTCGTGTAACCGCCGGCTCCGTAATTGAAGGTGTTTTGGTTATTTTCCTTTTGCAGGGAGTTGCTGGTGGCATTGTAACGAATATTCCCGTTTACGCCCAGATCCAGATAAGAGGAGCGGAAGTCGATACCACCACGTTCGGACAATATGAGATTCCGGTTCGTATTCTTCTCCTCGTTGATATATCCGTTGCTATTAGCGAACGAGGCCATTGTCATGGAGTTGATGGAGAATTTCTTATTCTTCAAGGGGGTATTCAACATCATACGGACGTTGCCACTATAGTTGCCATTTACGTTTTTGTAAGTGGTGGTCTTTACACCTGTCTCTTGGTTATAAGAGGTATAACTTACGATATCGTTGATGATATAACTACCGTTTGCCATGATCATAAAGGCCCGTTGTTTCTCCGGTGTGAACTGTTGGAAACGAATAAATACGTTGTTCGTATAGCGGGGATTCAAATCCGGGTTACCGATCGTGATATTCGTCGGGTCCGAGATATCCGCTACCGGTTGTAATTGAGTCATGCTCGGTTGGCTGGTACGGCCATTATACATGATACGAAGATTCGTACGCTTATCGAACATATAGTTGAATTGAGCCATCGGGGAGAGGTTGACCACCTTACGGGTTATCTTGGATAAGGTCGTGTCGCCAACGAAATTCTCGCTGCTGGAATAGGATGGGTCCAGATTCAAGCCGATCGTGTAGTTGAACTTTGCCCGTTGAGACTTGAAGCTCAAGCTGGCCCGCTGGCTGATAAAGTTATTGCGATAGCTTTGGCTGTAGGCGGAATCTAATACATTATATATACCATCAGCGTCTTGGTTGTAAACATTCTTCAAGGCTTCTTGTTTCCGTTGGCTGATGCTATAAGTGGCTTGGATGAAATTATTATGCCCGATCGGTTCTACCCACGATACGTAGGCCCGGTAATTGAAACCTTTGTTGTCGTAACGTGAGCGCTGGTCGATAATGCTATTCTTCAAGGCATCAGTCTGGTTGAAATAAACGATGTCGGAACGGTTCATGCCGTCACTGTACGAATCGCTATTGCCTCCAGAAAGGGTGGCGCTGAACACACGTCCTTTGTTATTCAGCTTACGGCTGAAATCGATGCTGGCATTTAGGTTGTACCCGTTACTTTCCGAGTAATTACTGGATTTGTTGGTATTGACCGTATCCCGTTCGTTATCCAAGGTGGTAGCATCACTGAAATTGTCGTTCATGCTGTGGCTGAAGCTGAAACTCGGGCGGAAGATAAGTTGAGTCATCGTATCCGGTTTCCATTCCAAGCGAAAGTCTACGCCAAAGTTATCGCTCTTCGTACGGCTCATCGCCTCGCTATTATCATAGGAGGAACTATCTCCGGGAAGGATATTCTGCCGATCACTCTTGCTGCGAGCGTCATTGTCGGAATGGGAATAACGAGTATTTCCCCCAAGAGTTAGTTTATCCGGCTTGAATTCCTTGCTGAAGTTCAAACCTGCGTTTCCGGAAGAGGTGATACCGCTACCCGCTCCGAAACCTCCTCGTCGGCCTCCACCGCCTCCCATACCGGAGAACATTGTTGAGGCTAGATCGGAAAAGCCCATATTATTCGTGTTATTCGCTCCCCCCATGAACGTGATCTGGTCATTATTCACGAAACGATTGACCATGGCGTTGCCTTCATACCGATCTTTACTTCCGTATCCACCATATGCGTTGCCAAACCAACCTTGCTTCATGCCGGGTTTCACGGTTAGGTTGATGACGGTCTCTTCCTCTCCATCGTCGAAGCCGGTCATTTGGGCCATATCGCTTTTCTTATCAAGTACCTGTAATTTATCGATCATCTTGGCTGGAAGATTCTTGGAGGCCACTTTCGGGTCATCGGAGAAGAACTCCTTTCCGTCCACCATTACCTTTTTCACCTCTTTTCCATTGACGGTGATCTTGCCTTCGCTATCTACCTCCACACCGGGCATCTTTTTCAATAAATCCTCCAAAACGGAGCCTTCGGTTACTTTATAAGAATCCGCATTGTATTCCACAGTGTCGTTGCGAACGGTAACCTCGGGTGCCTTACCTATAACTACGGCTTCTCCCAACTCGATCGCTCCGTCGCTTAATTCAAGTTTACCTACGTTTACGGGGTTTTTCTTTCCGGTGATTTGCAAGGGTTGGTACAATGGATCGTATCCGATGAATGTGATGTGTAGTAAATAACTTCCTTTCTTTACGTTTTTCAAGGTAAAACTACCATTACGGGCGCTCACCACACCTCGTACCATGGCACTGTCTTTTACGTTCAGCAATCGTACCGTTGCTTGCTCGATGGGGGTATCACTACCTTGCTCAACGACAGATCCGGTAACATTAACACCGCTTTGCTGTGCGAAAGCCATCGGTGAAAAAAGGATCATCAACAACATCAAAAGGCACTTTCCCGATTTCATAACTATATGGATTACATTGTTTACAATTACGAAAAGATAGACATGGTTCATTCAAAATAGTTTAATATAACTTTTATGGATTTGATATTATTAACAATCCTGCAGGCCTTTGGATTTATGGAGAGTATTCTTAGAACAAGAACATTATAAAAGGTAAATAGTCCTTCAACTTAACTCGCAATATTTTCAAGGATTGTGTAATCCGGTATTCCACGGTTTTTATAGAAACCCCTAAGGCCTCTGCGATTTGGAGATTAGATTGTTCTCCGAATCGGCTAAGTTTAAATGTCTCCCGGTAATTCTCAGGCAATTCTTCGATTGCTTTCGTGATATTCTCTGTAAGCTCGTTTACGAAATAGGTATCAGGATTCTCAAATTGATCTTTAATCTTATCATAAATCAGGCTATGTACTCGCTCATGATACAATTGCCTTTTGATCGCATTGAGGCAACGATGCTTAACAGCCATAAAAAGATAGGATTTCAAGGATATCTCTACAAATAAGGAATTTCGGTTTTCCCATATAAATAACATTAGCTCCTGAATAAGTTCTTCGGCATCCTCATCAGAAACATATTGGGAAGCATATTCGCATAGTGGCGAATAAAATTTGATAAACATCTGTTTAAAAGCGTCTTTACTTCCTAATTGTATTTGTTCAATTAAAGTAGAATCATCCATAGCACCTTCTTCATCCTTTCTTTTCTGTAAGCAAAGATATATTTTATCTTGGATATTCAAGGTTAAAATTAGGGTAACCACATCGAAATATCACTTTTAGGACATCCTTATCACAAGATATACTTACTTTACCGATGAAGTACTACTTACTTTACTGATGAAGTATATATCCTATGGAAAAGTAGGTAAGTCTAAAGTCTTCCGTAAAAAAATGCTTTTTAGTTAAGGGTGTGTTCGTTCAGGATTGTCTTAGTTATAGAAACAGATAAGAATGAAAACTGAAAATAGACATATTAATATCCAAGAGCCGGAAGGTATGATGCTTTTACGGTATATAAAGGACACAGCTTCCAATGAGGAAAAATCTTATATTGAAGCTTGGCTGGAAGCGGATGAAAATAATAAGAGGATCTTATTACAGACCGCCCGTATATATTATGCGAACAATGCGATGGAACGGATCGCTAGCCGAAATCCATTGATTGCCTACGAAAAGCTGGAACAACGATTAGCAAAACGGACCCGTTTATATTGGCTGAAGAGGTTCTCTGCTGCTGCGGCTTGTATAATTGCTATCATTGGGCTATCAACCTTATTTTCCCATAGAAAGGTTGATTCTGAATTTGGAGATCCTCAAATTATAACACTTCAGGCAAATGCGGGAGTCCGTACACGCTTTAATTTACCGGATGGTACTGTTGTTTATCTAAATTCGGGTAGTGTTTTATCCTATCCGATGTCTTATGACCAAAAAGAAAGAAAAGTATGTTTATCAGGAGAAGCCTATTTTAAAGTCACTCACAACGAAAAACAACCTTTTATTGTCAGTACTTCAGGAGATCAGCATAGGGTTAGAGTTTTAGGCACGGAGTTTAATATACAAGCTTATGGGGATGAGAATATAATTTCGACTACTTTAGTGACGGGCTCCGTAAATCTCGAGGTGAAGAATAAATCAGGGAATGTGAGTCATAGGACGTTACTACCATCCGAAAAAGCGATTTGCAACTTGGATAAAGAAGAAATTTCTGTGATGAAAATAAATACGATCTATGAAACCGCATGGATGGATGGCAAACTGATGTTCAAGGATACGCCTTTACCTGAGGCTTTGAAAAAATTGTCATATTACTATAATGTTGAATTTGTGATTCAGGATGCGGAGATTAAAAGCTATTGTTTAACCGGTATTTTAGATAATAGGCTGCTATCTCAGACACTAGACTATTTGAGAATATCTTCAAATATTGATTATCGTATAGAAGATATGAAGACAGATGATAGCAAAGGTACTAACCGTACTCGGGTTATACTTTGGAAAGGAAAATAAAGAAAAATGTATAATAATTAAATAATATGGCCTATGGAATAAAAGAACAAGAATGTAGACTTGATCTATCTAAAAAACATACGGGAAAATGTTACCAGCATCTTCCCATATGAAACAATTTGATAGAGGTCTTTAAACCGACTAAGAAATTTATTTTTTAATCTTAAATCAATTACAAAAATATGATGAATAATTTATATTTCCAACTTGATGGAGATAAATCAGCGTTTGTCAGGTTGGTATCTAAAATATCAAGAATTATGAAGTTGACCTTATTTCTTGTATGTTTATCAATTAGTATGTCATTTGCTATGACAACAAATGCTCAAAGCACCTCACTTTCTTTTAAAGCGACAGATCAATCTATAAAAGAAGTTTTGGAACTGATTGAAAGTCAAACCGATTTTCACTTCTTTTATAATAGTAAATTAGTTGATATCAATCAAGTAATATCTGTTGATATAAAGGATAAAGACGTGTTCACTACATTAGATCATATATTTAAGAATTCGAATATACGATATAAAATAGTAGGAAAAGATGTGATTCTATCAGTAAAAGGCAGTAAGTCTGATCAAGATGAAAAGACAGTAACAGGTACTGTTGTTGATGAGGCGGGGGAGCCTATTATTGGTGCAAATATTGTAGAGAAGGGTAAAGCAAATGGAACTATGTCTGATTTGAATGGTCATTTCTCTATTGTAGTGTCTTCCGATGCGGTACTCCAGATTTCTTATATTGGATTTTCTCTTCATGAAGAAGCCGTGAAAAATAAAAATGTACTTCAGGTCATTATGAAAGAGGATACACAAAAATTAGATGAGGTTGTTGTTGTTGGTTATGGCTCAGTTGACAAAAAAGAGTTGACTTCTGCTGTAACCGCTGTTTCTAGTAAAGACTTTTTACAAGGAGCATTTACAAGTCCGTTGTCAATGATCGATGGAAAAGTATCAGGCGTTAATGTCTCGAATGCGGCAGCGGCAGATCCTAACTCTTCTCCTAATATCCAGATGCGAGGTGCTTCTTCCATAGAGGCAGGGAATTCGCCATTGGTTATTATAGACGGAATGCCGGGTGCAGATTTAAGAAGTGTCGCTAACCAAGATATTGAATCAATTACAATATTGAAAGATGGTTCGGCTGCAGCGATTTATGGTTCACGTGCGGCGAATGGAGTTATTTTGGTGCAAACAAAAAAGGGAAAGGCTGGAAAAGTTTCTATATCTTATGATGGCTATATCGATCATGATATGGTAGCTAATCAACCAAAAGTACTTTCTGTAGATGAGTTTCTTGCGCATGAAAGAGATGTAGATTTTGGTCATCGGGTGGATTGGTATGACAAATTGTTGAATAAGAGTAATCTGGGTCAAAGTCATTATTTAGCTGTTTCAGGAGGAAGTGAAAATTTGACCTTTAGAGCTTCTGCCAATTATAAGAAGAAAGATGGCTTGGATATAGCGTCTTCTAGAAAAGAGTATGGAGTTAGAATGGGATTCACCGCAAAGACATTAGAAGGTCTGTTAGAGATTCAAGGAAACTTGTCCACGCGAGTTATCAATGAGGAATATGTGGATTATGGCGTATTTCAGCAAGCGGTAAAATTGAATCCGACTCATCCATTGATGGATGAAAAAGATCCTTCTAAATATAGTACTCTGTATGGGTTTGATACCTATAATCCTGTAGGATGGTTGAAAGACAAGGAGGATGGAGGTGATAGACAGTTTTCCCTTGCTGATTTTAAAATGAAACTAAATATTTTACCGACGCTAAATACTGAATTATCTCTAGCTAGACAGGGGCAAGAGTATTTTAAGCGTATATATGTTAATTCAAATCATAAGGAATCTATAGATAATATGCGTTCCGGACGAGGAACTCTGCAGGAAGAAAATTATACGGATTATACATTGGAATGGATCGGTAATTATTTTACGACAATTGACAAGCATACAATTAAATTAATGGCTGGATATTCGTATCAAGAGTTTAATCATCGTAGTTTTTCTTCAGAGAATGCAAATTTTCCTTCGGATGCGATGTCCTATAACAATCTGGAAGCTGGAGATTGGAATATGGCAGCAGGTCGTTTAGGGGTATCTTCGTTGAAAGAAAAAGAAAAGACAATAGGTTTTCCTGCGCGATTGATTTATAACTATGATGATACTTACTATTTGACGGCTTCTGTTAGATATGAAGGAAATAGTAAATTTGGGGCAAATCATAAATGGGGATGGTTCCCTGCAGCCTCTGCAGCATGGCGAATGTCAAGTTTGCCTGCTATTAAAAATATTGAGGCCATCAATGATTTAAAACTCCGTTTTTCATATGGAGTTACAGGACGCTCTGGTTTCCCAAAGTATTCAGCGTTGGCTCGTTATGAGCAAGGTGGGTATTGGCTAGACGATAATGGACAATGGACCCAAGCGTGGGGACCTACGAATAATCCTAATCCTGATTTACATTGGGAAAAGCAGATATCTTATAACTTGGGTGTGGATTTTTCTCTTTTAAAGAATAAGTTATCAGGTAGTTTGGATGCCTATGTAAAACAAGGTAAAGAAGTAATTTCTAATTATGACGCTCCACTACCCCCTTTTATGTTTGATCAGATATTTACAAATGTAGCTTCTACTAGTTCAAAAGGTTTGGAACTGACTTTAAATTGGGATGTTGTAAACATGAAAGATTTTAGTTATTCGACTAATCTAGTTGCTTCTTTTACGAAATCTAAACTGGATAAATTCTCGAATGGTACATATCAGAAAGGATATATGGATCGATATTTACTGCCAGCTCCCGGAAATCCCGGCTATGCCCAACGCTTACAAGACGGAGTGGAAATTGGTTCTTTTTATGGCTTAAGATATGCGGGAGTTGATGATAATGGCAATATGTTGGTTTGGAAAGACGCTAAAATTGGAGGAGAAAAAATACTCGCTAATGGTGAAGCTAGTGATACAGACAAAGATTATATTGGCCATGGAACACCTAGATATTCTTTGTCTTGGGGGAATACATTTCGATATAAAGGATTTGATTTAAGTCTATATTTCCAAGGGCGCTTTGACTATCAAATATTGAATATGTATCAAATGTATTATGGATTAGTTGCTGAACCGGGTATGAATTTATTGGAAGATGCTTATGGAAAGAATGGGCATATTAAGTCTGGAAAAGTGATGTGTGATTATTTTTTGGAGGATGGAGATTATTTTAGGTTGGATAACATAACTTTAGGATGGACTCCAAAATTAGATACAAAGTGGATTAGCAATTTACGGGTATATGCGACAGTTAAAAATGCGTTTACTATTACGAAATATTCAGTAATGGATCCGACATCTGTGGATATAAATGGTCTAGAACCAGGTATTAGCGGTCTAAATGTGTATCCTATTGCCAGATCATTCACATTTGGAATTCAAATTTCATATTAATCTTAATTTCATTTATTATGAAGAAGTTTAAATATATAATAGTTCTTTTCGTGATGGGATTAATCTCATTTTCTTGTACAGATTTAGATGAAGAGATTTTTAGTGAGATTACAACGGATAACTATTATCAAAATAGTAATAATATTTATGCGGCGTTGGTGAATAACTATGCTAAGGCTTTTAGTACGGGTTGGTCTGATGCTCGATACTTTTTACAGGAAGTTACTGCCGACCAGTTAATGATTCCGACAAGAGGAAAACATGGTTATAATGGTGGGGAGTATGTTCGTTTGCATGAGCATAAATGGACTGTGGAGGAGAATTTCGTATATAATGGTTGGGCTGCTCCTTTTCAAGGTATAGCATTATGTAATAATACATTGTCTGATTTTGAAAATCTAGATTTCTCTACGTTTAAATTGACGGAAGAAACGAAAAATGAATATATAGCCGAATTAAGAGCTCTTCGGGTTTGGAATTATATGTTTTTAATAGATTTCTTTAGGCATGTACCAATTGTTACAGATATAGAAGAAGTGAAGGCCCAATCTACACCCCTAGAAGTATTTAACTTTATGGAGTCAGAGCTTTTAGCTATATTACCGGACTTACCTAAAAATAGGGGGGTATCTAGGTTTGATCAAGCAGGAGTAGCTTCTATACTTGTCCGTTTATACTTGAATGCGGAAAAATGGATAGGTATCTCAAAATATGATGAATGTGAGCAAATGGCTCAGGCTATATTAGATGGAAAATATGGAGAATATAGTATTGACTCTGATTATAGAGGCCCGTTCCGCTCGGGGATAAACGGTTATAGATCTAAAGAGAATATTATGGAATTTGCGATTAAGAAAAATTATTTTGAGGCATCTTGGCTATATAATATGTGGATGCACTATCAAGATCGTTATTCCTTGGATAATGACTGGCAAGGTTGGAATGGAGGTAATTTAGCACCGTCTCGGGACTTATATGGAAATTTGTACCAAGATAAATTAGGTATGCCGTTTGAAAAATTCCCGGATGAAGATATCCGAAAGAAAGCTTTTAGAGTTATTTCAAATGATGGATATTATGAGGGCTTTTTCTTGATGGGAACTCAATATAAATTTGATTATGAAAAAGGGTATGGATTTACAGATGAAGTAATAACTGGTACGGAAGAATATAATGGTAAACCTCTAGTTTATGTGGATCAAGTTGGACGCTTTTCGGAGGGAGAGACTGGTTTAGCCAAAGGCTCTCATGTAATTTACGGAGAAGAGAATACGGGATATCGTTTGATAAAATTCCCTTGGTTACCTCAATCGAAAGATTTGTTCCAAATGAACTCTATTCCAGAGATCAGATTGGCAGAGATTTATTATTCGTTAGCTGAATGTAAATATAGATCAGGGGATAAGATAGGGGCTGCTCGGTTGCTGGATGCGGTTAGGAAACGTTATTATAAAGCGGAAGATTGGTCTAAATTTAGTTACGAATCTAATATCTCGAAATTAACTGATGATGAATTTGTCGATGAATTAGGTCGTGAGTTCATAGGAGAGCGTCATCGTCGTATTGATTTAATACGATGGAATCGTTTTAGTGAAGGTGCGTGGTGGGATAAAACTCCGGATGCGACGAATCAAGACGTATTTCCGATCCCTTATCGTGCTTTGAATGCGAATCCTTTGTTAAAACAAACAACAGCTGGCTTTTAATAAATAGAATCGATATATGAAACAGTTTATAAATGTAAAAAGAGTATTTACCGTATTGATTATACTTTTGTTATTAATATCGTGTAGGGTCGAAACTGATTATAGACCATTATTTGACAAAGATTTATCAAATGCTGATTATGATAGTTCGGTTTGGACCTTTAAAAATGGCATACTTACTGCCACTGCCGATCAATCTATTTGGACGAAGGTGCAGTATGAAAATTTTATCTTGGATTTAGAATTCAAGACAGATGTGAATACAAATAGTGGGGTTGTGATTTATTGTACGGATAAGGGTAATTGGATCCCATCTTCCATTGAGATTCAAATAGCGGATGATCATCATCCTGAATGGCAATCATATCCAGAATATTGGCGTTGTGGTTCTATTTATGGACATAAAGGAGCAAATGAACAATTGGTCGTGAAGAAACCGGGAGAATGGAACCGCATGATTGTCACTGCTAAAGGTCAGCAGATAGATATCGAATTGAATGGGAAACATATTGTTTCGGCTAATTTAGCAGATTGGACTTCTGGAACAACAAATCCAGATGGAACAGAGATTCCGGAATGGCTACCAATCCCGTATGCGAATATGCCAACAAAAGGTTATATTGGTTTGCAAGGGAAACATGGAGAATCTAATATTTGGTTTAGGAATATTCAACTGAAACAACTTTAAAATCATCATTATTATGAGACATATATCAAGAAGAGATTTTTTGAAGACAGGAGCTTTAGCAGCAGGTTTAACGATCGTACCAAACTCTGTTTTAGGTAAAAGGCATGGGTTTACTTCACCAAGTGATAAATTGAATATTGCTGGAGTTGGTGTCGGGGGAATGGGCCGTGGTAATTTACGGAATATGAGTACAGAGAATATTGTGGCTTTATGTGATGTAGATTGGAGATATGCAGAGAAGACTTTCAATGATTATCCAAAAGCAAAAAAATTTAAAGATTGGCGTGTTATGTTCGATGAGTTCGGAAAATCAATTGATGCGATATTGGTTGCTACTCCAGACCATACACATGCGGGAGTTACTGCTCATGCTATTACATTAGGGAAGCATTGTTATACTCAAAAACCTTTAACCCATTCTGTTTATGAATCTCGTTTACTAGCAAAACTCGCTAAAAAATATAAAGTAGCGACACAAATGGGTAATCAAGGAAATTCTTTTGATTGGTGTCGTCAAATAGCAGAGTGGATTCAATCCGGTGTTATTGGGGAAGTATATGAAGTTCATTGTTGGACAGATCGTCCAATCTGGCCGCAAGGTTTAATGCAACCTAGTGAAATTGTAAAGACTCCTAAAACTTTGGACTGGGATTTGTTTATCGGCCCGGCTCAGAAACGTCCGTATAATCCGGTTTATACACCGTGGAACTGGCGTGGATGGTTG
>ERZ791718.295-NODE-295-length-28963-cov-2.415041_pt1 | contig 28963 bp, 28 predicted proteins | sample MGYA00510349_ERZ791718 | MGnify/ENA primary metagenome ERZ791718 (study PRJEB30046, sample SAMN00715136) | human gut metagenome | study: EMG produced TPA metagenomics assembly of the A metagenome-wide association study of gut microbiota in type 2... | reverse complement strand
TCCACTAATGCCATTTAACTAATTTATATGCGTCCAGTTTTTGGGGTACACATCAAGAAGCCGATGCTCTCTTAGGTCCCTTTTTCTTATCATATTCTTTTCAGCAATTCAGAGTCATCCCAGCTATGCTGGGATAAAGTTTTCTGCCTCATTTTTCCCAGGCATTTATATGCCTCAAGTAAAACTGCTTTTTCCTGAGCTAATCCATTCATCAATGGATGCTTTTTTGAAACGCCATTGCCGCCCAATTCGCACAGCCGGGATTCCCCTTCCCGACCGGATCCAAAAACGGACAGTTACGGAGCTTACCCCTAGATATTTTGCTACTTGTTCGATTGAAATCCATTGATCTTTAACATCTGCCATATGTACCAATCCTCCATATTCTCCAAATTCCTTTTCTGCATTGCATAGAACGTGCACCAGAATTCCACTATTACAGTACCATACCGACATCTATTTTTCACTTCTCAATTTCTTACATTATTTTGTAATAGTTTTTATTCAAAAAATTGATTTTCTCTATATCCTTGTCCAAATAAGAACGTTCTGGGCAATCAATTTCCGGTATGTTCATTTTTTCTTTATTTTTTACGGGATCTATCGTTTTTTATGCACGTTTTTTTCTTTTCCCCCATCAAGTGAATCTTTTTCCTATCTGGTTATACCTAATACATCTACTAGTTGATTTCTCTAATCGCAGCGCCTCTTTTCATGGAAACGCCAAAGCGCTTCGTAATTATCTCTTTATTTTACTAAACAAAGAGACTTTATTATTATACTATAGTTCGAATTGTATGGGACTTTAAAAAAATTGAAAAATACGCTATAACAAATAAATATTACTTGCAATAACTTTTTTATCAAAAAGTTAGGGTTAACCATTGGGTTCTCATAAGAAAAAACTCCCCACAGAAGACGTTACCATCCTTCTTTGGGGAGTTCCTACATGAGGGGACCGGCAGCAAACCAACATCCACCCATTCATTTCAACTGAAATTGCTTTTTCCCGATTTAATCCATTCATCAATATCCGAGATCCGAAAACGCCATTGACGGCCAATACGGACAGCAGGGATGTCCTTTCCCGAGCGGATCCAGAAACGTATGGTCACAGCGCTGATGCCAAGATATTCAGAAAGTTCCTCAATGGAGATCCACTGTTTCTCAATCTTTGACATAGAGCATCCTCCTTTCCGTGATTTGATGGGCCATGCCTTCGCAAAGTAAGCAGAAATCATTATAGCAGATTTATATTTCCTTTTCAATTGATTTTAATATATTATTTGATATTTATATTTATTTTATTATTAAATCAATTATCAATTATATAATTTTTTCTTTATACTGAAATTGTTTATTCTTATTCCATCTTTCACTATGATTCTTTTATTCTATTTGTAAAAGATGAAAATTTCATGAAGATTTTACTCTTGCCAATTCATCATCGCGATTTTCTTCTGTTTTCTCTAAATCTCTTTTGTTTTTACCTTTTTATTGTAGTGAATGCATCCTATCAAAACAACAAGTTCCAATCTATAGGAATAGCAAGATCTACAAAATCATAAGAAAAAAATTATTTATGAATGCATGAAAGAAGCGGGGCCTATTCTCTTATGCCCCGCATTTATCATCCGATACGAATCAGCAGCCATTTTCAGGCTGTCATACGAGTTCACTTCTTCCGGATTCAATCCATTCATCAATCTCTTCAATCCGAAAGCGCCATTGACGGCCAATCCGGACAGCCGGAATATCTTTTCCCGAACGGATCCAAGAGCGAATGGTCACGGCACTGATACCAAGATACTCAGACAGCTCTTCAATGGATATCCACTTATGGTCCACCATCATCCTCTCCCATCTCTTTCCGTATTGATAACCATGATACAGCTTCATGTTTATTACGGTTATTATGGTTATTATGGTATTTATTTTCTTTAGTTGGTATTATACTACAAAAAGAAATATAATAAAAGTTGCAATTTTCTTACTTATTATCAAAAAAAAAAAAAAAACGCTAATATATTAAATTATATAAAATTATACGAAATTATATAGGATAATATATATATTTTCTTTTTCCTTATAGTTTTTATTATTCGCACAAAAAAGAGACCCCTAAGCTTCATGATGCTTACTGAACCAGCCTCAGGGTCCCTCACTTTTTACCCGATTCTATAAAAAGTCTTCCGATCCTGTAGACGGAGGAATATGTGCACACGCCTTTGTTCGAGCGCTGAAATTGCTTCTTCCTGATTGGGTCCATTCATCGACGTCCTCGATCTTGAAGCGCCACTGACTGCCAACCCGAACAGCTGGAATATCCTTTTTCGAACAGATCCAAGAGCGATTGGTCACGGTACTGACATCAGGATATTCAGAACGTTCTTCAATGGATATCCACTTTCTTTAAATTTGAGATATAGCCAGCCTCTCCTTACATGAAATCCATGAGTGACTGAGAAGAAGACGCATCTCGATTTCCTTGGCATCCTGAGAAAAGCCTGACGCGCATTTATGAGCAGATGGCAATCCTTTTGACCTCTTATTCATGGCGTATTCCGCAGCCCAGCAAATCGTATAAAAAGATGAAATCAGTCCCCACCTTTCGTCATCGTGTCCGAATCCCAAGTCCTCATCAAAAAGAAATCATCTTTCTTATGATTCTTCATATCTACTTTTTCTTATCATTCTATTCATCCTTTGATGATTTAGATTGTACTAAAATTTAAATTACATGTAAATTTAGTATTTTCTAATTATAGCGATATCCATAGTAGATAAGGATCCACCCGCAGGATACAAACACATTGTCTTCATCGCAAAAAAGACCCTGCCCTTTTTCAGGCAGAGCCTTCTTTCCCATGGAAAAAGAGGAAAAAATCGGTCAATCATCGAAATTGCTTTTTCCTGATTTGATCCATTCATCAATATCCTTGATTCGGAAACGCCACTGCCGCCCCACCCTTTTTCCAGGCAGGTTCTTTCCACTGCGCAGCCAGTAGCGAACCGTCACAGGACTGACACCGATATATTCGGCGACTTCTTCAATATTGATCCAACGCTCTTTATTTTCATTCATAAGCCCTCGCAATCTACGGCCGCCAGAAAAATCAATTCTGGCTCCTACCGCCCTGCACAGTTCATCCTTATGGAAGGTATGAACCCCTACGACGCTCACCGTATCTCTTTCAGGAATCGTGCTGCGATTTATTTTTTGAATGATGACGATTTATCTTTCATTGAATCATTCTTACATCAAATATATTATATAGTAAATATTTTATAACTTAAAGTTTTGTCCTTTATATCACGATGTTAAAGTAATATTAAGTACCAAGTTTTACAATTTATAAAAATCTACATCTTTTATTTATCAATTTGATAACAAACCCTCCAAATTGTAGACAACTCTTCTCCACGCCTTCCCAAAATCAACATTTGCAATTCTTGTCATTTTAGATTATAATCTTTCATATCCCTGTGTGGCTTGACGCGGGGATCTTTATGCGGATGTGGCGGAATTGGCAGACGCGCTAGACTTAGGATCTAGTGTCTTCGACGTGCAGGTTCAAGTCCTGTCATCCGCACCAAAAAAGGACCTATCGCTTTGAGCGACAGGTCCTTTTCCTTTTTCATTTACACCAAACGACGTTCATAGGGATCACTGCTGATTCCCTTTTTTAGGATTTGTTTGGCCCATTCCTGGGCGCAAAAGAGGGAATGGTCCTTATAGTTGCCGCATTCCTTTTCCTTTGTTCCCGGCACGTCTTCCCATTTTGTCGTTACAATAAGTTCCAACGCTTCCTTGAGGGCTTTTGCCACGTCCCTGGGATCATGGTGGCCCCAGCACAGGAGATGGAAACCTGTGCGGCAGCCAAAGGGAGAGCAGTCAAGATATCCTTTGATGCGAGGGCGTAGATAAAGGGCCAAAAGATGCTCTAAGGTATGCATGCCCCCTGTAGGGATTTCTTCTTTGTTTGGCTGGGCCAGGCGGACATCAAAATTGGAGACAATATCGCCGTGTTCCCCTTGTTCTTCCCCAATGAGACGTACATAGGGGGCAATGACCTTTGTATGGTCAAGGGTAAAGCTTTCGATGATAACTTTTTCCATGATTGTTCCTTTCCGCGTTATCGCATGACAGCAAAAGCCATACATAAATCAAAACTCCCCACCCTCTTTGAGGATAGGGAGCTTACAGTTGAAGTGGTGATCCACCCGGGATTCGAACCCGGGACACCCTGATTAAAAGTCAGGTGCTCTACCAACTGAGCTAGTGAATCATTGGCTTTTCACAGCCCTAATATTGTAACGGGTTTTTCCGCCTTTTGTCAAGGGGGAATTTCCCGCTCCAGCCTCAGTCTTCAAAGAAGGATTTGAGGGTAAAGGTTTGATCACGGTTCGGACCAACGGAAACAATGCCGATTTCAACGCCGACCACTTCACTCAGACGGTTCAGGTAGGTCTGCGCTTCCTGCGGCAGGTCTTCATAGGAACGGACGCTGCTGATGTCGCATTTCCAGCCCTTGAAGGTTTCGTAGACAGGTTTTGCCTTGGCCAGGATGGAAAGGTCGGCCGGAATATATTTGATGGGCTTGCCGTCGATTTCCCAGCCTGTGCACATCTTGATTTCATCCAGACCATCAAGGATATCCAGACGCGTAATGGCTAAGCTGTCCATGCTGTTGATGCGTGCCGCATATTTGACCATAAAGGCATCGAGCCAGCCGCAGCGGCGGGGACGGCCCGTAACGGTCCCAAATTCATGGCCCGTTTCCCTAAGATACGTACCGGGGCCATCTGTATCAAAAAGTTCGCAGACAAAAGGACCTTCGCCAACACGGGTCGTATAAGCTTTGACAACACCGACTACATGGTCAATGAAACGAGGGCCTACGCCGCTGCCCGTAGCCGCATTGCCGGCTGTCGGGTTGGAACTTGTAACGTAGGGGAACGTCCCATAATCGATATCAAGGAAAGTGGCTTGGGCGCCTTCAAAAAGAACCTTTCTTCCTTCGTCAAAAAAGTCTCCTAAGGCGACACTCGTGTCACATACATGGGGACGGAGCGCTTCGGCATATTCAAGATAGGCCTTCAGCATCGGTTCATAAGCCAAAGGTTCTGCCTTGTAGTATTCCGTAAAAAGTTTGTTTTTTGCGGAAAGGGTCCGTTTCAGTTTTTCAGCAAGGACCTCTTTGTTCATGAGATCACAGACACGAATCCCTGTACGGGCATACTTATCCATGTAACAAGGTCCGATCCCGCCCTTGGTCGTACCAATCTTGTTCGCCCCCAAAGCCAGTTCCTGCAGTTCATCCTGTTTTTCATGATAGGGGAAGACGACATGGGCCCGGTCACTGATGAGCAGATTCGTCGTATCAACGCCTTTGGCCTGCATGCCCCGGATTTCTTCCAGGACGACGCGGGGGTTGATGACAACGCCGTTACCCAAGATGCAAGTTTTATCCTTATAGAGGATGCCGCTTGGCAATAATCTCAGTTTATAGGCAACATCATTGACAACAACCGTATGGCCTGCGTTGGAGCCGCCGGAATAACGGACCACTACATCGGCACGCTGGGCCAAAAAATCCACAATCTTGCCTTTTCCTTCATCGCCCCATTGGGAGCCGATTACAACGATAGATGACATAACGTTCTCCTTACCTAGATCTTACATCCCATAGCGGGCGTAGATATCATCAATATGCTTAAGCATATGCTTGGGTTCAAAGCAGGCTTCAATTTCTTCTTTCGTGAGGTATTTTTCGATATCAGGGTCGGCTTCAACGTTGGTCTTGAAATCAGCCCCTTCCAGCCAGCGGGCCATGGCATTGCGCTGAACCCACTTGTAGGCATCCTCGCGCAGGACACCTTTGCCAACAAGAGCGACCAAAAGGTTCTGGCTGAAGATAAGACCGCCCGTCTTATTGAGGTTGCGAATCATGGCATCAGGATAAACAAGGAGCTTATCGAGAATATTGGTCATCTTGCGGAGCATATGGTCCAGAAGAATCGTGCTGTCCGGCAGAATAATCCGTTCCACGGAAGAATGGGAAATATCGCGTTCATGCCAAAGTGCCACATTTTCAAGGGCAGCCTGGGCATTGCCGCGGAGCACACGGGCAAGGCCACAGATCTTTTCGCACGTAATCGGATTGCGCTTATGCGGCATGGCGGAAGAACCCTTCTGTCCAGGTGCAAAATATTCTTCTGCTTCACGGATGTCCGTCCGCTGCAGGGCACGGATTTCCGTAGCCATTTTTTCAAGGGAAGCCCCGCAGACAGCAATCGTCGTCAGATAAAAAGCATGACGGTCCCGCTGCACGACCTGGGTAGCCAGGCGAACCGGTTCCAGTCCTAATTTTTCGCAGACATATTTTTCAACAAAGGGATCGATATTGGAATAGGTGCCGACAGCACCGCTGAGCTTACCGACAGAAATGTATTTCTTCGCCAGTTCCAAGCGTTCGATGTTGCGTTCCGTTTCATCCATCCAAAGAAGGAATTTCAGGCCAAAGGTCATAAGTTCGGCATGGATTCCATGGGTTCTTCCCACACAGATCGTGTTCCGATAGGTTTGGGCCTGACGTTTCAGGACTTCATGGAGCTTCTTTTCCAGATCGATCAGAAGCTCGCAGGAATGCTTCATCATGACACCCATGGCCGTATCCTTGACGTCACTGGACGTAAGCCCTTTATGGATATATTTGGAAGCATCGCCTACGTGTTCCGCTACATTGGTGAGCAGGGAGATGATATCGTGGTTTGTCACCTTTTCGATTTCATGGACCCGATCCAGTTCAAAATCAGCCTTGGTCTGGATGTCATGAAGAGCATCATCAGGGACAATACCCAATTTGTTCATGGCTTCACAGGCAAGAATCTCAACCTTGACCATGGTCCGGTCTTCATTTTCTTCCGTCCAGATGGACCCCATTTCTTTACCCGTATAACGTGGAATCACAGTACTTCCTCCTTAGCAAAATGCTTCCTGTAACATTGCATGACAATACAGCGCACCGTTATGGCCGCCCTCTCATTGTATCATTTTTCCGAACGAGTCGCAATGACTTCTCATATAAGAATGGGACTTACCTTGACTTTTCTTAAGATAAGAATAGGAGAAAATTCAAGAAAGATGAAGGCTGCTCTTCCTTTCCGGCGACATAAGTCCTCCATTTATTTCTTCTGAACAAAAAATAGATTTTTTCCTAAAATCGTTCACATTATGAGTCCTCAAAAAAAGAGGACTGCCTGTGCAGTCCCCTTGAATCATCCTTGCTGGTCGGCCATCTGGGCCAGATGCTCCGGCGTAAGGTCGAAAAAGTGTGTCGTATCCTTCTGGAAAAAGAGATTGACCGTTCCCACCGGACCATTACGATGCTTGGCTACGATGAGTTCTGCCACATTCTTTTGTTCCGTATCAGGATTATAGTAATCGTCACGATAGATGAAGCAGACAATATCGGCATCCTGTTCGAGGGCTCCTGATTCACGAAGGTCGCTGAGCATCGGCCGCTTGCTGGTCCGCGACTCAACACTGCGGCTGAGCTGACTGAGGGCAATGACCGGTACATTCAGTTCCCTTGCAAGGCCTTTGAGGGACCGTGAAATCTCACTCATCTCCTGCTGACGATTGTCACTGGCCCGTTTCGACGAGCCCTGCATGAGCTGCAGATAATCGACAATAATCAGGTCAAGTCCGTTTTCAGCCTTCCAGCGCCGTGCCTTGGACCGCATTTCCATCGCCGTCATACCCGGCGTATCATCCAACATGATACTGGCATTGCTGAGCCGGTCAGCAGCGGCAATGAGATTCGGCCATTCCTGATCCTGGAGCTGCCCAATCCGCAGACGGGAAGCATCAATGCCAGCCTGACTGCAGAGCATACGCTGGACCAGCTGCTCTTTGCTCATTTCCAAGGAGAAAAAGATAACGGATTTATGACCCTTGATTCCCACATGTTCCGCAATATTGAGCACCAAGGAAGATTTACCCATGGATGGACGGGCAGCGACAATGATGAGGTCTGACGGCTGAAGTCCGCTCGTCATCTTATCAAAATCCGTAAATCCTGTAGGAAGCCCCGTAAAAGCTTCCTTTGAATCATATAGTTCCTCGATGCGTTCCATAGCGCCGCGCACAATATCACGGATTTTGACAATCCCACCGGTTTGGGTCCGGTTGGCAACAGAAAGGATCTTCTGTTCTGCCTCGTCGATGGTCCGGGCAATGTCGGTATCTTCTTCATAGCCCGTAGCCGCAATATCCGTTGCCGCATTGATCAGCTGCCGGCGCAGGGATTTTTCCTCCACAATCTTGGCATGGTATTCCACGTTCGCCGCCGTCGGAACAGCGTTGGAAAGGTTAGTGATGGTCTGTGAACCGCCAACTGCATCAAGCTTGCCCTTTTTGCGGAGTTCCTCAATGACCGTAACGAGGTCAACCGCCTCATTGCGTTCATGGAGGTCCTTGATGGCGCCAAAAACGATGCGATCATCCTGACGATAGAAATCATCTTCCCGCAGGATCTCACAGGCCTTTTCAATGGCCTCGCGACTGATGAGCATGGCCCCCAGCACACTCTGCTCGGCCTCCACATTTTGAGGGGGAATCCGGTCTTCCATGACTTAAGCCTTTGCTTCTACGACGACCTTGAACTTAGCTGTCACTTCCGGCAGGAGTTTAGCCGTAGCCGTATATTCACCAGGGCTCTTGATGGTCTCCGGGATTTCAATCTTACGGCGATCAATGCCTTCCATTCCCGTCTGGGCAAGAAGTGCATCTGCCACATCCTTGGAAGCAATGGAACCGAAGAGCTTACCATTTTCACCGACCTTGACGGCCAGATGAAGTACCACTTTTTCCAGCTGCGAGGCCAGTACGACCGCTTCATCATGGGCCTGAGCCTTGCGATGGGCTGCTACCTTTTGATCGGCCTTGGCCTGGTTCAGGTTACGGGCCGTTGCTTCCTGGGCAAAGCCCCGGGGAATGAGATAGTTGCGGCCATACCCTTCAGCCGTCTCAATGATTTCACCTTTTTTACCCAACTTCTTTACGTCCTTCAGCAGAATTACCTTCATCGGAATCGCTCTCCTTCATTTGTTCTTTTGCCATCTCAATGATCTTCGGAATCAGGTCCTCGGCCTTGGCGCCCTTAATCTGGACACCGGCTACAGTCTGATGACCGCCGCCGCCGAGTTCTTCCATCATGGTCTGGACATTGACGGACCCGTCACTGCGGGCCGAAATACTGACGCCATCGTCGCTCTCATTGAGAACGGCGCTGACATGGATATCATTCATGGTCAGCAGCTCATCGGCTGCTTGGGCGACAACAACGGAAACATTGCGGTCATTCTGGGCACCGCCGGAATGAACCGAAACAGCAAGACCCGGAATGGGTTTCTTCATTTCCGTAATGATCTTGGCCCGGAGGATAACAGAGGCGTCATCTTCTTTAAAAAGCTGGGATACGGCATGAGGATCGGCACCATAGCGCCTCAGATAGGCCGCGGCCTCAAAGGTCCGTTCACCGGTCTGGACAGCAAAGTTCTTGGTGTCAACAACGATCCCAGCATAAAGGACGGAGGCCTCCAGCGGGCTGATTTCCATGCGTTCCTGGAAATACTGCAGGATTTCCGTAACCATTTCACTTGTCGAGGAGGTGGACGGCTCCATGTACTGCAGCATCACTTCCTCAATGACATCTTCAGCCCGGCGATGGTGATCGATGATCACGCGCCGCCTGATGGCAGCAAGGAGTTTTGGTGCCGCCGTGAGCATGGCCCGATGATGGTCTACCAAAACCAGGAGACTGCCCGGCGTACGCTGCTCCATGGCAACCTCTTCACTGATGATGAGATCCTCGTAGGGATTATTGCCGTGGGTTACGTTTTCAATGTTATCTACAGCCGTCCCCTGACCACTCCAGACAATATAGCACTCCTTGCCCAAGGTCCGAGCCATCTTGGCCACGCCAATGGCCGCACCAATGGCATCATAGTCCTCGTTGACGTGCCCCATGATAAAGACCTTATCGGCATTTGTCATAAGTTCGTGAATGGCCTGGGCGACAATCCGGGCCCGCACGCGGGTATTTTTCGCCTGCACGCTCCCGCGGGCACCATAAAAGCTCACTTCCTCACCAATGGAGACAACGGCCTGATCTCCGCCGCGCCCCAAAGCAAGGTCCAAACAGGACTGGGCCTTTTGAGCCATTTCCGAAAGGGTCTTCATGCCGCTTGCCACACCAATACTGACGGTCGGTGTAATCCGCGGATTGATCTTGATTTCCCGTACCTTGTCAAGGAGGGGAAACTTCCGATTGATGGTATCGACAAGACCTTTCCTGTTGATGCCTACAAGATAGAGATCTTCAGAATACTTAAGAGAATAACCGTTGACTTCTTCCGCCCAGGAGTTGATGGCCTTCGTGATGGCAACCACCAGGCTTGCCCGGTCACTTTCATTGAGGCCCTTTAGGGCATCGGCGTAGTTATCGAACTGGACATAAGCCACAACGGGGCGCTCATCCTCATAGCGGCGTTGCTGCCGCTCCTTATTGGTCACATCATACAGGTAGATGACAACACCCGTGTCACTGCCAGCTTCTTCTGTTGTCTGGATGGGACGGACCAGCATGGAATAGATGCGGTCGCCAATTTTGATGCTCTTATCGGAATCACGGACCCGGAGGGTCGCAAAATTATTTTCCGGCGGTGGCAGGATCTTATCAAAAAGGGAGCCCAAAGGGGCATCCACATTGATGTACTCATTGAAGAGTCGGTTTTTCCACTGTAAGTGGCCTTCCTGATCAAATACGGCAATTCCTACAGGCAGGCGCTGAACGGCGTAATGGTTGGCCCGCTCAATATTCCGCACCACCGTCGTCATGGCATGGTTGAACCATGCCTCCCGGAGCTTACTGCTGCGGGAACTGAAATAATAGACGAGAAGGACAGCAGTAAAACCAGCAGCTGTCCAAATCACCTGGTTAACATAAAAGCCATAGACGACACAAAGGGTGCCGAGGATGGCCGCCGCGACCCGAAGGGTACGCCATAATTTGGCTCGTTCTTCGTCTTTCATGGTCGATTCTCCTATCTTTTGCGCAGTTTGCGCTGGTCCGTTACCATCTCAATGGCTCCCATGACCACGAGGAACTGGGAAACAAGGGGAATCACGAAACTGGTAAGGACTGCCAAGGGAAACCAAAAACGCGGTTTTCCCCGAACCTGTACGTACCAAAGAACCACACTGAGTCCCTGCAGCAAGAGCAGCATGCTTGCCACGGTAAAAAGGGTGTAGCCTCCCAGGAAGCCATAGCTGGTCTCATCTCCGCGAAAATAAAGCAGCGTTGCCATACCCAGTCCGTACCCTCCCAAGATCCAACGCGGCAAGGTCCACGTGGCAAAAGGAGGGAACCAAGGGTAGGGATCGCCTAACCGGGAAAGGACCTTCCGAGCCGCCCAATAATTGACGAAGGCCGAAATGGGACAGCTAAGGAGCAGTCCAGCCGGAAGGACGAGACTCAGCATATGCTGCATCCGTTCCAAGGATTCTGTGGTCATGATTCCGGAAACCCCCAGCGTATCATAGATGTCCTTGGTCATTTGAACAGATTCCGCAATGGCATGGGTAAAGGATTCCACCACATTGATGCCCATGAGGAAATAGGCTGCAAGGCCGCTGAGAACAACAGATAAAAGGGCCCCCAGACTCCCCCATAAGAGGACACTGGCAGGGGACTTCTGACGCCGCATCCCTTCCCCCATGACAAGGCCCAAGATGCCCAGAATAAGGACCTGGGTAACGGCCTGGAGGGGACTGATGAGAACAGCAACAACAGCACCGGTAACCAAAAGGCAGAGGACGCTCCACATCAGTCCATTACGCCTTCCGCATAAGATGATAGGAAGGGGCCACCAAACGCTTACGATAACATCGAGAACGGGAATATAATTGCCGATGAGGGTAAAAATCACCGCAATGGCCGCCAGGATGCCTGACTCCACAATGGCTGAAGTTTTCCGTCGAATCATGGTGTTCCTCCTTATAGATACGTCTTTTTATTTTACACCATTTACAGAGGATTGTCACCTTTTCCGGTCCCTGCTGGGAAGGATATAAGTGTCATCCATAGGTAGCCTTAAAAGAAAAACGACACTAAAAAGGCCCCCGGAAACCGGGGGCCAATCTTTTAAGATGGAGCTACCGACAGGATTTGAACCTGCGACCTGCTGATTACGAATCAGCCGCTCTACCAACTGAGCTACAGTAGCACTAACGAATGAATTTTATCATATTCCCTGATGTTGGTCAAGCCTTCTCTTTATTTTTTCGCAAATCAGGACTCAAGGTCAATCAGGTGAAATCGGGCATGGGCCAGGTCAAGCATACGGGAAGCAAGCCGCTTGCAACGGGCAAGATCCGCCGTAAAGCAAACTTCCAGGGATCCTTCCCCTTCTGTTTTGAGGAGTCCTTTGTTTTGGAGATGCTTAATAGCCTCATCCGTCGTCATTTCCGCTGGATCAAGGACCGTCACCTGAGGTCCAAAAGCGGCCGCAATCTCATCGTGGAGGAAAGGATAGTGCGTACAGGACAGCAGGAGGGTATCAATCCCATGGACCTTCATGGCATCCACATATTCCTTGATGGCTTCCTGCATTTCCGGACGACCAAATTTTTCACTTTCAATGAGCGGCACAAGTTTTGGACAGCCAAGGCCAAACACTTCAACACCGGGGTCAAGACGCTCGATTTCCCGCTTATGGGCCCCGGTGGAAACCGTAAAGTCCGTCGCAAAAAAGCCGACTTTATTGTTATGGGTGACTTCCCTGATATTGGACGCCCCCTTAGCCATGCCAATCACATCAAAGTCATAGCCATTGCGAATCGTATCAAGGCCAAGAACCGTAATGGTATTGCAGGCAACAACCAGTTCCTTGATCTTCCGACGGGCCAAGCAATCGGTCATTTCCTTCACAAACCGCTGGATTTCTTCCCGCGCCCGATCCCCGTAAGGCGTACGGGCCGTATCCCCGATAAAGATAAACTGCTCGTGGGGCATTTTCTTCTGCAACCATTTGAGGACCGTCAGGCCGCCGACACCGGAATCAATGACACCAATGGGCCTATCCTTCTCCATGCTATCCCTCCAAGATTTAACCATCTACATCAGTCATAACCGGTATTATACCATATCAGGCACCACTTGGAATGCTTTTTTAGGAGGAATCGGGCGATTTTTCCTTGCTTTCAAATTGCCTCAATATCCAATTGTGGCCGCTGTTTCCTTAAGGATCTCGGCAGACTTTTGCAGGGCGTCTCCTTCTTCTTTGCTCAGGGAAATGGGAACCACTTTTTCAATCCCCTTGGCCCCTATGATGGCAGGCACGCTGAGGGTTGCTCCCGAAAGGCCAAATTCCCCATCAAGATAAACGGATACAGGAAGCACGCTCTTTTCATCTCGGATGATGGCACTGCAGATACGGCGCACCCCCATGGCAATGCCATAATAGGTTGCCTTTTTCTTCTTGATGATTTCATAAGCACTATCCTTGACAGACTGAGCCAAGTGCTCCATGGAGGCTTTATGGTCATGATGGCCGCGAAATTCGCAGAAGCGGCTGAGCGGCATACCGGATACATAGGCACTGCTCCAAACCGGGATTTCGCTGTCACCATGTTCTCCGATGATATAAGCATCAATGTTCCGAGGATCCACGTCTAGGTGCTGACCCAAAAGATATTTAAGGCGGCCCGTATCAAGGACGGTCCCGCTCCCAAAGACGCGGCTCCGAGAAAAGCCGGACAGCTTTTGCGCGACATGGGTCAGGATATCAACGGGATTGGCCACGATAAGGAGAATGCCTTGATAATTGCGTTTGGCAATCTCAGGAATGATCGAGCTAAAAATGGCGGCATTCTTTTTTACCAGATCAAGGCGCGTTTCGCCCACCTTCTGGCTGGCGCCCGCCGTAATGACAATGATGGAGGCATCCATGATATCATCATAGTCTCCAGCGTAGATGTTCATAGGGGACGCAAAGATCATGCCGTGACCGATATCCATGGCTTCCCCTTCCGCCCGTTCCCGGTTCACATCGACAAGGACCAGTTCCGAAAAAAGTCCCTGTTCCATCAGGGCAAAGGCACTTGTAGCCCCGACCATACCGCAGCCAACAATGGCAATCTTTCGAGCATTGATTTCAGGATTCATAGCAAAGCTCCTTTCACAATATGTATTTCTTTCACGTACAGTTCTCCTCTATTGTAGGCCACCTTTTCCAGGGATTCAATGGATAGGGAAATAGTCCCACTTGCAAAAATAATTGGACGATTTAGCGCATAAAAAAGGGGACTCCCTAAGGAGCCCCAGTCAGCAAAAAAAATAAAATCTAGATAAGAAGTCAGCCCACCAGCGAGCCGATTACGTAAGCTGCCAATAAACCGGATAAAGACATGACCACATTTTGACAGACACAGAGAGATTTCATGGTTGTTCGGATATCATAGCCCATGAATTCACTAAAAACCCAAGTAAAGCTATTATTGACATGGGACCCCAAAGCAGAGCCAGCACTGATGGAAAGAAACGCCTGCAGGGGAGACAGGAGCCCCGTTTCACAAAGGGGCAGTGTAAGCCCTGCCGCCATGATTCCAGCAACGGAAGCAGATCCTTGGGCAAATTTTGAAAGACCCGTGATCAGAAAAGGAATTAGGAATACAGGAATGGGAGAGGCGGCCAGACTTTCAGCAAGGATCTTACCAACGCCAGTAACCCCAACAATATTTGCCAAAGCACCGCCTGCAGCCGTAATAAAGACAATAGGCCCCGAGGTACGGAGTGCGTCCGTCATGGGTGCATATTTTTTATCTTTCGGCAGGAAATTCCCTAAAAGAATAACGGATGAAACAATCCCTACGCAAAGCGCAATATTTTTATCACCAAAAAAGTTCAAAAGGGAAACAAGGACTGAGCCTTTTTCCAAAAAGATCCTACCTACTGAGCGAATCAAGATCAACACTATCGGGAGCAGTATGGGCGTGAGGGCTGCTCCGAAACTGGGCATGGGAGCTGACTCATCGTTCGTCTCTTCTTGAGCAGAAATATCCCGCGGAAGTTCCGTATACCACGAAGCCGGTTTCCGTTCCAAATAGTATTCCCCAAAAGCCCATACGCAAACTGTCACGAACAGCGCAGCTGGCATGCCCCATAAAATGGACGTTCCAATATCCAGCCCTAAAATGGCAATAATGGCAAGCGGCGCCGGTGTCGGTGCCACAAAAGCATTGGTTGCCAAAAGGGAACAAGCAGTCACTACGCCCATGGAACAAGCGTTCTTTCCACTTTTCCGTGCAACTGACTTAATAAGTGGGGACAGAAGTACAAGGGCAACATCACAGAAAACAGGGATGGCAATGACATATCCTGTAGCCGCTAGTGCGCCGGCAGCCCGATCTTTCCCTGTTATTTGAAGAAGCGTTTCCGCAATCCTTTGGCAGGCACGTGATTTTTCCAGGTAAATGCCTAAAATAGTGCCAAAAATAACCATAAGGCCGATATTTTTGCAGGTCTTGGCAAAGCCATCCACAATCGAGGCGATGGTTTTGTCCGTTCCCAGACCGCACCCGATCCCGATGGCAAGACTGGCAAGAAGCATACATACAAAAGGTCCCCACTTAGTTCTCATCATACACAAAAGCATAATAGCAAGACCGACAACAAAAATGAGTAAATTGGACATAAGAACCCCTTCCCTTCATCATAGATTCCGATTCATTCTTGATACGCTATATATAGCATGCTTTTCTTTTAAATGTAAAACAGTAAAAATCATGATGAATTTAAAGCAAAAACTTGATATAAAGGGATAAACCACTATAATGAGAAGAAGAAAGGGGGATATCCCATGCTGATTGGCTATGAAATGTTTCTATTAGCAGCTGAAGAGCTCAACTTTTCCCGAGCGGCAGAGCGGGCCTTTGTTACTCCACAATGCTTAAGCGACCATATCAAGAGGCTTGAAGCCCATCATCACGTCACGCTGTTTCGCCGTCGTCCTCACTTGGAATTGACCGCGGAAGGGGCTGCCATGCTGCGCTATCTATCACGAATAAAAGCACTCGAATATAGGATGAAAAATGAACTGGCAGATATCAGTCAGGGAACGCGCGGCACCATTCGTCTTGGGATTCCAACAACAAGAGGGACCATTCTCGTTCCATCCATGGTTCCCGAGTTTCAGAAACAATACCCTAACGTGGATGTCCAGGTTCGTCTCAATGATACCCATAAGTTGGAAGACCTTCTCCTCAGTGGAGAAATCGACTTGTTTCTCGGCGTCGATGCAAAGGAACATCCTTTATTCGACAAAATTGAACTGGAAAGGGAACCTCTCTATCTAGTTGTTCCGGAAACATTGCTTCGTACCTATTACGGAGATAAAACGAACGCACTCTTAGTAAAAGCTTATCAAGAGGGCATCGATTTGGCATCCCTTCCAGGAATTCCTCTTGTCCTTGGACATTCTGCTTCCACTACGACGACAGCCGTCTCAAATTTTCTGATGCAAAAGCATATTGCTGCCTCCCTGCCTATTCAGGTCAGCAACTTCAGCATTATGATTGATTTATGCAGAAGCGGTCACTATTCAACCATTTGTGCCCAATTGAACCTGCAGCAGCTCGATTGGACAGGGATACTTCCGACAAAGGAAAGACTGCATATCCTTCGCATCAAAGGACTTACCTATGAGTTAACAAATGTTATTGTATCCCATAGGGATAGCCAAAGTCTTCATTATGTTGATGAATTCAAGGATCTGCTCAAAAAATTCATCCATCTTGAGAATGCCTATGTAGCTTTACAGCTGCAAAAACTGCAAAACACAATGATCAGTAGATAAAAAAGGAACCCTGCAACAGATTTCTCACTGCTGCAGGGTTCCTTCCGTGTCCTTATTTTATTTTTGCGTATTTGGTTGGCCACACATCCTTGGGGATGGGGCATTCATAGGATGTTCCACCCAGCCGGCCGGACAGTTCCTGTTTGGCCCGGTCAAGAAGTGCAGGCTCTTCCATGACTTTCTTCGTGCTTTCCGCCATGACGCGAGCCGCGTAGTACATCCCCGAAAGAGCTACTGGACTCTGACCCATAGCCACCCACTGCCAGGAATGAGCGGTTGTACCAATAGGGAAGGTTGCCGTGTAGCACTGGGCAAGAGGAGTCACATAACTTACGTCCCCTGTATCAGACGATCCCATTTGAGTAATGGAATTGGGCTGGAAGGGAACAATGAATTCTCCAAAACGATCCTTCTTGATAAGATTTTCCAAAAACTCCCGATCAAGAAGGGGCGTCATACCCGGATCATGAAGGATATTTTCTTCTGGCACGGTCTTTTGGAATTTTTCCAAATACGCTTTTTCTTCCGCCGTGCGTTTCGGTGCGCCCACTTCCACCATGGCTTCATGCATAACCGCTGCAAGCGTATCGTTCCGCACCAAATTTGATACGGCCTTGTCAAAACGGAGGGAAACGGATGTTTCCGTCATAAGAGCCGCCCCTTGGGCAATCTTCTGTACCCTTTTATAAAGCCGTTTCGCTTCGGCGTTGCTCTTGCTGCGGATAAGATAGAGAACCTCGGCATGCTCCTGAACGACATTCGGGGAAACCCCGCCCGTATCAAGGACTGCATAATGGACGCGTTCATAATCTGCCATATGTTCCCGAAGATAGTTCACGCCCACATTCATCAGTTCCACCGCGTCAAGGGCACTGCTGCGGCCCTTTTCTGGAGAGGCTGCCGCGTGGGAAGCCTGACCGGTAAAGGTAAAGGCCGCCTGGATATTGGCTTGGTTACTGCCTGTTGCAACAGCATTCATCGTTGCCGGATGCCACGTAAAGGCAGCATCCACATCGTCAAAAAGGCCTTCCCTCGCCATATAGGCCTTCCCGCTTCCGCCTTCTTCGGCAGGACAGCCATAGACCCGCACCGTCCCCTTGTCAGGATGGGCTTTTAAATAATCCCGGAGCAAAAGACCAGCTCCAATGGCGGCCGTTCCCAAAAGACAGTGGCCGCAGCCGTGTCCGCACGAGGTCCCAGACCGTGGCTTTTTTTCTGCCACGTCAAGTTCTTGGCTAAGACCGGACAGGGCGTCATATTCGGCGAGGATGCCGATAATGGGATGCCCAGACCCAAATTCCGCTACATAGGAGGTTTTCATGCCAGCAAGACCTTCTTTTACGGTAAAGCCTTCCTGACGCAGAAAATCCGTCATGGCCTTAGCCGATTTTGTCTCGGCAAATTTCAGTTCAGCCGCGTCCCAGATCACGGCATTGAGGGCCTTTAGTTTTTCCTCGTAGTTATGGGGAAGATATGCTGTCTGTTCCATGCTGCTACCTCTTTTCCTTGTTATGATCTCCGGGCATCAAGGGCCGACAGCAGCCGCTCCCGGGCAAGTTCATAACAGGCATTGACATAATCACGGCCCGTCTTGTTCACAAGTTTGTAGCCAATAAGGGCCGCCGTCGCCTGCCCCACAACGGGAACGACTTTGAGAAAGGTCCGGGCCACGAGCTGCCGACCTGCATTCTTTAGGATAAGATTGATGCCTTCCCTGCTCATGCCGCCTAGGACAAGGCGTTTATCCTTATCAGACACTTTTTTGCTTGACGCAATGATTTCTTCCGTAATGCCAAAGGTCTCCCGAATGTTGTTATAAAGCTGATACAAGATCATAAAATCCACAGCCGCATCAACAGCGATGATAGGATTGAGTCCATTATACGCAGAATAAGTAGCACTGCGCTTGACAAAAGTCATGGCCGCCGCCTTTTTGGCCTCAAGCTGTTCCTTTGTCCGCGCTTCAGCTGTCAGGATATATTTTTCTCTCCGAGCTTCATTCATCTTGCTCATGATGACATCATTCAGGACATCGATGCCCACCGGCCGATCCCTACGGGCCGACACAAAAACCAGATCGATATCCCGCGTACCCAGCTGCGTTTCCACATCACGGCGGATAACGGCCTCACACTCTTCCAAGGTCCGGCCTTCCTCATAGATCAAGTCAATTTTGCTGCGAACAAAGATGCAGGGCTTTTTCAGGGCTTCCAACATGCAGAATAGCCGTGTGTCAGCAGCCCGCAGCTTATCAGAAAAGACGCAGAGAAAAAGGTCGTATTGAAAAGGCCGGAACCGTTCGAGAAAAGCTTCTTCCGGGAATCCATCCGTTCCATAGCCAGGAAGATCGATAAACGTCACATCCCCATTTTCCACAACCACAGCGTCGGTCGTCGGTTCCATCAGTTCACCCGTCTTTACAGCCTCCCGTCCGCAGACGGCATTGATCAGGCTTGATTTCCCGCTTCCAGGTTGGCCAAAAAGGACAATGCGCACATTCTCCTCATCAATTTCTTTTTCAATTTTCTTGATATCTTCACGTTCTGTGCTCATGGGTCCCCCACTCGATTTCTGTCTGGAGCCGTCTGCGGGCATACTCGTAACAGATCCTGACATATTCTTTTCCAACATAATACATACTGCCCGCATTCATCAATGAAGCGGCAGCGGCCCCGGCAAGGGGAATAAATTTGGCTGCCTTCTCTCCGGCCCGTTTGCGTAAGAGGAGGCTCAGGCCCTTGGTCACGCGCTCGCCTGTAACCCCACCGGCCACTTTTTTTACAAGATTTACTCGGTTTCCTTCGATAGGAAGATCCCATTTCCCTAAGCCAAAATCCGTCCGGATTCCCTGATACATTTCCTTGAGGATACGCGCGTCAATAACAGCATCCATACCGACAACAGGATTAAGGCCGTTGGCGGCCGCCATGGCTGTATACTTACGCACCCGACGGTCTGCCGCCCGACGCTTCAAAAGAAGGGTATGCTCCGTATACGCTTTTGCATGACGGGCATACCGGTCTTTCAAAGCCGGCTCCAAATGATCCATGATGGCTTCCTGAAGATTCGGGATGCCTCGTTTTTGGGCATTGCCCCAATCCTTTCGGCAGCTCGTAAAATAAAGCGGAGCACAAGGTCCTACCTGATGACGGACATCTTTTTGGATTTCCTCTTCAAGACTTTTTAAGGACCGAAAAGGAGCATAAAGCCCATCGATCTTATTGCGCACAAAAAGGCAGACCCTGCCCAGCCGCTGGAGACGGGAAAAAAATTCTGTATCAGCCTCCGTAAGCTTGCCCGAAAAAATGCAGAGAAAAAGGTCGTATTGGAGGGGATCAAAATGGCTGAAATAGCCTTTTTTGGGAAAACGCGCCGTATCATAGCCAGGCAGGTCCACGTAGACAACACTTCCCGATTCGATGACTTGGGCCTCCTTGGTCGTATCCGTCCCGGTTCCAACCTTGGCTTTTTTCTCCCCTATCAGTTCATTGATAAGGGAACTTTTGCCGGCACCGGGCTGCCCAAAAAGGCAAATCCGAACTTTTTGTTCCTTTTCTTTCTGCCAGGCTTCCAAAAAACGAAAAGCAAGTTCACCATAGACATCATGGGGAATCTTGGAGGCAGGGGCAGTTGGTTTGACCGCGTCCGTGCGAAAAGAGGCAGCCTTTTTCTTATGGAACGGACCTGTAAAACGGCTCGCAAGGTCCATCAAATATGCTTTTCTAAGCTGGGAAAGCTTCATCTTTCCACCGTCCTTTGCGTGCTATGGGCCCCAGGCCCAATGGGATGTTCCAAATTGGGATAGATTATCTTTTATTATAGCATAAGCAGGGCACTTCCTGCGGAAACTTCCCCCGATTCCCATCCTACTTTGAGACTCAAGGTTTAGGGACAAAAATTTGGACAGCCCCCGGTCTTGAAGGAAAAGAGGCAGCCTGACGCTGGGGCGTGCCGCTGTAGGGACGGGGCTGGCGCACCAAAAATGGCTGCTTTTCCTCGGGCCCCACAGCCGTAGGAAGGTGGGCGCTTTGGGGCGGGAGGAGGGGCCGTACCGTGCGAAAGACAGGGGTCCTCCTGCGCATGATGCCATAAATAGGACGATAAAATCCAGTTTCAGGCGCCAACAGTCCCTGCGGCTGATTGCGCAGCCGGATGGTCCAAAGGGGCGGGTCATCATAAAAAGAAGGACGCTCTACCGTAAGGGGCATGAGATCTTCCCTGTAAAGCGGCAGGGATCCGTATTTTGTAAGAATTTTCGCCGCACTTACGTTCCCGTTGCTGAAAAAAAGCAGGGAAATCGTCAAAAGGCTCCCTCCAAGCCACCTGATCCACAGTCTTTGTTTTTCCATGTTTCTCACCTCATTTTCTGTTGGGGCCATTCCCCAAAAAAAGAAAGAAGGAACCCTGATTCCCCAGAGTTCCCCTATGAGTTATATTTTATCAAAAGAACGGAGCGGAGGAAAGGGGCCTTTCCCTAAGCGTAAAATGTTTCTTGATAGGGTATACATAATACTTGCAAAATAAAGGAGAGCCCCCTATTGTTAAGATAGTGTTGACGGCACGAATATCAGGACAAGGGAAGATCTCCCATAGAATGGATTATATCAGATGTCATCAAAATAATAAAAAAGGAGGGTAAGAACAAAATTGGGATGAAGGAAGGTCCTTTGGGCCTTCCTTCTAAACACCATGATTGCCATTATTGTCCTTTTCCCAAATCGGTCATAAAAGACCTACTTATGATATAATAAGACTGTTTCTCATCCTTAAAAGAGCTCCGATTGGTTCACTGCTGGCTTTCGCCGCTCTTTATGGAAGGGCAGGAGCACGTCCCAAGACCAATGGTCAAGAACATATGGAGGAACAAATTTACAGCCTTGACGGGATTTTTCTGTCATCTGCCGATTCAGGATTTTCTGTTAGAGGGGCAGATGCTGCGAAGGGTTACCATCTTTATTTGGTTTTGCAGATCTGGTGCCTTACTCGTTCTCATGTGATATCACCGAGTTTGCTGTAATCATTATTTTACTGGAAATCTATTTATTTTGGAAAGTGAGGTGAATGGGGCATTTCTCCCCGACCTAAAAAGCCGGGGTATCCTGCCCCACATCGAAATGAAAAAAATCCTCTTTTTGACGACAGGCGGCACCATTTCCTGCGTTGCCACGGAAGATGGCCTGGAGCCTACCCTTTCCGGCAATGACATCCTTACATCCGTCCCTGAGCTGCGCACGCTTGGAGAAATTACCGTAAAAGACCTGACCAAGATCGATTCCAGCAATGTGGTCCCGCAAGACTGGAGCAGCTGGGCGACCCTTATTGGGGATAACTATACGGAATATGATGGCTTCGTCCTTACCCATGGAACGGATACCATGGCCTACACAGCCTCTGCGCTCTCCTACATGCTTGTAAATCTGGGAAAACCAGTCGTCCTCACCGGCTCACAAGTACCTTTGTCACTATCCAACTCCGATGCCCGCAGCAACTTGGAACTGGCCTTTACCATCGCGTCAAGCGGCCTTCCCGGCGTATTTGTCGCCTTTGGCAATAAAGTCATCAAAGGCGACTGCTGCAAAAAAATCTTTACCCGCAATTTCAATGCTTTTGAGAGCGTCAATGAAGCACCGGTTCTCTTTTTTGATAAAAACGGCATTAAAAAGAACCTCCCCGACCGACGGAATGTGGGAGGGTTCCGTGTTGAAAGCAAGATGGAAGAGAAAGTCATGGCACTTACGGTTACGCCTGGACTCAAACCTGACATCATCGACTATGCGGTCCAACGCGGCTACAAGGGCATCGTCCTTGAATGCTATGGCGCGGGCGGCGTCAATACAGGCCGGGATAACCTCCTGCCCGCCATCCGCCGAGCCATCAAGGCCGGAGTACGTATGGTCTGTGTCTCCCAGTGCCTTTTTGATGGAGTTGACCTGTCCCTTTATCCCATGGGGATCCTCGCCGCCCAAGCAGGGGTCGAATCAGGCGGTCCCATGACCTTGGAAGCAGCCGTCACCAAACTTATGTGGAGCCTTGCCAATCCGGCCCTAGAGAAAAACTGAAGGTAAGGTCTAGCAACCACAGGGGAAAGCCAGTCTTTCCCCTGTATTTTCTTTCCTATTTACGTTAACCTTATTTATTAAAATGGTATACATATTTTTTGATTGGGGCTATACTACTCCTATCCTATCGACCTAAGGAGGGTTCCCCATTGCAATCCACATATTCTTATGCTCCCCTTGCCAGCTCCTCTGGAGCACGCCTTCGGCACCGCGTCGAAAAAAGGCTCCGCACCCTGCACGCAGCCGGTCTTGCGCGGACCATCACAGACCTTGACATGATTGGTCCCGTTACGGCAAGAAGCCGCAGCGGCCAGATCTATACCGTCTTTTCAAGCAACAATTATCTCGGCTTGACCCACCATCCAAAAGTACTGCAGGCCGCGGCTGACGCCTTGATAAAAGGGGGAACGTCCTCCACGGGATCGCGCCTCATTTCAGGAGGAATCGCCCGAGGAAGTGACCTTGAAAAAAAACTTGCCCGCTTCAAAGGCTGTGAAGCAGCGCTTCTTTTCAATACCGGCTACCTGGCGAACTTAGGCGCCCTCTACACACTTCTCAAAAAAGGTGACCTTGTTTTCAGTGATGAGCTGAACCATGCCAGCATCATCGATGGCTGCCGGATCAGTGGCGCCGAGGTCATCGTCTATCGTCATAATGATATGACGGACCTGGAACAAAAGCTAGCTGCCTACGCCAGCAATCAAACAGCTGTCAAACTCATTGTTACAGACGGCGTTTTCAGTATGGATGGCGACCTTTGCAGGCTGCCGGAACTGGCAGCGCTCAAAAATCGATATGGAACGCTCCTGATGGTGGACGACGCCCACGCAGAAGGCGTCATTGGACCTGGTGGAAGAGGAACGGAAGCCTATTTTGGTCTTCAAGGCACCATCGATATCCAAACAGGGACTCTCAGTAAAAGCCTCGCCTCAGAAGGAGGCTATGTGGCTTCCTCCAAGGAAATCATTGCCTACCTTACTTGCCGCGCCAGGCCCTTTGTTTTTAGCACCTTCATCAGCCCCCATGATACAGCGGCGGCTTATGCCGCACTCCAAGTCCTTCAGGAAGAAGGGCCCATCCTCATGAAAACACTGCGCGAACACACAAGGTTCATGCGGGAGGGACTCCACACCTTGAAGCTCCCCGTTCTTCCAGGAATAACGCCCCTGATTCCCATTATAGTTGGGTCTGTAGAAAGAGCAGCCGCCATTGATGCCTTTCTCAAGGAAAGAGGCATCCTGCTATCTGCTATCCGACCGCCGTCTGTTCCCATGGGTACCGCCAGGCTACGTCTCACGCTTTCAGCAGCCCACACAAAGCCTCAGCTTCAGCAGGTTCTTTCCCTTCTCAAAGAAGCTTGGCAGCAAATTCCATAAACAAGGCTCCGCTAAAAAGGATCTTTTTTAGCGGAGCCCTATTCATAAGAAAAAAGCATATACAGGATATTTTCATTACTGCAGCCACGTGTCGCCGGCTTTGCCCCATCCCAGTAAGAAGAGAATGAGTTTTTTCATGATGAGGACCTTCTTTCTTCGTAATCCCCGTTCAGCAAGTTCCCCACCGTCTGATTCCGTCCTGCCTTCGATTTACGTTAAAGCAGCCAAAGTTTTTTCATATTGCGCATCCGACACTTCCTCAAGCCACTCATTGGATGTATTGACGCCTTCGGGATCCATGGCCAGATGGCTGAACCAGGCATCGGTCACGGCACCATGCCAGTGCTTGACCCCCGCTGGAATGTGAACGACCGATCCTGGCAGCATGAGGACGGGTTTCTTCCCCCAAGCTTGATAGATACCTTTTCCGCCGACACAGATGAGAAGCTGGCCCCCTCCTTTATCGGCGTGGTGGATATGCCAGTTATTCCGGCATTTAGGTTCAAAGGTCACATTGTAAATGGGAACCTGTTCCGTCGAAACAGGGGCCAGATAGCTTTGCCCCTTGAAATATTTGGCATAGGCGTCATTTGGCCCACCAATCGGAAACATGAGCTCTTGAGCAAACCGCTCCTTTTCAGTAAGGGCGGGAGCCGCATCTTTCCATACAGCCCCAGCAAGTCCAAAAGCAGCCCAGGCCTTGGGCCAGCCCGCATAAAAGCCAACCTGGGTCAAGATACCGGCGATTTCCGCTTTGCTGACACCATGATTCTTGGCATTTTGGAGATGGTAAGACAAGGATCCATCCGTTATCCCCATGGACACAAGGCTCGTCACCGTAATAATGCAGCGCGTTTTGACATCCACACTGGGGTCGTTCCACACCTTGCCAAAAAGAAAATCATCATTGGCCTCGGCAAAAAGCGGGGCAAAATCCCCTAATTGGGTCCGTCCAGCAGTCTGGACAATCTTTTTCTCCATATAGATTCAACTCCTTATTGATTACGCAGTCCTTTGCACAGATATCGCTGCCTTTGAGTATAAAGAGATTGAATACCCATTTCCAATACTTCTTTTTCATCCTTGCCCATGCTCCAAAAGCATAGGCAAGGAGATGGTGCTCATTACCCTTGAGGCATCAGGAAAAAAGCTTTTCCACAATGCCCTTTTGATGAACCTTGCTGTGGAGGATTTCCCCAGTCTGTGCGTTTAGAAGGAACTCATAACTCATATTTCCTTGATCCACTCTGGCTTCGTAGAATACAGGACGATGGGAACCCATCGGTCCTGCCATAGGCTGCATGCCTTGAGGAGGAAGTGCCTTGTTTTGTGCAGTCGGTGCAGCAAAATCAGCAGGATTGCCGCCCGTAGGAGCGGGGGCCTGATCAGATGCCTTATTGGGGCCTTCCTGAGGGGTCAATTGAGGCGTCCTTGGGTCCTCCCCTCCCCTTACACGGTCACGATTGTCATGATCTTTTTTGAAGAACTTGCGATCATGATCCCTTTTTTCTTTATCTTTATGCTCTTTGTGCTCCCGCAAATCAGGTTTTGCCTCTGCAAGGCGCAGTCCTTTCAGCGTAACGCTCCCTTCATCAGTACCGAGCAGGCTCGCAATCTTACCGAGCACTTCATCACTTGAAAGAAGGGGTTCATTTCGCTCCACTGCCAGTTTTTGGGCAAGTTCCACTTTGGCAGCAGCTTCCGCCTGCCGACGGTCAAAACGCATCTTTTTCAAGGTCACCTTTCCTGCTCCCGCAGCTACAGCAACAAGAACAACCACGGCTGCCCCTTTCTTAAGGTTGCGGGGTGAAAACCCTTTTTTGCAAAGGGCGGTCATTTTCTTTGACACACATTCCCATTTTTCAATTTTTTTCTCATCCATGATAAGATTCCTCCCTTTTTCCGGATAAGGTAACGGGATCTGCCCGTTTTATTGAATCCGTGTTGTTGAACCTTATCATAGAGGGAACGCATGAAGTCCCTATGAAAGAAACTTGAACATCTTATTACATGTCATAAAAATTTTAAAAACAAATGAAAAGGGCTGTGAAACGATGAAAAGCTCATACAGCTTCACAGCCCCTTAAGGCACAAGGCGTTATTTTCCACGAACGATTTGATTGGCAGCCGCTTTGGTCAGCGCGCTCTGGGAATGATAGGAATAGGTATAGATGCCATCTTCCCAAGTAAGGGTCCGGTAGGCATCTTTATCACCGCGGCCGCGGATTTTATAGGAACCATCGATCCAATGGGTATCAACGGCATACTTGGTGTAATCCCCACTGATATCACCAGCCGATCCCTTTTGTGTCCTGTACAGGGATCCATCTGCATAGTTGATCTGGGCAAGGCCATCCGAAAAGAGATACATGCCGGCAACCTTTTTATTTTTCAAAGAAGCCGGTACCTTAATCGTATGCCCCACCTTCTTTTCCATTTCGGTCAGGGAGCTGTATTCCACCATGGGATTGGGGGCTTGTGTTTGGCTTTTTTCAGCAGCGGCTTCTGTTAACAGACGTGCCGCATCCTGAAGCTGGGATTTTTGTACGGTAATGGAAATCGTTTTGCCTTCAATCTTTACCTCATTGAAAAAGACACCAAAAAGGGACACGGGAACGTATGTCACGCCCTCAACGACCTGGGGCGCATTCGTAAATTTATACGCGGCATCAAGGTTTATAACTTTAAGCTTGCCTTTTCTCTGATAGAGGGTTTCACCGGGACGAAATTCCATGGACGCAATACTCATATCCAGTTTGGAAGATGCCGTTTCTGGATTCCAGGAAACAGTATACCCCAATGCTTCTGCCACAAGACGCAGTGGAACCATGGTTTCCTTTTGACGCACAAGAACTGGCGTTGGCAATGAGGCGGCATCAAGGGTCTTGCCGTTTACAATGAGGACATGGTCTTTCTGGAAGACGCCAACCTCCTCCTTCGGACTGCTTTTTACTACAGCTGCCGGAGCCGCGTCTTTAGACGCGCTAGGGGAAGCGGCGGCGGCAAAGCTAAGGGAAGGAGCGGCAAGAAAGCCGCAAAGAACAAGGGCTGTCAGTCTTTGATTCATAGCAATTCCTTCTTTCTATCGTAACGATGTTCTCTTTTCATTGTACCACAAAGAATAGACAATGCAGGGATAAATCGCTTCCTTCGTCTGCCGCTCAGCGGTTTGTCCTAAGCATCTATCCTTTCAAGATCAGCCCTTATCAGAGGCAAACACATCCCGGATCATGACTTCCAGTTGACGGATATAAAGCGGTTGATCTGCCTCACGGTGCGTGACAAGATCAAGACGCAAGGTTTCTGTCAGCTCCTTGATGGCAAGAATACGCAGGGGATTTCCCGCTGTTTCCGCTCCGTGGAAACGGGCCATTTCGACAAGACTTTCCGCCAGGTACATCCCTACAAGCCCCGTCCCGCAAAGCCGGATCTGCGCATTGGAATCGCTGACCCTCACAAGCGTATCCTGAACGAGGTTCCGCTTTTTTTCATAACGCTCCACAACGGTGACAAGGGTACTTGCTTCCGCATTCTGTACGAGAGGGAGCGTATCATACTCCTTCATGTCGATGATGCCGGTCCGCAGTGTCTTGGGATAAGCGCCTGGACTTTTGGCGTGGGCTTTAAGGTAGGAATCCGTTGCAAGGAAAAAAACCTTCTCTTCCTTTAACGGGGTGAAGACAAGATCCCTGTCCACGGGACAGTTGACGCCTACCAGAAAGTCAATTTTCCCATCAAGAAGGCGACGAGCTTGGTTTTTCACATCATCAATGACCACCTTCAGCGTCACATGAGGAAATTTTCGATGGTATGCTTCATACAAACGCGGCAGAAAGAACTGGACACGCCCGGCATTCATGCCAAGGGTCACTTCCCCCTGCGTCCCTTCCCGAATGGCTTCGATATTTTCCCGGCAGGATCGCTCAATCAATTCAATGCGGCGCAGGGAGCGATAAAGAACCTTACCGGCAGGGGTCAGCGCCATGTAAGGGACTCGTTCAAAAAGGGGCGCCCCCATTCGTATTTCCAGTTTCTTGATATGGGCACTCAAGCACTGCTGAGTCACATAGGCCCGTTTAGCGGCACGGGTAAAGTTCAGTTCCTCCGCGGCAAGGAGAAACATTTCCGAGTCCGTATCCAATCACATCACCTCCAAGATGAGGTTATTATATCACAAATAAATAATTGTGATGCTCTATATATTTCCTTTTAATCTATTGTAGAATCTCCTCTTTCATGGTAGAGTATGACCATCAAAGGAACCGCGACTTCCTTTGATGCCATGTATGGAGATCACGAGAGTGGAAGGGCCTCCACGATTATCTTCTCTCTTGTGCACTGCATGAGTGAACCCCCTTTCAACATTTTCCTTTTCTAATGACAAAGAACCCCCTCGCCGCCGCGGGGGGCGGGGGGGTTTTTTGTTTTCTGCTGCCGTCCGCCATCTCTTATTTCTCTGATCTTGCTGATAAAAAATCTTCTCTTTGCTTAAGAATACGCGTCAGGAAAACTCTCAATTCATCACTGTGGTAGATGCAATTTCCCCGGATCCTGTGCGATAATAACCGGGTAGATGCTCATTCCATCTCTTATGTTCGCCTTCGT
>ERZ791718.284-NODE-284-length-29591-cov-13.743804_pt1 | contig 29591 bp, 19 predicted proteins | sample MGYA00510349_ERZ791718 | MGnify/ENA primary metagenome ERZ791718 (study PRJEB30046, sample SAMN00715136) | human gut metagenome | study: EMG produced TPA metagenomics assembly of the A metagenome-wide association study of gut microbiota in type 2... | reverse complement strand
AGAGTTAAGAATGACATAATCCTGCCTGTCAAGGTCGGGCATGGTCGGACAGTTCTTCATCCGGAGCGTGAGGAAAGAAAGATAATCCATAAAGCCCTCAAATACCAAACATTTCTCTCTCGGCTCTCCCTGCTGCCGTATATGGGTAATGTCTTTCGGGGCGATACACCCTTTGAAAAAGGAATTGCGAACCTCGTAACCTCCTGCCATATTCGGGAAACCGATAGCAAAGAACGGTCTGCCGTTATTGGTAAAATGAAGTTCCTTACATTCTCTTTTTGCCAGTTCGATATTGATACCCCGCCCCTCCAAGTAACGGAGCAATGCCGGATGGGTCAAGTCACGGACTTCCAAATGTTGGAAACTCGGCTCTGTCCTATGCTGGGGAAAAGAAAAACTGACCGGATGAACGTTTGGTGTCTGCTCTTCTATCCTCTTTAAAAGGTAGGGAAGACTGTCGGAAAAATAAAGTTCCTTTGCCAGAGCGATGATGTTGCCGCCTTTTCCTGCGCGTAGGCTCGGTACAAGACGCCTTGCCGCCTTTCGGCAGTAGGTTTCCTCATACCTGCCCCCAAACCGTACTTGCATGTCTCCACGCATACGGCTCTCCATTGATAACATGACTTTATCCTGCATGGCTCTGTATTTTTGCATTACAACTTGTGCATACGACCAAAGTCTTTCGATGTTTTGCGAGCATCAGTTTTTCCCATTCCGTATCTCCTTTCAGATGATTCAGATTTCTTGCATGATGCATTACAACAGGACCGACTTTCCCACACAACTCACACACCTCGGATTTTAACCTTTCAACCAGCGTTGGTTGTGGTACTGTGATTATATATGGGATATTGTCCACATCTGCGAAAGACGATGGCAGTTTGCGTTTGAAACCTTCATTGTAGAATACTCTGTAACGTAGTTTACCTTTTGCATCGTGATACGGAACAATGATGTCATTTCCTTTTTTGTATTTGTCAATGACCTTACTGATTGAACTGTTTGTTTTGCTGCAATGGTATGATACATACTGTATTCCATAATGTAGCCAAATTTAGAAGCTGCATACGAGACGTTATTGGCTATACTGTAATAGTTGTAGAATCTTCTGATTTCAGAGTTGTACCGTGCTACTATGTCTTCTATTTTCTTTTTCATCAGTTTGCTCCTCAATTTAGGAAACCACGTTTGAACCCCGTTTTCCATCTTATATTTAATGGCTTCATAGTGTTCCAATCTGTTTTTTACAGTTTCTGTGGCTACCTTGAGGACAACTGTACCATTGAAACTTCGGACTGGTACATTGAACTTGTTACGTTTGGTTACGTCAGTTTTACGGACTAAGACTTCATATCCGAGAAATTTTGCAGGCTTTTGAGCGTTTGTTATCAAAGTCTTTTCTTGCGACATTTCCAAATGCAGACATTCTTGCATATATTGAGTTATGTCAGACTTGATTTTGATACAGTCCGCCTTGCTACCAATAACACCGATTAAAAAATCATCGGCGTATCTCGTGTATTTCAGTCTTTTATAGGTGTCGTCCATATAATCCCTACATGTAACCTTTAGCCGTTCACGTCTAAGTTTCTCATATTTGTCTTTAAGTTGTTTCGCACTTTCGGCATCTTTCGCACTTTCAATCTCAGCTTTCAGTTTGTATATCTGTTCGCTGAGTCTTGAATACTCCTTTGTTAGATGTCTTTCTTTTCCCTTGTTGAAATTACGGGTATATTCTTCCATGTACTTATCGAAACAGTCAAGATAGATATTTGCCAATATAGGACTTATTATACCTCCTTGCGGTGTTCCCGAAAAGGTGTTATGGTATTCCCAATTTTCAATGTAACCAGCATTCAAGAACTTACGGATGAGTCTGAGAAATCTTTCGTCAGAGATTCTTTTCCTCAGAATTCCTATCAATACATTGTGGTCGATGTTGTCGAAGAATCCTTTGATGTCTCCCTCTATGAACCACTTTGTACTTTTGAATGTTTTTTGTATGCGGGTTAAGGCGGTATGGCAGCTTCTGTTAGGTCTGAATCCATGTGAAGAATCTTCAAACACTTCTTCATAAATAGCTTCGAGAATTGTCCGTACTACCTCCTGCACAAGCTTATCCTCAAAGGAGGGTATGCCAAGCGGTCTTTTCTTGCCGTTTTTCTTGGGTATATACTTTCTCCTTGCCGGATTCGGCTTGTAAGATTCATCCTTTAGGGATGCGATGATGCGGCTTATTCTTTGAGTGCTCATTTGGTCTATTGTTTTACCGTCAGAGCCGGGTGTCATATTTCCCGGCTTTGCATAGATGCGTTGGTAAGCCATATAGAACATTTCCACGTTGTACAAAATGCGATACAATCTTTCGAACTTGTAATCCGAAACTTTGCCATGCTTGTTTAAAGCTTTTAATACTTGCTCTGGACTTCTCATAATGTCTCACACATTTTCCGTTGTTTGTATTAAGTTATCTAACTGCTTCCCTTCGCCATGTACAAGGCTTTCCCTTGCTCGGACTACTACGGAAGCTCCGTTCCCATGTCAGATATTCAGAGCCTATGCTCATAGCTTTTCAGCATTCTGATTTAGGGAATCCCCATTTGCTTTCACAATAACTATTTGGCGGACTGACTGTCGGATGCGACTTACGTTCTGTATCCGCTTATTGCGGTTGCTCAGAAGCCAGTTCTTGCCCTGTTGTAATTTCGGTTTACATAGGGTGCTTCTGCCCGACATTTCAATTACCTTACGTCGGGGCTGGTACAGGTGCCGCAGAACTATCGTTCAACCAATCAGGCTTCATCCTTGTGTCTGTCTTTTCCTCTTGCCATACAGTCGCAGCGTGGTAATTGGCTGACTAATGACTTTACTGACATGCTTCTGTCACCTTTGGGTTTCTCCTCCAGCTAAGTCGTTGAGGATAGGCCTATTTGAACTCTAACCTAATCTCTTGCCAAAGAGATATTTATTGTGTAGCCTATATGGGCGCATCGAAATCAAATAATCTATTCGTTCCGGTAAGTTGTTATAATCCGTTTTCATATCTTATTCATTTAATTCTGATGCAAAAATCCGGAAACAGAAAAATGCAGGTTAGTGGCAAACTCTTCTTTTCTTGATTTTTGATGTTTTTTTTGCTTGCTGATGTTTCTTTTATTGCATCCATTATTTCTTTGTTTTAGAATTATGATGCAAAGGTCGGCATCTCGGCAGGAGCAGGTTAGTGGCAAACCTGAATAATTGGTATTTAAGTGATTTTTTCCTGGTTTCGATTGCTGCATGACATCATCCTTTAATTTGTCCATAGCTCATTAATTTTGAATTACGTTGCAAATTAACCGGGATTTCAAAAAGCAGGTTAGTGGCAAATTTGACGGGATGAAATTTTTATTGTACTTTTATGGAAATTTTAAATGACGAATTATGGGAGGTAACAGTTATAAATATGATAAAGAGCTATTTGAACTTTTGAAACAGGAGTATAAGGAGCGGTTAAAAATCCAATTAACTCTCGGAAGTTATGAGAAACTCCGCTCTTTTATCAACAAAGAGACATTAGATGAGGAGCTCAATAGGATTGACAATAAGAAAAAAGGGCATAAAAGTGAGGATAAGGTAAGCGAGGATTCAATAAAACGCCATTTCGGACTAATCAATAGCAAAACTAAACCTAGTCTATCCAGTTGTTCTTTATACGCCAGAAAACTAGGATATTTGAGTTGGGATGATTTCTGTGAGAAAGCAGAACAGAAGTATGACGTAACAAAAGGTTTCAGTACGATTGACTTCTATAAATTCAGCACTTTGAATGAAAGTGACGAAATAACCATTGGCTGGTATCCAAAAAAATATTGTAGATTGAAATTTTTAGGAGAGTATTCCTTTGAGGTCGTTGAATCTTATGGTATGCACAGTAAAATTGGACGAAAATTTGAAACTGCCGGTTTTCGACTAACACCGATTTCCAATAAAGTAGAACTACCAGAAGTCATAATAGAGCCATTGTTTGATGACGATCCATTATGGACAATTATAGAAAACTTCGATACTGACTTCTGCTGTACAGACCTTTTATTATAAAAGTGAAGTAAATGAATGAAGTGAACAGCTTTTTTTATACTCTTATATAAGAATCTTTATATATTATATTAATATACTCTTTTATAAAAAGTTTAGGTATAAAATTAGTTCATTTCATTCATTTACTTCACTATGTAAGAATTTTCTACTTTAGATTCTTTCTCCGATATTTGAGATATGTTCTTGTTTTTTTATACCGAGTATTGGAGGCAGGAGAAAAGCACAATACAGGAGACGAAAACAGCCTTATTTTTGGTATGGGGGGGATAATAATCTCACGTCTATTTGGAAGCGAAAAGGACATGCAGAAAATCGTTTATTCTTGTGAAAAAACTATTGCGTTTCGTGAGTTTCATATCGCCTTCTCCTAAAAGTAGCCACCTTGCATTTATAGACGGAAAGGCAATCAGTATCTTTTGCACAATCCAGACGGTAGGAAGTTCTTTTCTGAATAAAATGTTCATCAGTATAGTAAAAGACAATCCCGTTCTTTGACAAAAATCAGAAACGGAAGGAGATTCTTTTTCGGCAACCTGTTTGATTCTGGCTTGTATGCCACCATTCAGAACATCCCAAAAGGACAAAGGCAAATTGATGTTCTTTATATGAACCGCTTCTTTGAATAACGGTGCAATCTCAAATGGCGAATGTTTGGATATTCCGCATCCTATCTCTGTAACTAAAAAAATATATTCCGGATGTTGTTCCGCATATAGCAGAAAATCATCAATATGTTTTTTAAGATTCTCAATGTGTTTGGAAGGTAGCGCATAGGTCTGCCCCTGTATTCCCACAGCCTGCCCCATAATAGCTCCGAATTTCATCGCTGTTGCTGCGGCATTTCCATTATGTACACCGTTTGAGTTTGAACCGAACACGAATATTTCATTTGTTTTCAGCTCCGTAATGTTATAAGGGGTAATTCTGTTATTCATAATTTTAAAATTTTGGGTATAAAAAATCCTCTCATTGCATAAGCAACAAGAGGATATTATTTTGAGTTGATATTAGTTCAACGAAATAAGATTGATGATTTTGTTTCCGTTTTCTGCAACATTATCGATAATAACTTCATCTGTTTCTGTGATAGTTCCTACGACATTTACACCGTCCGAATATCTAAAACCTGTAAATGCGATATTTGGACTTTCCGAACTCGCCGAAAGACTTTGTATTTCATAGTCCAAGATTTGAAACTGAGATTCTTGATAATCTTTTATTGCTATTTTTGAGAAAGTTGTATTGCTACGGTTGTACCATGCTTTATTTGTGCGAATATCTCCAATATTAATCTGCTTATCAAGTTTTGTACATTTTTCTCCGTCAAACTCATAATATTCATTCAGCAACAGTGTTTTGCGCACATGATTAGGAACAGCAAATTCCCCATACCCAGTGAATTGTTCATCAGATATGGTGCATATTGTTTTTTCTTCTAAGTCATTATTTCCAATAGTCTTATGTTGAATAATCGCATTATTGCGAATGGAATATAAATTACCGTTAAAGATGAATGTATAAGTATCTGAAATCGGATAAATTCTGCCACCCGGACATTTCACACGACAATTCTGTTGTTGTTCTTGACTACTCCAATACACAACAAAACCATTATCGGTTACAGTGAAATTATTACATATAACTTCATCAGGTAACATTTTCTGCATTGTGAAATCTGAAACATTCAATTTGTATATTTGTCTATATTCTGGATAATTTGAATTAGAAGAAGAAGCAATATAAATATTTCCTTGATTATCCAATATTGTTTTCAATGAACCGTAATACAAATCAATATGTACATCTTTCGGCCATCTGTATAACTTTTCTGTTTGAACATCTACTATTGAGAGATACCTAATACTTTGATTGCTAACAGATATATAATCATCATCAGGGCCGGGTTTATAAAACAAATCAACAATATCTTGTTCAACAGGATTCACCAGAATAATCTTATCACTCAATTTGACTACCTTACTAATACCAATATTATGGTCTTGCCCGTCCTCTCCCTTGATTGACAACTTTACTTCATTGCCTGATAAATCAAGTTTGTAATAAGAGTCGTCCCCTATTGCTCTTGTTGCAGATGATTTCTGATAAATCATCTTGGCGTCACTCACATTCAAATTCGTAAGGTATTTATAACCTTCTTCATAATTGATATTGCCACTACCGGAACCACCGTCATCACTACATGCAGTAAATAAAGCTACCGCACCTAACATTAATAAAAATTTCTTCATAATTACCAGAATGTCGTTTCTCCCTTAGCCTCAAATCAGAAGAGTTCATAAATGCAGAAAGCGTGAGGCCATTAACTTATTTTATACGACGGGCTCTGGTAAGACCTTGAACTAAAACAAGCAACAGTCCCCACGCCATATATGGATATGACGCGAGAGATGCCAACTTATTCCCGTTCTACAGATAGTTTACCAGACTTCGTCGTAGAGAATCAGTTAAACACTTTCGTGTACCTTAAATTTCTAATATGTCCGCCATGTTGCCATGACGATGCAAAATTAGAAAAAATAAGGCACATCACAAAGTTACATCTCATAAAGAGACTGTTGCAGGTTACAAAATTAGATATTCTTATTCATTCAGCATTTCATCAATGGCGAATTCGTGAAGTTCATGCTCCAGATCCATTTCTTTAAGCCGTTCTTCTTTCTTCCGAAAATAATCATCGCCCAAACCTTTTTCTTCGAGTGTCTTGTCGAATTTATCAAGTATTTCATCTGAAACACATTCTTCATCGTCATCATCGATTGACTCGTCCAATGCGGAAAGCATATCCTCTATTGTGTATTCCTGTTCTTGTGAAGAAGTATTTTCCGTTAATGAAAACTCTGTATCATCCTCACAATCAATATCCGACCCTAACATATCTATAAGCTCATCGATTGTATAATCTTTGTCTTTAAAAGAATCTTTCGTATTTTCTTCTTTGACAATCGGCTCTTGAACACCGGTTTCCTGTATGCTTTCTTTTTGAGCAGACATTTTAGTCTTTGGTGCTTTCTTTGAAGATTTCTTTTTAGTCTCTACAACTTCGGCAGTCACCGGTTGTTCTTCTTCTACTTTTTTCTTTCGTGCCATAACTTTATTTATTTTTGAATTTAGTAATACTCCGAATACATGAATCATCGGACATTACATATATCCTCTTTTTTGTCGGAATATAAAAGAAAAAGGTATTTTAACTATATTCTTAACCTGAATTAAGCTCTCGCACCGGTAATTTTGCATAAAGAAAGCCCGGTTTCCTTTATGAATAGAATTACCGGGCAGGAAAGTAAGAAGAGCCTCATATAGGCTATATAGGCTACAAAAACGAGGTCAAAAGGTTAGTGTTCTTAGCACGCTCCTCTTTCTCGAAACTCGCCAGATATGCTTCCGTAGTCCTCAAGTCGGTATGTCCTAAGGATTCACTTATATAAGAGATATTGGCTCCGCTTCGTTTCAATACGGTAGCGTATGAATGTCTTGCGGTGTATGTGGTGATATTGCCGATACCCAATTCTTCACCTATCAACTTCATACGTTTGTTGATTCGCTTGACAACATCGCGTACAATCGCTTTACGCTCTATAGCCGTTTCATGCCCTTTCATATAAGGAAATATGTAATTATCGGGTAACGGCTTGTTTCCCCACTTGTCAATTATTGTCTGTAATTGGGAAGAAACAACCGCACGTATCTCTTTCCTATTCTTTGTCGTGCGCTCTGTTTTCTGTCTCACAAAACATATTTCACCGTCCACAATATCCGAGAACTTCAATTTCAGCATGTCTGTCGGATTGATACCGTTGCACAAGTAAATGAATATCCAGAGGTCTTTATATCTGTTAGTGGTTTCATTTTCACTCTTATAATCGAAAATGGCCTTCAACTGTTTCTTTGTCAATCCTTTCTTTCTTCCAATACCGGTCTTTATCTCGAACAGACCTTTTCCGAATGGGTATTGCGATTCTTTGATAACGTCGGCTCTCTTGGCTTCATTCATCAAAGTACGGATATTTCTCATGTGCATACCGATTGTAGAAATACTTCTCGTTTTCGACCAAAGTCTTTCGCATTTTTGTAACCATTCAACCGTAACAGTACTAAATGGAATATCTTTGCCGCCGACTTCCTCAACCATTACCAATGTAGTTTGATAGAACTGCATTGTCCCGATTCTTTCTTCGTTTTTCAGTTCCTCAATCTTAGCTCGTATGGCACTGTTCAGAGTATCACCGGTAGCTTTTCCCAAACGTAAATTGAGCGTATTGAAAGAGAATGTTCCTTTCTCTGCCAAAGCTTCAACATTCATACAGACTAAAGAAAAACTACTTTCAATGGCTTGTCTGATTTTTTTGCTTTCAGAAGATTTGCTATCCGGGAGTTTGTTCCATTCTTCTTTCGTCATGCAGATACCAATAGAATAATACTTGGGCTTTCTTTGATAATAAACCTTGATTTTAATAGGATATTTGCCTTCTTTGTTGGCAGTACGTGCATCAAGTACCGTAGAGACTACGATACCGTCTTTTGAAAAATTATACATGGTTTTAGTGATTACCCGCAAGCGGAATTGCTTACGATAGTCTATATATCCTCATTTGAATGGAAATATAAACGTTTTGAAGCCTTTTGAATATTGGTTTTGAGTAGTTTAGACATTAGTTTCAAACGGTTTAAAACGATAATAGCAAAACATAGTATATATATTAGTCTGTAAATAAGAATTATACGCTTCGCTCATTTCAAGAACATTATTGAGAAGTATCACTAAAAGTCGGAAAAATACAGCTATCGATAAATAGATAATAAAAGTTAAACATTCAAAGCCATTGAATCCGCTTCTTCTATTTTAAAGAGTTCGCATTGATTTTCAAATTATGTTTGAAGATTCCGAGCACAAAATAAACATAGAAAATAGAATAAGTGCAGCATATTAATTGAATTAAATGGTTTGCCAATCATTAACACACCAATAATTTTGAAAAGATGTTTTTCACGAAACAATATATCCTTTTTTATTGTTTATTTGAAAAACAATATCATGTAATTATCAAATTTGATAATTTATTCTATGATATATATTATCATAAAGAATAAAATACTTATCTTTGCAGAAAGATAACGAATTGCATGAATATCTATACAGAAGATGAAGCACTAATTGAGTTATTGGAAGAGGGTTGCACCAATGACAAAAGATACAAGAGACTTCCTAAGGATGTAATCAAAGGTTATATAAAAGCATATAATCATCTAAAAGCAGCCACAAGAATAGAAGATTTATTCAGAATCGGAAGTCTGCATTATGAACGATTGAAAGGTGACTTAAAAGACTTTGAATCGGTTAGATGTACCGGACGTTGGAGATTAATATTTCAAAGTTCCACAATAGACGGTTCATTGATAATTACTGAAATAGAATTAATAGAAATATCCAACCATTATGGCGACTAAAATCAAATTAAACGATTGCGTACCTTGTATAGCCATTCATCCGGGTGAAATCATTAAGGATGAATTAGATGCAAGAGAAATGAAGCAAAAAGAATTGGCTTCACTTATGAGCATGCCTACTTCCGTACTCAATGATATTATAAAGGGACGTCGTGCTGTAACTCCTGAAGTTGCTGTTTTGCTACAGGAAATTTTAGGAATAGATGCTTCATATTGGTTATCATTACAAAATCAATATGATATAGACCAAGCAAATATAAATAAGAAAATAGTAGAACGAAAAAAGAATATTGAGATATGGAAAGTAATTTCTCAATATTGTTCTGTCAAATATTTCGAGAAATTAAATGTTATTGGAACGAAAATATCAGAAAACATAAAAATAATATATTCAATTTTCGGCGTAACTTCAGTTGAAGAACTAATAGCTTCGTTTTCTTCAGAAAAGGAACTTTCTTATTTTAAGAAATCTGAATGTTTAAAGAGCGACCCCATTAACATTTTCTCATGGAAACATTTTGCTTTCTATCAAAGTTCACAAATGCCGGATGTTGCCGATTTTGATGAAAACAGTTTAGAAAGACTTGTGCAGGAATTGAATCAAATGTTTGTTGTAAACATAAACACTATTGATAAGACAAAAGAAATTCTGTCACGATATGGAATTAAATTTATTATAGTGTCTAAATTCGACAAAACACCGATTGATGGATTTTCTTTTTGGCAAGGAAAAAATCCGACCATTGTATTAACATTACGATTAAACAAAATCGATAATTATGCTTTCGCTTTATTGCATGAGATATACCATGTTTATATGCATCTTATTAACAATAGAGAACAGAAATACATTGCCATAGAAGGAGCTGAAATAAATAAATGCGAGGAAGAAGCAAACAAATTCGCCAAGTGCTCTTTAATTGGTAAAGACTTATGGAATACATTCCTCAAACAACATTCCATGATTTCTCCACATGCAATGCAAATGAAAATAAAACAATTTGCTCATCAACATAATATCAATGAGGCTATTGTTTTAGGATTTTATCAGCATGATATTAATTTTTATTCTATTAAAAGCTCAATATCAAGAGAGATAAGATAGAATATTCAAATACATTTAGTATATTTGCAATTAATATGACCTCCCACGCTTCCCATTTGAATAGCGCACCCGGGGAGGTCTTCGAGTTTTATATAAGATGACAAGCTTCCTATTATTGATATAACCCAATATTACCGTACAAATCTAATTGCACACAATTTGCACACATCTCAAGAAAATAGAAGAAAACAAGAGATATTATTTGAAAAGGAAATATTATCTTTGGGCTTGGAAATCAAGAGGTATGGACATGAAAAGAAATAGAATATAAATAATTAAAAATCAAGTATTTGCGACTCATAATCTGGAGGTCCCTGGTTCAAGCCCAGGCTGGTCCACAATCTAAAAGGCTGATTCCTAACGGAATACAGCCTTTTTTGTTTGCAGATCCTCCAGATATAAATCTGTTGCTCTTGGGGGTCAACGTAACAATCTGAGGGATTTTATATTTAAGCATATAATTTAGCAAGTCTATATAAGAAAAAAGCTCTATCTCTTACTCCTCTGAACTGTGCTCTAAATGCTTTGATTTTAGCATTGAATGACTCTGCTGCGGCATTGGTTGCCCTCCTTTCAAAAAAATTGATTATATCCAGATAATGTGTTTGTATAGAACGTGCGACCCTTCCAAAGGTGAGGAACCCTGATTTATCTACTTCATCATACCACCTTGCCAGCCTTGTCAAAGCAATATCCTTAAACTTACACTGATGATAGATTAAGCCTAACCGCATAGACAGATAATATCCTTTCTTTATATCGGGATATTCCTTGAAAAGAATTTCAGCCCGTATTCTTTGAGACTGAGTCCATAAGGATTCCTTCTTGTAAAGCAGATAAATACTTCTCGCTAACAACTGCTTTCTTGTATCTCCATTAGCGAAAACAGGTGCATGATACATCTTTCCACAGGCCTTTGCATAAGCAATCTGAGTGGACTCTTCATCCAAAGCCTCCCAGCGAGCTTTTACACGCATCTCCTGCACAGCTTCATAAGCTAACTTCTGTACGTGAAAGCGATCGGTAACACGTTTGGCCGCAGGAAAGCAGATGCGTGCAATCTGCTCCATGTTAGGAGCCATATCCAAGGTTATCTCGCGCACTTGGTAACGGCGGCGACGGGAGAGCTTAAGCAGGACAGAAGTGACCGTATGAACGTCCGTACCTTTAATGATGGCAATCATACTACCTTTACCACCGTGAGCTTCTTTATTGGTCAGTACAGTATAGAGTTCCCCACGCGAGAGGGCTACCTCATCAATACAGATATAAGCACCGATATTCTTTTCGAATAGTAGCCAATCCTCTGCATGAACAAGTTGGTCCCAATGGAGATAACCACTTAGATGGTTACGGTATTGACGCTCCAATAAATCCCCGTCAACTCCATATAAAACACCTAAGAGCTTGCAACTGATCGGATAGCTATCAATATAGTTCTTTTAAAAAAGACGCAAAATCCTGCGTCATACGAGTACCTTCAGCCACCATACGCCAGTTACGAGAGATATACTCATTATGCTTCTTTAAGAGCCAGCGACGACGACGAATATTAAGGAAGACCTTCTTGCCACGGAGAGGAAAATCCTGAACAATAACAGGGTCATAAAAGCCTTTACTCTCAGTATCCTGATCTGTATACTTCTCAGGAACGATATTTTTCTCCTCAAGGTAGAACACAACTTCATTTACGCTTTCCTTCACATCAACAAGATCAAAGTAATCTAAAGTGCCTTCAGGAAGAAGAAGGCGATAACCGTTTAACTCCATAAGCTATGAATTTGGAAACAAAGATAACAATTTATAAATTTACCCCTCAGCTTTTTACATTGACCCACGTTTTCGGGCTCGAAAAACGTATAAAAAAATGTTTTCAGAAAGAAAAAGAAAAGGAACTTCAGGTCAGCGGATTTTCGGGTCAGCGAAAAGCGTACCTTCTGATACAAAATAAGCATATCCCCCTACACTCTCCATATTTTTACAGGTGATTCATACGTTTCACATTCGAAAAATTGTAGTACTAATAAAAAAAATGTATTTTTGTACTAATCATGAATCAAACAACGCATAAGATGACCGACCCCATCCAGATAAAGCACTATAAAGAAGACATTACCTCTTTTAACCAACTCTACAAGGAGTTTCAAAGACGTTTTGTACGCTTCGCCAATACTTATGTCAGAGATTTAACCACAGCAGAAGATATTACTATTGAGGCGATGATGTATTATTGGGAAAACAGGCAATCCTTAAGCGAAGATTCCAATATTCCAGCCTATATCTTAACAATTATAAAAAACAAATGCCTGAATTATCTGCGTCATCAGCAAATTCATGAAGAATACTCGGATAAAATAAAAGATTACTATGAATGGGAACTGAATACCCGGATCGCCACTTTACAAGCATGCGAACCTTATGAGCTTTTTATTTCCGAAATTCAAGAACTCGTCCAACAAACCCTCACCGACATGCCCGAAAAAACCCGTACTATCTTCATGTTGAGCCGATACGAAAACAAATCCTATAAGGAAATTGCAGTTCTCATGAATATCACCCCCAAAGGAGTAGATTTCCATATAAACAAGGCATTAAAGATGCTTCAGACTAACTTAAAAGATTATTTTCCACTCTTTCTCTATTTTTTTATGAAATGCCACTAGGAATTTTCCATTCTGAAGTGCTGTTTATATAGAAGCATAAAAGAATGCAATAAAATGGAAAAAGAGAAACTACATCGTTTTTTTGCCGGAACTACTTCTATACAAGAAGGCATGGACATAAGAGCATGGATGGAAGCATCCGAAGAGAACAAGCGCATTTTTTACAAAGAGCGTAAATTGTTCGATGCCCTCATGGTGCATGATGACCAAACTACAAATAACTGCATTTCCACCAAACGAATTCCCAAAATTATTCGTCAATGGCTGAAAATAGCTTCCGTCATCATACTGACGCTTACCATTAACTATTTATATCAGAAATATAAATCGGAAAATGAAGTCATTGCCATGAATACAGTATCTGTTCCGGCAGGACAACGTACCAATATTACTTTACCAGATGGAACTAATGTATGGCTGAATGCCCGTACCACTTTACAATATCCGGTCACTTTCAGCCAAAAGCAACGAACAGTTTTTTTAAAAGGAGAAGCTTATTTTGATGTAACCAAGAAGAAAAAAACTCCTTTTATTGTACGGACAGACAAATATGACATTGAAGTTTTGGGTACACAGTTTGATGTAGATGCTTATCCTGACCAAACGGCGTTTGAAACAACTTTAATGAAAGGTAGTGTAAAAGTTACCTCACAGCACTTTCCTGAACAGACAATAACCTTGAAGCCTCATCATAAAGCATATGTAAAAGACGGGCAGTTGGCAGTTACCAAAGTAAACGATTTCACTCCTTACCGCTGGAAAGAAGGTTTGATCTGTTTTAAAGATGAACCTTTCCAGACCATCATGGAAGATTTTGAAAAATATTATGGCATCCGGATCATCATCAATAACAAAAAGGTATTGAAATATTCCTATAATGGCAAGTTCCGTCAAGCAGACGGTATTGATTATGCACTAAGAGTGCTGCAAAGGGATATCCATTTTAAATATGAAAAAGCCAACGATGAAGAAATTATTTACATCAATTGACCAGACAATACTAACCTAAAAACAACAAGCCTATGAAGAAAAGCTCAAGTTAACCTTAAAAAGAAAAATGCCGATAAGTGTTGCCGCACTTACCGGCATAGACTCAAAACAATTTTTCAAGTAAAAAAATCTATTTAAATCAACGCAAAGGTATGAAAAATAACACTTTGTCGGGGAGATATTGCTTCAAAAATCCCCGATTTAAACAAATCTTTAGAATTATGAGAATTTCCACTTTCCTATTGATGGTCTGTGTGTTCTGTTCGTATGCTGGGAATGCCCATTCTCAAAATGCAAAAGTCAGCATACATATGAATAATGTTAAACTGGATAAGATCCTGAATGAAATTGAAAACCAAACTGATTATCTTTTTATCTACAATAACCAAGTAGATATTAACAAAATTATTTCCGTAAAGGTCAAAAATGAAGCCGTAGCACAAGTACTGGACAGAATTCTGTCAGGGACCGGTATCAACTATGAACTGGAAGGTACACACATTATTTTAACTACAGAAGCTATTAAAGACTTGCATGCTCAACAACAAGCTAAAACAGTAACGGGAACGGTAACAGATGTCAGCGGAGAACCCATTATCGGAGCCAACATCCGTATAAAGGGAACCACAACAGGTACAATCACAGATATAGATGGCAACTTCAGTATTGAAGCCGAACCACAATCTGTTATCGAAGTTTCCTACATTGGTTACCTCACACAAGAAACGGTTATCAACAACCAAAAAAGTATCCGTTTTCTATTAAAAGAAGATACAAAAACTCTTGATGAAGTGGTAGTCATTGGATACGGTGTACAGAAAAAAGCAGACTTGACAGGATCTGTTGCAAACATTAACACAGAAAAACTAAATACACAAAGTAACGCCAACATCGGCCAGGCGCTGCAAGGCAAAATTGCAGGGGTAGACATCGTATCTCAAGGTGGTGCCCCAGGTTCGGGAACCCGTATCATGGTCCGCGGTATTGGTACGCTAAACAACGCCTCCCCTCTTTACATTGTCGATGGCATGTATATGAACAGTATTGATCATATCAACCCCAATGATATTGCCAGCATTGACGTATTGAAAGATGCCTCATCCGCAGCTATCTACGGTTCCCGTGCAGCCAACGGTGTTATCATTGTCACTACCAAAGAAGGAAGTAACACAGAAGGAAAACCTATCATTGATTTATCTGTCAACTTAGGTATATCAACTGCCAGCAAATTTCTTGATATGCTAGATGCCAAAGGATGGGCAGAAGTTACCACTATAGCCCGTCAAGCTATCGGCAAACCGGCATTAGACATGGCTACCGATCTGGCTAACAAACCAGACAATGACTGGCAAGACATCATGTTTCGCCCCGCACTGATGCAAAACTACAATTTGTCTGTAAAAGGTGGTGGAAAATATTCCACTTATTACACCGGCTTAGGTTATTTCAACCAAGACGGTATTGTAAAAGGTACCAATTACCAACGGTATAATATCCAATCCAAGAATGATTATAAAAGAGGGATATTCTCTGCTGGAACAAATCTCATTATTTCATTCAGTCATGACAAGCCCCTTCACCAGGAACTTCGAGGCGGCATGATTGGCACCATTCTGCAAAGTGTTCCTACTTTGGAAAAATATGATGATACTCGTGAAGGTGGATATGGTGGCACATATGGTGATGTAGTAAACATTCCTCACCCATTGGCCATTATTGATGACAACATCATGGACCGTTATAACGAAAATGTAAAAATATTCGCTAACTTGTATGCACAAATTGAACTTTTTAAAGGACTAAAATACAAACTGAATTTAACTCCAGACTTTTCTTTCGAAAGATATAAGAATTATCTCAATAAATATGATTTTGGATTAGCGACCAACAGCATCACCCAATTAACAGAAAGACAAAGAAGGAGACGTAATATACTTGTTGAAAATTTATTAACTTTCGACCGTACGTTCGGAGAGCATAAAATTTCAGCATTGGCAGGTTATACCTATCAAGACAGCAGATTCCGCCACATACAAGCCTATGGTGAAGGATTACCCCAGGGATTAGAAGAAATAGATGCAGCCACAACCAATCGCAGCAACGAAGGCAATTCATGGAGAAGTGTCCTTACCTCTATTCTCGGACGCGTATTCTATTCCTACCAAAATAAATACTTATTCACCGCCACTATCCGCCGGGACGGTTCCTCCAAATTCGGTAAGAACAATCGATATGGTTACTTCCCCTCTTTTTCATTAGGATGGAATGTGGCCGAAGAAAAGTTCATGGAAAACGTGCATTGGCTTGATCAGCTAAAGCTTCGTGGCGGATATGGCGTTTTAGGAAATCAAGAAATCGATAACTATCAATATTCCTCCACCATCACTACCGGCATCAATTATCCCGATGGCAACGGTGGTCTGCTTCAAGGAGCATTTCCTAAAAATTTTGCCAATCCGGATATAAAATGGGAAGAAACCGCTATGACTAATGTCGGCATTGATTTTATGGCTTTTAATAACCGACTAAGCTTAACAGCAGACTATTATGTGAAAAATACAAAAGATATCTTGCTGACCGTTCCTATTCCTATCTCTTCCGGTGGTGCCAATGACCCTATACGCAATGCGGGCAAGATACGTAACAATGGCTTTGAATTCAATTTAGGATGGATGGACCAACCCAATCCGGATATTTCGTATGGCATCAACTTAATTGGGTCTTTCAATAAAAACAAAGTAATAGCCATGGGAAGTGAAAGCGGATCTATCAAAGGCGGTTCTACCAACCAAAACATCACTACCAGTGAAACCAAAGCCGGATATCCTATTGGAGGTTATTGGCTTATCTCTACAGCCGGATATTTCAATAGTCAGGAAGAAGTAGACGCATATGCCAAAGACGGTAAAAAAATACAACCAGCCGCCGAACCGGGTGATATAAAATTTGTAGATGCCAACAACGATGGCGTTATCAATGACGACGACCGTGTATTTCAAGGCAGTCCTTTTCCCGATTTTACTTTCGCGCTGAATGGTAATATGAGATACAAAAATTTCGACTTATCAATCGGACTGCAAGGAGTGTTAGGAAATAAAATTTATAATGCAACCCGTCAGACATTAGAAGATGTAACCAAAGGTTCCAATTTTCTGGCAAGTTGCCTGGATTATTGGACTCCTGAAAACAAAAATGCCTCCCATCCACGTCTGACATGGGATGATCCTAACCGTAATACCCGTGCAGAATCCGACCGTTATCTTGAAAATGGTTCTTATTTGCGTCTCCGCAGTGTTCAATTAGGTTATACATTTCCTCAGACATGGTTTAAAGGTGCCATACAGCATGCCCGTGTGTATATTAACGCTGAAAACTTATTTACTATCACCAGTTACAGCGGATATTCACCGGATGTCAATGCAGACAATGCCAATTATCGGGGATTTGATAATTTTATTTACCCGACTAACCGTACTTTCATGTTAGGACTAAATGTAACATTCTAAAAATAAACATCTTATGAAAACATATATTAAAACGACATTGACCATATTGATTTCAGGCATGCTATTCAGTTCCTGCGAAGATCAATTAAACCAGGCCAATCCCAACCAAGCAACAGAAGATACTTTTTGGAAAGATGAAACCGATTTCAATCTGGCCTTGACCTCTTGCTATACTCCACTGAAGAATGCCCTAAACGGCGGTTATTATGGAACTCGCGGTGTAATGCTGAGAATAGCCCGAGCCGATGAAGTCGACTTCCGCAACGATATTTCGGATGTATATACAGTAAACCGTTTTACTAATAGTAATACAAACTCACTGACACAAGGCATGTTCTATCAATTTTACAATGCCTTGTACCGTACCAACTCCATTATGCAAAAACTGGAAGAAAAGAAAGAACAATTTTCTACCGATTTTCAAAATTCGGTAAAAGGAGAATGTCTTTTCATACGTGGCTTCTATTTATTCCAGTTAGCCAAAGAGTTTAAAGACGCCCCTCTCCGCCTGACAGCCTCCCAATCTCCCTCGACTTTCCCTTTAGCAAAATCATCACAAGCTGATATATGGGCACAAGCCAAAGAAGATTTAAAAACCGCTGCTTCCCTATTGCCCATAACGAATAAAATAGGAAAGCCTACACAAGGAGCCGCTTATGCCGCTTTGGGTAAAATATATGTCTATGAAGAAAATTGGCAAGAAGCGATAAACGTCCTCGAGCCTCTGACGCAGAATCCTTACACCTACAAACTAGTAGAGGACTTTAATTGGAATTTTGATGACACTCATGAAAACAATGCCGAAAGTATTTTCGAGTTATTGATAGAAGATGTGGGTGGAACAGATCTTTGGGGAGATGGAGAAAATATCAATTCCACCCAATCCAATACCCGCCCTAAAGAATATGCCGCTGCTGAAGTCGGAGGATGGTATGAAGCAAATCCTACCCAGCAAATTATGGATATCTTCTGGAAGGAAAAAGACAAAGACGGCAATTTTGATTATCGTGCCCGCTGTTCTGTGGCATGGGACTATGAGGGATGCACTTACTACCAAAGACCTTTCCGGGAAGTTTTTGCACAAGACAAGTGGAAAACATACTGGATTTTGAAATATCAGAACTGGAAGACTCAAAAAGATGAACCGGCACCTCCCAAGTCATTCATCAATGAAAGAGCCATCCGCTATGCCGATGTATTATTGATGCTGGCAGAAGCCTATATGAACAAAGGGGCTTTAGACACATCTATCGGATATATTAATCAAATCCGCCGACGCGCCAACCTGAATGACTATAGCGGCCCAATAACCAAAGAAGGGGTTTTTGAAGATCTGGTACACCAACGCGCCATTGAATTCTTTGTGGAAGGCGAACGTTTCTACGATTTACGCAGATGGGGATTGTTAGAGCAGACATTAAAAACTTGTGATGATACCCGCTATAAAAACTATCAGACTGGCAAATCCGGTAATATCAATAAGTTCAACTACTTCCCGATACCAGCCAAAGAACTTGACACCAATCCACTTTGTACGCCTAGTGAAGGATGGTAAATCAACAGGTATTAGCTTATATATAACATCAGTAAATTAGTTCTGGGGCTGATTGTTCTTCAAGCAACATTCAGCCTCTCTTTCTCTTCACACTAACCATGAAACGTATCCTTTTATTTGTTTGCATACAATTTTTCTTATTGGCATCTTTTGCCGGAGAAACCATAAATTTCTGTAAAGGCTGGAAATTCCATCTAGGAGATGCAGGCAAAGGAGCCTCTTCTTCCTCATATAACGATTCTCAATGGCGCATATTGAATATTCCTCATGACTGGAGCATAGAAGGCACTTATAAACAATTTGAAAACGGAACCGACTGGCAAAGCGGCTTCCTGCCTGCCGGAATAAGCTGGTATCGAAAAACTTTTACCATTCCTTCCAAATGGAAAAATAAAAAAGTACAAATCCTATTTGAGGGCGTATATCTGAACAGCGAAGTATGGATAAACGGTCATTGGCTGGGCAAACGTCCTAATGGGTATATCAGCTTTGTATATGATTTAACTCCATATTTGCAAGAAGGCAAGAACCAAATCGCTGTAAAAGTAGATCACAGCAAAGCATTAACCGGACGTTGGTATACAGGATCAGGAATATATCGTCCTGTATACCTGCTGGTCAGTAACCCCACCCACATTCCTTATTCCGGAATCCATTTCAGATCCAAGCTACAAAATAAGCAATCTGCCACCTACACCCTATCTATAGAAATTGAAACACAGGAGAAAAAGCCAATCAAAGTAAAAACATATCTACAAGCTCCCAACGGTAGCATAGCCGATACTTCTGAAAAAATATTTGTCTCATCTGCAGATTCTCTTTGCTTCCTGTCAGGGAGCATCAGGAAACCATTATTATGGTCGCCTGATTCTCCTAACGTCTATACACTTATATGCCAACTGACAAGAGATAACAAGATACTAGATGAATGTAGATTACCTGTAGGCTTCCGTCAATTAGAATTCAACCCGGTCAGCGGATTCCTGCTCAATGGCAAATCACTAAAGATAAAAGGAGTATGCGATCATCATACAGCCGGTGCTGTAGGAGCCGCCGTACCCGACGACCTACTTCATTATCGTCTCAAATTATTGAAAGATATGGGATGTAATGCGATACGCACCAGTCATAATCCCTTCTCTCCTGCTTTCTATAATTTATGCGATACGATGGGAATCATGGTACTAAACGAAGGATTGGACGGATGGAATCAACCTAAAGCCGCCGATGACTATGGAAATTACTTTGATGAATGGTGGCAAAAAGATATGACTGATTTCATAAAACGAGACCGTAACCATCCCTCTATCATTATGTGGAGTATCGGCAACGAAGTAACGGGAGCTACCCCCGAAATCCAACACAACCTAGTCAGCCTATTTCACCAACTGGACCCTGACCGCCCTGTCACTCAAGGAGGAACTGATCCTACTAGAGGTATGAAGACCGATTATCAAAAAAAATTCAACTATCTAGACATTATCGGCTTCAATGGAAATGGAGAAGAAATAGGAGAACTAGAACACTTCCACAAAAACTACCCAACACTTTGTGCCATTGCTACAGAGGTACCCCACACTTATCAAACCCGTGGCGTATACCGAAGCCAGACACAATGGAGAAGACGGGATTTCCCCGCTCCTTGGGAAAAAGGAAACATAAACTGGGAACAATTTAAACATCGGGTCTTTCCTATACCTGACCTGACGGAAAAAGAATGCTTCCCCGAAGAATCCGATTATCCCTATTATCAATCGTCCTACGACAATGCTTCTGTACGTATCAGCGCCCGTAAATCATGGCAACGCACCTGTTCTTTCCCTTGGTTAATGGGAGAATTCCGATGGGGCAGTTTTGACTATTTAGGTGAAGCCGAATGGCCTCAACGATGTGGCAATTTCGGTATTATCGACATAGCTGCCATTCCGAAAGACGCCTATTTCCTCTACCAAAGTTTATGGACCGACAAACCAATGGTACACCTTCTTCCGCATTGGACGCATCCGGGAAAAGAAGGAAAAACAATTCCCGTAGTCATTTATACCAACTGTGATGCAGTAGAGTTATTTATAAATAATGTATCTTTGGGCAGTAAACCTTATACAGGGGAGCAACTGATATGGTTAGTTCCTTATTCGCCCGGAAAAATAGAAGCCCGAGGCATAAAAAAAGGAAAAATCGTGGCAACAGACTGTTATCAAAGTGCAGAAGCACCTCATTCTGTCGCCCTTGCCAGTAACAAGTATTCTGTAAAAGCCGGTTCGGATGAAGTCATACGCATAGAGATCGACATAACAGATAAAAACGGAATTCCTTGTCCTTATGCCTCCAATGAACTCAGTTTCCACGTAAGTGGACCACTCCGGCTATTAGGGGTAGACAACGGAAACCCTACAGATATGTTTCCATACCAACAGCCCCACTGCCGTTGCTTTCGGGGAAAATGTGTAGTATTATTACAATCTGACGAAGAAAAAGGAAAAGGAACCCTGACTGTACAAGGAACAAAATTAGTAGAAAAAAAATTAATCATCGAAGTGATATGAAAAAAATTCTTTTATTACTCTGTTTATGCTTATTCATAGAAGAGGTTGCTTCTCGAGAATTAGACAAGACATTCCAGTTGCTTCCACAACCACAATCCATAGAACTGACTTCTGGAAAAGGAATCAATTATTGGGAGTTATCCTATATTCTGTCATCAGACACAACTTCCATCCCCATATTGGGAGATATGCTCAACAAACTTCCCCGTTGCCCACGAAAAGGGAAACCCATCCGGCTCCAACTCACCAGCCAGCATGTTCCTGCTTCTCCGGAAGGATACATGATGGAAATTAATGAAAAAGGAGTCTGTATATCAGCCAGAACCATGACAGGTATCTTCTACGGTTGCCAAACTTTAGAACAATTAATGGAAGACAGCCGGGATTTCAACATACTTATTCCAGCCATGCTAATCATCGATTATCCGGCCATTTCCTATCGGGCCGTGCACTTTGATGTAAAACATCATTTAGACCGCATGGAGTATTATTATCAGGAAATAGACAAACTGGCCCGATACAAAATAAACGCAGTTATTTGGGAGCTGGAAGATAAACTGCGTTATACCCGACGCCCCGAAATAGGTGCCCCCAATGCCATCAGCAAGCAGGAAATGCAAGCCTTATGCCGCTATGCCAAAGAACGGAATATTGAAATAACCCCCTTGGTCCAAGGTTTGGGACATGCCGGTTTTATTTTAAAACATCATTGGGAACTACGTGAAAACCCCGACAGCGACTGGGAGTTTTGCCCATCTGACCCTCGTACCTATGATTTGCAATTCGACCTTTACCGGGATGCTATCGAAGCCATGCCTTACAGCAAATACTTACATATAGGAGGAGATGAAATTACCGCCATAGGCATAGACCAACGCTGTAAAGCCACCGGAAAAACTCCATTTGAACTACAAATGATCTGGTTGAAAAAAGTATGCGATTTCGCAACAGCTCACAACCGCATTCCTATTTTCTGGGATGATATGCCATTAAAATACGGCGGTGTATGGGATTTGGTCAACAGTAATGAAACCCAGGATGAAATAGCAGCAAAATGGAACGATAAAAAATTGAATGAAAGCATCAAATTATTCCCCAAAGAATGTGTGTATATGCGATGGAACTACAAAGATGCCACCCAACCGGGGCATCAACGCATTTTACAATGGTATCATGACAAAGGACTGAAAGTAATGGGAGCTACCGCTGCTTCGTGTGGCAGTTCTCCATTTATACCGCGTGAAAATTCACTGGCCGGCTATATCAAAGGATTCAGCAAATTAGTTGCTCAAAATCAACTGGAAGGAATTTTGGCCACAGCATGGGATGATGGTTCCCCACACTCTGAAACGGTGTGGCGTGGATACATCGCACAGGGAGAATATGGCTGGAACCCAACAGCACGGACAGTCGAAGCCTTCAAAGCCGCACATGCCCAACGAGAATTTGGCTTTCATCCAAATGACAACCATATGGCTTTTCTGGATGAACTGGAACAAGAAGCATTTTTCTTTGATGATGCCCTGGTCAATTCGGGAAGGCGCAATCCGGCATGGGGAACTACTGATTTTACTTTAATCAGCCTACCGGATCCAGACGCACCGGGAGCATGGAGCCGTACCTACCAACAAAAAATAGCCCAAGCAAAGGTGGAACAAAAACGATATGAAAAAATATGCCAAGGCATAAAAGAGGCTAAACAACATGCTTTACGCAACCGCTATACATTAGAGGTATACGAACAGACAAATCACTTGTTCAACTTCCCTGTCCGTCTGATTCTAGCCTTGCACAACTATGATATCACTATACATGAACAAGACAAACAGACAGCATTGCAACAAATAAATGAAGTGTGCAATGACTTTCAGACCATGAGAAAACAATTGGAAGAGACCTATTCACAGACCCGTTTTATGGAACAACCTGACGGTTACATTGCTGACCAAAACCACCACAACCATCTTGCCGCCAAAACCAACAACAGCGACTGGTGGTATTATTATGAAATTCCAATGATAAGGAAGACAAGAACATGGATGAACTCTCAGACCGCCCGACAGAAAAACATTCCATAAGAAACAACGAATGAAACTTTAATATAAAAAATAATATGAACCTTATAATACAACACTACTTTATGAAACAACATTTTTTATCTTATCTCATCGCCCTGCTGCTATTTCCTCTCTATGAGATGCAAGCAGCCTACCAGCCTGAGTTTTCTACTGCCGGTTTCTATGAACTGGCAAACTCCGGACGTGAAGTATATTCCATGAATCCGGCATGGCGATTCCACAAAGGAACCGCTACAGGTGCGGAAACCACCGACTTTAATGACCAGGACTGGAAAGTGGTTTCCCTGCCCGACGGAATTGAATATGTACCGACTGAGGCCAGTGGATGTATCAACTATCAAGGTGAGGTATGGTACCGCAAACATTTCACTCCGGCAAATGAATTGAAAGGCAAAAAACTTTTCCTGCATTTCGAAGCTATCATGGGAAAAAGCAAAGTTTTTGTAAACGGCAATTTATTGACCGAACACTTTGGCGGATACCTGCCTGTAGTCATTGATGTCACCGATGCACTGAATTGGGGGACAGACAATGTGATAGCTGTATGGGCAGACAACAGCAATGACCCCAGTTATCCTCCCGGCAAAGCACAGGATGTACTGGATTATACTTATTTTGGCGGCATCTATCGTGACTGCTGGCTCATAGCCCATCGTCCGGTTTTCATCACCGATCCCAATTTCGAAAACGAAATGGCAGGCGGCGGGCTTTTCGTGGCATACGACAAAGTTTCCGACACTTCCGCAGAAATAATCCTGAAAGCCCATATACGTAATGACAGTAAAAAGAACTTCAAAGGAGTAGTAGAATATGAACTTCAGCAACCCGACGGCACACAAGCCGCATTTCTGAACGATGTCATTCAAGTACGTCCGGGCAAGGCAGTCACTTCAAAAGATAAAATAACGTTGAAGTCTCCTCTGCTTTGGAGCCCTGAAACGCCTACGTTATATAACCTGATTGTCCGTATCCGCGACAATGAAGGAAATGTAGTGGACGGCTACCGCCGCCGTATCGGTATCCGCAGCGTAGAATTCAAAGGCAAGGACGGATTCTGGCTGAACGGCAAACCTTATCCAAGCCCGCTGATTGGCGCCAACCGCCATCAGGATTTTGCCGTAGTAGGCAATGCCGTTGCCAACAGCATTCATTGGCGCGACGCTAAAAAGCTACGCGACACAGGTATGAAAGTTATCCGGAATGCTCACTGCCCTCAAGACCCCGCCTTTATGGATGCATGTGACGAACTGGGGCTGTTCGTCATTGTAAACACACCGGGATGGCAATTCTGGAATGACGCTCCTGAATTTGCACAACGGGTTTATAGCGATATCCGCAACCTGGTACGGCGTGACCGCAATCACCCTTGTGTATGGTTATGGGAACCTATCCTGAATGAAACCTGGTATCCGGCAGACTTCGCCAAAAATACCCTCGATATTGTCAATCAAGAATACCCTTATCCGTATTGCTATTCCGGTTGCGACAGCGAAGCACGGGGACATGAGGTATATCCGGTACTCTTCACTCATCCGGCCAATGCAGACAAGGACTGGGCCATCAAAAGCCTCGACCCTAAAATAACCTATTTCACCCGCGAGTGGGGAGATAATGTAGACGACTGGAACTCGCACAACTCCCCCAGCCGTGTGGCACGCAACTGGGGGGAACAGGCTATGCTCATCCAGGCACAGCATTATGCCGCCCCCCGTTATCCTTTCACCTGTTACGATGTACTCTGCCGTACTCCGCGCCAACACGTCGGCGGCTGTTTGTGGCACTCGTTCGACCACCAGCGCGGCTATCATCCCGATCCCTTCTATGGTGGTGTGATGGACGTATTCCGTCAACCCAAATATGCTTATTATATGTTCAAAGCCCAGCGCTCGCCCGAAAAGCAAGACCGTCTTTTCGAAACAGGACCGATGGTGTACATCGCCCATGAAATGACTCCCTTCTCACCCAAAGACGTTACTGTGTACTCCAATTGTGACGAGGTGCGGCTTACTTATAATAAAGGTGGCAAGACATGGACTTACACCAAGCCGGCAACAAAAGAAGGAATGCCCTCACCCGTTATTACATTCAAAGATATATACGACTTCATGATAGACAAAAACATGTCTATGAGAAAGAAGAAACAGGACGAGGTGTTCCTACTGGCCGAAGGCATCATAGATGGAAAAGTAGTTGCCACGCACGAAGTACGACCGGCCCGGCGTCCCGAGAAAGTGCTACTTTGGGTTGACAATGAAAACACCGACTTAAAAGCTGATGGCTCCGACTTTGTAACCGTAGTAGCCGCCATAGCCGATAAAAACGGGAATATCAAAAGTCTGAACAACTATTATGTGAAATTCCATGTAGAAGGCGAAGGACGTATTTTGGGCGGAGCGAATATACTGGCCAATCCGGCTCCGGTAAAATGGGGAACAGCCCCCGTGCTGATACAATCCACCTTGAAGCCGGGTAAAATCAAAATCACTGCCAGCGTATTGTTCGAAGGCTCGCAAATGCCTGCCAGCGCAGTGTTGGAATTAGAAAGCAAGCCGGCGGCTCATCCTCTCATCTACACCGAAAGTGAAGCTGCGCTGATTTCCATGAACAGCGACTCACCTTTCGGGCAATCAGCCGCCAAATCGGCTTCCGAACTGGAACAGGAACGTTTGCTGAAAGAACGGAATGCACAAAAGCTGAAAGAAGTGGAAAAACAGCAAGCTGATTTCGGTGAAAAGAAGTAAACCTTTCCATCCGGTGTGGGGAAGAGGCAGAAAAAGAAAAGCAATTCAAAGCCTCTTCTACTCCATCCCCACAAGGGATGGAACAAAATGAAAAAACTAAAATACAAATCACCCATGACATATAAGTTAACCGTTACAACCCTGGCACTAACTGCCATAACCTCCACTGTAGCAGCCACTCACGCCAAACCAGACACGGAACATCCCCATATCGTATTGATTTTATGCGATGATATGGGATTCTCTGATTTATCCTGCTACGGAGGAGAAATACATACCCCCAATATAGATTATCTGGCCGAACAAGGCATACGTTTCAGCCAATTTAAAAACACAGGACGAAGCTGCCCCAGCCGTGCCGCCTTACTCACCGGACATTATCAGCACGAAGCGGGAATGGGATGGATGACCGCGGTAGACGAACATCGTCCGGGGTATCGGGGACAGATTTCGGATCACCTGCCCACCCTTGCCGAAGTACTGCGCGACCAAGGCTATGCCACTTACATGAGTGGCAAATGGCATGTTACCTTAGATGCGGCCTTTGAAACCCCCAATGGAAGTTATCCAGTTCAACGGGGATTCGACAAATACTACGGCTGCCTGCATGGAGGGGGAAGCTATTACAAACCAGATCCCGTTTATCATAATCTGCAACGGATTACCGAGTTTCCGGATGATTATTACTATACCACCGCTATCACAGACTCTGCCGTTAGTTTTATCAAACAACATCCCACGCAGACTCCCATGTTCATGTACATAGCACATTACGCACCTCACTTGCCCCTACAAGCCCCCCAAGACAAGATAGATGCTTGCCGTGAGCGCTATAAAGCCGGCTACGATGTTCTACGCCAACAACGTTTCGAACGTCAAAAAGCCTTAGGGCTGATAACGCCGGAAATGGTTCTTCCAGTCTTCCAAAAAGAATTTCCGGACGGTAAACGACCCGCCTGGACCGAACTTACTCCACAGCAGCAAGAAAAATGGATAACCGATATGGCTACCTATGCCGCCATGATCGAAATCATGGACAGCGGCATAGGAAAGGTAATACAGACCTTAAAAGACAAAGGAATGTATGAACATACCCTGTTTCTGTTTATGAGCGACAACGGCTCTACCAGTGAAGGGGGATTCATCAAACAGCTGATGGCTGATTTAAGCAATACCCCCTATCGCAGTTACAAACAATGGGTATTCCAAGGAGGAACCAGTTCCCCTCTCATCCTTACAGACGGAAGAAGCAAAAGCCAGACAGAAAAAGGCAGTATCTGTCGGGAACCCAGTCATATCATTGATATTTTTCCCACCTGCCTGGATATTGCTTCCGCACATTACCCCGACACGTTTCACAATCAAAAAGTGAAATTGGCCGGAACCAGTCTCCTGCCGGCTATACGAAAACAAAAAATACAGCCGCGCGATCTTTTCTTTGAACATCAGACCTCATGCGCCATCCTGTCTGACGGTTGGAAACTAGTACGTGCCAACGGCAGACAGCCTTGGGAATTGATTCACCTCACCACCGATCCTTTTGAGACACAAGATCTTTCCGAACAATTTCCTTTAAAAGCAAAAGAATTAGAAAACAAATGGACACGATGGGCAGAGCAACAACACGTTTATCCTTTTGAATACCGTCCATGGACAGAACGAATCAATTATTACCAGTCACTATATCCCGATCAAAAAGGCAAAGAAAACTAAAAAGTTTCCATAAAAATCCCTGTTTAAATTTTCATTCATACAATTCCCTTCATTCAAAACAACAAAAAACTATGATTTTCAATGAGAATTTAAACAGGGAGACAATGCCCCCCCCCTGCCATCTCCTCAAATTTCCCCTTATTCCCCTAATTTATCGAAAAAAAATCAGCTTTCGCCGAATAGATTAGAAAAATCGGCCGAGAACATTTACCTTTGCTGTCTAAAATTAAATAATAAATACCATTCAAGTTTTAATCATAAAACAGCAAAACGAAAACGATGATGAAAAAGACAACAACTATTCTCTGTTTGGGCATCGCTCTATGCATGTTGGGGTGTAGCGATGACGACGATCAAGTTACGACAACCTCCACCGTTCCTTTTTCTCTCACAGCATCTCTGTCTCCCCGTTCTTCAGATGCAGAGGATACAGGCATCCTGCAAGGCAACTGGGACGCCAACAGCCAACTGGCCGTAATAAAAACCGGTTCCAGCGGCGTTCCCAAAAGCATTCTCACAAGAAAAACCGACTCTTCTGACACCTTTACGGGCAATCTTTCGACACTGGTAAAGAATGAGAATGAAATTGCCGTATTTTACCCGGCGGCAGCCATCACCGCGAACAGCAGTGACACCCTGACCCAAACCCTCAACCTGAGCGGACAGGACGGAACACTGGCAGGTATAACAAATTATGATTACTTATGGGCACAATGTAAAGCCGGCATGAACGAAACCACAGGCTCTTCCGCCTGCGAAATGACCAGTTTGGTCACTATCGGTAAATTCCAGTTCACCGTCAACGGTGGCAGTCCTTTGAACAACATCACAAGAATTACCATAACCGCCACTGCCGGAACCCTCTACTCCAGTGCCGTTATGAAACTAAAAAACGGAGAGTTCAGCAGTACCCAAACAGGAAATATCACTATTAAAAACAAAGCCGGTATTTCCGGAACCACCTACATCTCCTTCTTCCCTTCCGAAGCACAGTTGCATTTCACTCTTGTTACCACCACCGGTGAAGTGTATGAGGCAGCTACTTCGACAACCATCAAATTGGAGAAAGGCAAAGTATACGAAGCTCCGGCACTCACTTGCACTCTTTTACCTTCTGCCAAGGTAGGCGATTATTACTATAGCGA
>ERZ791718.240-NODE-240-length-33361-cov-2.276797_pt1 | contig 33361 bp, 20 predicted proteins | sample MGYA00510349_ERZ791718 | MGnify/ENA primary metagenome ERZ791718 (study PRJEB30046, sample SAMN00715136) | human gut metagenome | study: EMG produced TPA metagenomics assembly of the A metagenome-wide association study of gut microbiota in type 2... | reverse complement strand
CTGCTAAAGATTATTTTGCCTATTTCTTTATTGGTCCGTATATTGCAATATTCCGGAATATTAGGTCAGATCTCGGATTGGTTAGTGCCCGTGTTCTCGTTGGTGGGTCTGCCGGGGGAGACAGCCATTGTTTTTATAACCAGTATATTCTCCCCATTATATGCTCCGATCGCTTTGATCACCTCGATGTCTTTAGGAGTCCGTGAAGCTACGATATTGGCATTGATGTGCCTTACTTCCCATAATCTAATGGTAGAATCCTCCGTACAGGCAAAGACCGGGTCTTCTTTCTGGGAGATGACGCTGCTCCGTTTGATCATGAGTTTCGTGATCGCCTTTTCTTTGAATTGGGTAATGCCCCATGAAGGATGGGGACAGGTCGGGATCGCTCAAAGTGCGGCTGTATGCGATAATTGGTTGGAAGTATTCGTACTTTGGTTTACCAGCTCGATGAAGGTGGTGATTTCTATTTTGATAATTGTTACGGCTTTAATGATCCTTCATTATATATTGGAAGAGTTTAATCTAATGAAAGGATTGTCCTCGGTCTTTTCTCCGCTGATGCGATTATTTGGCTTGCCTCAAGATGCCGCTTTTTTGTGGTTGGTAGGTAATGTGGTCGGACTGGCTTATGGCGGGGCTATTATGGTAGAGCAAATGGAGCAGAGGAAGTTGTCTTACGGTGACGGCAACTTGCTGAACCATCATTTGGCCGTGTGCCATTCCCTGTTGGAAGATACGATCATCTTTGCCGCGATAGGGGTACCCGTTCTTTGGGTGGTGCCTACCCGTCTGTTTTTCGCCATCGCTGTGGTATGGATCCTCCGGGGATATAGTTATATGTACGCAAGAAAGGTAAAACATATTTATGAATAAGGAACGATTTCTGCGACTCTTGAATGAGCGCATTTTGATCTTGGATGGTGGTATGGGTACCATGATCCAAAGTTTCAAACTAAACGAACAAGATTACCGAGGCGAACGTTTCGCCGATTTTCCGGGACAGTTGAAGGGGAACAATGATTTATTGTGTATCACCCGCCCGGATGTAATCCAGTCTATTCATCGTCAGTATTTGGATGCGGGAGCGGATATCTTCGCTACGAATACGTTTAACGCGAACGCTATTTCCATGGCAGATTATGCGATGGAGGCCTATGTACGTGAGATAAATCTGGCCGCCGGACGATTGTCGAGGGAAGTGGCGGATACCTATATGGCAGAGCATCCGGATCGTACGATCTTCGTGGCCGGATCGATCGGTCCTACTAATAAGACAGCTTCTATGAGTCCAGATGTAAGTGATCCCGCTTATCGTGCCGTAACTTATAAAGATTTGTATAATGCCTACAAGGAGCAAGTCGAGGGACTTGTTGACGGCGGGGTGGATATCATCCTTTTCGAGACTACTTTCGATACGTTGAACGTAAAAGCGGGATTGGAAGCGGCTGAGGTGGTGTTGAAAGAAAAAGAAAAAGCCCTGCCGATTATGTTGTCTTTGACTTTGTCCGCACAAGGTGGACGAACATTTTCCGGACAGACTTTATTGGCCTTCTTAGCTTCCATACAGCATACACATATTGTTTCGGTTGGCTTAAACTGCTCTTTCGGAGCGGCGGATATGAAGCCCTATTTACAAGAGTTGGCGAAGTATGCCCCCTATTATATCAGCGCTTATCCGAACGCCGGATTGCCGAATAGTTTTGGTACCTATGACGAGACGCCGGATAAAATGGCCCAACATGTGAAGCCTTTTGTGGAAGAGGGATTGGTGAACATTATCGGAGGCTGTTGCGGAACGACTCCAGCGCATATCTCCCGGTATCCGGAGTTGGTGAAAGGAGCTAAACCGCATATCCCGGCTCCGAAACCGGATTGCCTGTGGCTGTCGGGCTTGGAACTGCTGGAGGTGAAACCGGAGAATAATTTCGTGAACGTGGGAGAGCGTTGTAATGTGGCCGGTTCTCGGAAATTCTTACGCTTGATAAAAGAAGGCAGTTATGAGGAAGCGTTGACGATCGCTCGTAAGCAAGTGGAGGATGGCGCCCAAGTGATCGATATCAATATGGACGATGGTATGTTGGATGCCGTGAAAGAAATGAAGACATTCTTAAACTTGATCGCCTCCGAACCGGATATTGCCCGTGTACCCGTCATGATCGATTCTTCTAAATGGGAAGTGATCGAGGAAGGCTTGATGTGCGTGCAAGGAAAGAGCATCGTGAATTCCATCTCCTTGAAAGAAGGAGAGGAGGTCTTCCTTAAACATGCCGCCCGTATTAAGCAACTGGGTGCGGCTGCGGTCGTGATGGCTTTCGACGAGAAGGGGCAGGCGGATACCTATGAAAGAAAGATTGAGATTTGTGAACGGGCCTATCGCCTATTGATCGAGAAGATCGATTTCAATCCCCAAGATATTATTTTTGACCCGAACGTATTGGCGATCGCTACCGGTATGGAGGAACATAATGGCTATGGTCTGGCGTTTATCCGTGCCGTTGAATGGATCAAGAAGAACTTGCCGGGTGCGAAGGTGAGTGGTGGTGTAAGTAATTTATCTTTCTCTTTCCGGGGGAACAATCATGTACGCGAGGCTATGCATTCCGTATTTCTATATCATGCGATCGGGAAGGGGATGGATATGGGTATCGTGAATCCGTCTACCTCCGTACTTTATGAGGATATAGAGCCGGAGTTCCGTACCTTGTTGGAAGACGTGATCTTGGCACGCCGTCCGGAAGCTGCCGAGGAATTAATTACTTATGCTCAAAATTTACATGTTCAAGCTTCCGGAGAAACTCCGGAGAAGCATGAGGCTTGGCGTGAGCTTTCATTGAAGGAGCGTTTGGAACATGCCTTAATCAAAGGGATCGGAGACTATTTGGAGGACGATTTACAAGAAGCCTTGCGGATTTATCCGCATGCCGTGGATATAATTGACGGTCCGTTAATGAGCGGAATGAATAAGGTCGGCGAGTTATTCGGTGCCGGAAAGATGTTTCTCCCTCAAGTCGTGAAGACCGCACGTACGATGAAAAAGGCCGTGGCTATTTTACAACCGGCCATTGAATCTGAAAAGAAAGCTTCCGGCTCCGCGAAGGCCGGTAAAGTGATTTTCGCTACGGTAAAAGGGGATGTACATGATATAGGTAAGAATATCGTCTCTATCGTATTGTCTTGTAATAACTACGAGGTGATTGATTTAGGGGTAATGGTTCCCGCAGATGTGATCATAAAGAAAGCGATCGAGGAGAAACCGGATCTGGTTTGCTTATCCGGCTTGATAACCCCTTCTTTAGAAGAGATGGCGCATGTCGCAGACGAGATGCAGAAAGCGGGACTTACGATTCCTATGATGGTGGGTGGCGCTACGACCTCCAAATTGCATACGGCGGTGAAGATCGCTCCGCATTATGATTATCCGGTGATTCATGTGCTGGATGCCTCACAGAATCCGTTGATCGCCGCCAAACTATTGAATCCAGATACCCGTGACGCTTATATCAGGGAGTTGGAACAAGAACAAGAAGCCTTGCGTGCCTCTTTAGGGCAGAAGAAAGAGACCTTGGCTTCTCTTTCAGAGGCTCGTAAGCATCCGATAGAAATAGATTGGACCGGGTATACACCGGTTGTTCCGGCCCGGATGGGGGTACATGTTATCCCTTATATCCCCTTGGAAGAAGTGATTCCTTATATCCACTGGACCTTCTTTTTTAGCGCATGGAAATTGAATGGCCGTTTCTCGGAAATCTCCCAGATACATGGTTGCGATTCTTGTCGTGCCTCTTGGTTGGCCGGATTCCCGGAAAAAGATCGTGCGAAGGCTACCGAGGCGATGCAATTATACAAGGATGCTGTTAGGTTATTGGATCGGCTGGTCAATATGAAGGTTGAATATTGTAAAGCGATTTACGGATTTTTCTCAGCGAATAGTGAAGGGGATACGATCCGAATGGGTGATATAGCGCTGCCTTTATTACGTCAGCAAGTAAAAAAAGAGGAAAATATTTATAAATGTCTTTCCGATTATGTAATACCGGTTTCCGAGGAGCGAACTGATTATGTAGGGGCGTTTGTCGTTACCGCTGGAGCTGGCGCTGATTGTTTGAAGGATAAATTTGAGGAAGAAGGCGATACCTATAATTCAATGTTGCTGCAAACCTTGACCGATCGCCTAGCGGAAGCTACAGCCGAATATCTTCATGAGAAAGTACGTAAAGAATATTGGGGATATGCTAAAGACGAATCCTTGTCTATCCCGGATCTTTACAAGGTGAAATACCAAGGAATCCGTCCGGCTATCGGTTACCCTTCTCTACCGGATCAATTATTGAATTTCACATTGGATGGATTGCTCGATATGTCGCGAATTGGTGTTTCGTTAACCGAGAATGGTGCCATGTATCCTACGGCTTCGGTTAGTGGGATTTATATTGCCCATCCCTCTTCTCAATATTTCATGATCGGTTCTATCGATGAGGTTCAGATGAGAGATTATGCGAGCCGCCGGAATTTAACGGAGGAGCAAGTCCGAAAGTTATTGAGTAGGAATATAGGATAATTTAGTAGCATCACTGCAACCCGGGTTGCAGTGATGCTGCAATGCCTGTGCAGTAATACTGCAACACCTATTGCAGTAACACTGCATAGGCATTGCAGTAAAAAATCGATCAATACGATCTATCTGCCATAGTAATGCTTGGCGGAAGGAACCATGATAACGTTCAATTCCGGATCAGCCATGTCTGGATCGATCGGGAACATCGGTCTCACGATATTCTTATAGGGAAGCTTCTTGAAGTCCTGATCCACGCCTCCCCTTGTAAAAGCCATCACCCAATCCGCTTGTATATTGTACCATTGGGTTACAAGGTAACCCTGTTTAACCATTACGATATCCATTTCCTTCGGGTCAATTCCTGAACCCTCTAGGTTTGGAGTGGGAGACGATGTGCCTACTACCACATAAACGCTTCCGGTCTTTACGATAGCGATATCTCTTTTCCGTCTCCATGATTCTGCGTTCTTGTCTTCTTCCGGACTGACATAAACCACGGTACCCGATAATTTCACGGGACCTTCGTAGGAATTATCGACCATGGCACCTACCATGCCTTCTACGTGTCCGCCTACGCCGACCTTACGTGCCTGCTTAACCACTTCTTCTCCCGGGATGGAGCAATAAAGAACGCTCTTTCCGTGCCGAATCAGCAGAATACATATGCATATCCAAACCGGCATTGACCGACTTGCAAACAGCCTCTTTCTGATTTTCAGCTATCTGATGCAAAGAAGTAGCCAAATTCTCCACATCTCCCATATCACTGATAAAGAAAGGCTTCTTTTTGCTTGCTATTGCCAAATCGATACATTTCTCGAGCGAATATCCCGGAGCTTCCAGCGAGAACTGCTTACGGACATCCCAGAATTTCTGGGCGAGTTTCTTCGCCCCGGCTTTTACCTGTTCCTCATCGTCACCGTAAACCATCACGGTTCCTTGGTTCCGTGGGTTGTCTCCCCAAACATAACCGATCCAGATCCCTGCGTCTATCACTCCGGGCATGGCTTCAACCTCGGGAACCAATGCGTACAGCGATTTCGCAGGCTCGACACGGGTACTCGACCATTCGCCGGAAACTAGGACAGGAACAGCAACCCATGCCTTGTATGCCGGACGCCCTTTCCCTGATTCAAGACGTTCCAACAAATTGACAACCCCTCGCCGATGTGATTCACGAGAATCCGCATGCGGTGCTTGACGATAAGTCGTAATCAAATCGGAGTTGAGAGCTACCAACCAAGACGTATTTCCGTGAAGGTCCATCGTGGTGGTAGTCAAGACATCGTTTCCGATCAAGCTACGCACCTTCTCCATGAATTCGCCCTCGGGATCGGCTACGCCTTCCACGCTACAAGCTCCGTGGTTATAAAACCAGAAAGCGTCATATGGCATATTGGCCTTGATCATCTCCAATGTTTTTTCCACAAACGCGTCGTACGATTCTTTTGTCACGGGGCCTCTTCCACCGCCATAGCCAATCTGCGTGGGAAGCCAAGTGGCCGCCTGTCCCATTGCGGAGTCTGGGCTGAGATAGTCCGGCATTCTTACGGGGTGTCCTACGAGCGGCTGCCTATTCGGGACGAACACGCTGTTTTCTATCTGTATACCGGCAATACCGATACGAGGTTTTTTCTTCTGTCCAAAGGCCTCTCCAACGAACGATACGGCCAAGAGACAGATTCCGAGCAATACTAAATTCCTTTTCATGCTATTATGATTTTTGCGAATTGTTATTTCCTTATTAATTAGTTATTAAACCGTCACTAATATCAATCTCGGTTTGAGGTATAGGCAATACTTCCGCACCGGCGCTGAAAGGAGTCTTAGCTCCAAATTCCGCCTTCTTGGTTCCGTTAAAGACTTTCTCGCCCCATCCTACACGTACCACGTCAAAGAACCGGAAACCTTCCATTCCGAACTCCAGATGACGCTCATTCATGATGTCTTCAAACAATTGGCTTCCTGTATGGTTCTTAGGAGCCAAGTTGACATGACTTCTTACCTCATTCAGATACTTTTGCGCATTAGCGATATCGCCGCTGAAATAACAAGCCTCGGCATAGTTCAAATATACCTCCGCAAGGCGGATAAGCCTGAGGTTCGTGGGTTGATTATTTCCCCTATTCTCCTCTCTTTGCCCGGGCGCGAGATATAGTTTGCGATTGTACCAACCGGTTCGGTCGTCCGTAACGGGTGCCACATCGCCTTTGGCTGCGGTCTCGATCTCTATGGCCTCTTCCGTGGAAAGGAGAGTGGTCTTCTTTCGTATGACATCCCCCTCGGCATCATAAGCGTCCGCCAAGGCCTGTGTAGGTTGCGCGCAACCGAAGCCGATCGTCATGTTTCGGGGCATAGACATCAATACGTGGCGGTTACCGTTATTTACGTTATACGAGCTTTGAGTGGAAGAGTTATACATATTCACTTCTAGGATCGATGAGGAACAATGCTCGCCGTCCAGTGAGAATTGCCAAGTGTAATCTTCCGGAGCTACTAGGCTATACTCTCCCCCGCACTCATTCTGGAATTTCTCGAAAGCCTTTTTTACCTCATCGTATTTTTTCTCATACAGATAAATACGTGTTTGCATGGCGATGGCCGCGCCTTTGGTAATCCTTCCCGCATAGCTTGACTCGTAGTTAGCCACCTCACTTTTCTTAGGTAATACGCTAACCGCATCGTTTAGGTCTTGCTCGATAACCGAGTATATCTCTTCGACAGACGCACGTCCGAGTCTCTCATGATCGAGATCCAAGACTCCCGTATAGCAAGGAACACCACCAAAGGTTTTCACAAGCTCGAAATAAGTATAGGCGCGAATAAACTTGGCCTCACCGATCATCTGTTCCCTGTTATATTTCGAGAATAGGGCATCGTCTGCCATTTCCATATCCCGTATAAACAAATTGGCCTTATTAATACATTGGTAAGAATACCGATATTTGTTCAAGATCTCGGTATGATCCGCTTGATACTGATAATTCTCCAGCAACGTGAAGGTTTGTGCGTCGTTCGAAGAACCGCTGTAGGTCGCGTCATTCGACAACACGTCGCCGAAACATTGCATTGACCATGTGTAACGGAAGTCCTTCATGACGGAATAGACAGCGGTCAGACGCAAGAAAGCTTGTCTTTCCTCTGATATCTCTCCAGCCTCCGGACTTCCTAACGGAGCTAAATCCAAATCTGCGCAACTGCTGAATCCTGTTAAAATCGCTAGTACGATTCCTATGATATATTTGTTTTTAAACATGACATTATAAATTTTAAAAAGTAACATTAATACCTCCGGTGAATGAAATGTTCTGAGGATAGATACCGTAATCTATACCTCTAGACAAAGAGCTGGACTGACCCACTTCCGGATCCATACCCGAGTAACTGGATATCGTAAACAAGTTCTGGCCGCTTACATAAAAACGTACTTTTTGTAGTTTTATCCTCTGCGTGAGAGAAGCGGGCAGGGTATAACCTAGCTGGGCGTTTCTCAAGCGGAAATAAGTCCCGTTTTCTACGTACATGTCCGAGAAGCGGTCATTGTCGTTTACGTCCGTAGCCGTCAGGCGAGGGATGTCCGTATTTGTATTATTTGGCGTCCAATAGTTCATTAACGCTCTATCCTTGTTCGTTATATCGTTCGGGAAGTAGGTGTAATAACGCATCGCATTAAATATTTGATTACCGATTGTTCCACCAAACTGCAAATTGAGGTCGAAACCTTTCCACGCCATACCCATGTTGATACCGTATATGATATCCGGAATAGGATTACCGATCATGCATCTATCACTCGAGTCTAATTTACCATCGCCGTTCGTGTCTACGAACAATACATCGCCCAATTCGGCATTAGGTTGGAAATCCGCCCGCTTAACGGCATTCAACTGTTCCTGTGTTTGGATAAGCCCGTCTGTCTTATAGCCCCAGAATGCGCCGATAGGCATACCTTCATTCGTATAGGTGAGGTACATGCTTCCGTTTCGGAATGGTCCATCGGAGATTGGTGTGCCACCATTCAATTTCGTCATGCGGTTACGGATGGTCGACATATTTACTCCCACGTTGTATTCGAAACCACTTTCGGTCTTGTCTCTCCACTCGAGATTCATCTCGATACCGCGGTTGTTCGCCTCGCCGATATTGGTATAGGTGTTGCTGGCATATCCCATATAGATAGGCATAGGAGCGGCAAGCAGCATGTCCTTCGTTGTCTTGTAATAATACTCGAAGCTGAAGACCATGCGGGTGTTAAAGAAGCTTGCGTCAAGACCGATATTCAGAGATTCCGTGGTTTCCCATTTAATATCCGGATTGCCCAATCTGCTCACGGCAATACCTTGATACAAGGTCTCATTCTCTCTCGCTCCGAATAAAGCGCCGTATTGCGTACTCAATGACAGCAAACTACGATCCACATAATTGGTGATATTCTGATTTCCGATCTGTCCCCAGCCCCCGCGGAGTTTCAAGGAGGAAACCCATTCGGCGTTCAATTTCTGGAAGAACGGTTCGTTGTCGATTCTCCAACCTAGAGCGAACGAGGGGAAGTTACCCCAGCGATTCTTGGAAGAGAATTTAGAGGAGCCGTCTCGCCGGAAAGTGGCCGTAATAAGGTATTTGTTATTGTAATCGTAGTGTAGGCGGCCCAGATAAGACATCAAACCATATTCCGTAGCGCTATTGCTGGCCGTGGTCTTGTTCTTGTCCAGCGTAGCGTCTATATAATGCAGGTTATCCGACTCTCCGATAAGATCTCTCGCGTTTACGCTCAAGGTTTCCTGCTTACCCCATTCGTTGGTATAACCTACGAGAGCGGATATGGAGTGCTTCTCGGCAAACGTTTTCTCATACGAAAGGGTATTCTCGAACGTATAGTAATGCCCTTTGGTCTGCGACTTCGATAAACTACTCTCTAAATTTCTTTGGCTTGAGGATACCTCATAGACAGGCGAGAAGGTTTTATTGTCTACCCTTCTGATTTCCGCTCCGAAGCTACTCTTGAACTTCAATCCTTTTATAATCTGCCATTCCCCATACATATTGCCGATGAAAGCAAGTTTCTCCCGTTGATTATCCCGATACATGATACTTGCCAATGGGTTATAGTAGTCAATATAAGGAGAGTAACCATATGAACCGTCTGCGTTTTGGGCGGGAGTTACCGGATCCAAACGGATCGCGTTACTTACGACACCATAGTCGGAGTCGTACACATTACTACTGTTGCGCTCACTAATACTTGCGTCGGTAGATCTCGCGATCGATGCGTTGGTACCCACTACCAAATGATCTTTGAGCACCGTTTTTTCCGTGCTTTGACGGACACTGAACCGTTCGTAGTTGGATTTCTTGATCGTTCCATCTTGGTTGATATAGTTCAAGCCCAGATTGAATTTATAGTCGTTCTCTTTACCACCGCTTATGCCGACACTGTAGTTATGCATAAAGGCCGTATGCGTAATCTCGTCCATCCAATTGGTGGAAACATTACGATTGACAAGGGCCAAGTTGATGGGAACGCTCCTCACTGTGTTCAACTGCTCCTGATAGTCGTACCATTCCGGACCTGACATCAAATCGAGATTATTCAATATTTTGTTCATACCCCAATATGCGTCGAGCGTAACGGTGGTTTTTCCAGCGGCGCCTTTTTTCGTAGTGATAAGGATTACGCCGTTCGCGCCACGGGAACCGTAGATAGCGGAAGCGGAAGCGTCTTTAAGCACCTCCATAGACTGTATATCCGATGTGTTCAGGTAGTTTATATCCGTCACGGGCATCCCATCCACGACGAACAATGGCTCCGCGTCGTTTACCGTACCGACACCTCTGATACGGATCGTGGCGGCGGAACCCGGAGATCCGGAACTGGAAGTGACGGATACACCGGTAGCCAAGCCTTGCAATGCGGTAGAAACATTGGCCACTGCTTGGCGAGCGATTTTCTCCTCGCTCACGGACGAGATAGCCCCCGTGATATCACTTTTCTTCATCGTACCGTAGCCAATCACTACCACCTCATCCAACTTTTGTGTGTCCTCTTGCAAGGAGATGCTTAAAACCGATTTATTGCCTACCGGAATCTCCTGGTTCATATAACCGATATAGGACACTTGCAAAATAGCGTCTTTGGCTACTTCCAACGTGAATTTTCCATCTATATCCGTTATTGTCCCGTTTGTTGTCCCTTTTACCATCACATTGGCGCCAATTATCGGCATACCGGTAGCATCAATCACGGTTCCGGTGATCTGACGGGTGTTTTGTTGCGGGGTGGATACGATTGATGGTTTCTCTATAATCATGATGTCGCTTTTAATGCGCATGTTTGGGGAGTGTACGGAAGCGTATACACCTGTGGTAAAAACAAATAGCGGGATTGAGGTTAACTTCATGGCTCTGCCCAATTTAGTTTTTGTGTTTAATCGGGGGTTAGGATTCCCCTTACAAATTTCATTCATACATTTGTAATGTTTTAGTGTTAGTATTAATTGATTTAAAGGCGTTTAGAAACTTGTTTGGCTGGATTATATAGCCATATCTTCCAGCCAGTTTCCTTGCTAGATATGGTTCATGATGGTTCCTGTTTCATAGGCTCTCCTTTCTTTAAGATTAACTTTAGTAAACTGAATATGTTTATTTGGTTGTTTGATTTGCAATATTCGTGAAAAAAAACGACACCTGCAAGCAAGTCTCTGCTAATTTAATATTGTGTATTCAATCGATAGAAGTCATTAATACGGCTTAATTATGTCAATTTGTCATTTCTCTCTCCTTCTGCTTCTCGTATTTGAGATAGGATAGTGTGTGTGTTTATTATATGCGATTCTCCGGTTGTTAAGCTCTGACGAATAGAATGTGTATGAAGGAAAATACTTGCAGTTTGCTTTCTTTTTATCAATATCCGCCGAATAATTATACCTCTTGTTTCTGAAAACTAATAAATGCTTCCTGAATGATATTTGAAAATCAATCGATTTTTTTGCCGTTCTAGAGCGCAAAGGCTCTATATAGTCTCGTTTTTCAGTGTACAAAAGATTGAGATTAGGAGTAGATCCCAGCTAAATTAGAGCAAGTGCCGGATAATCCGAACTAGATGCCGGGTAGATGTCGGTTATCTGCCGGGAAATAGAAATTATAAGCCGACTAAATACATACAAGTTCAGGATATATCCTAAAAAATGTGCTATTTTGGGTACTAAAGTTCCATAATATTGGTTTAAACGTAACTGTTTTGAAAAAGTATGTGTTTAAAATATGTTTAGAAAGTAAACATTATGATAGTGTTTCGGTAATTCTTTTTGCATTCAGATAGTATGAGTTACATTTGTCAATTCATTTCAAATATTATTTAAAAACAGAGAGATATGGATGAGAAAGGATTCGTGGAAGGGGTGAGAAGGTATATGTCCCAGTTACGAGAGGAAAAGCGTTATTCCTCCGCCAAAAGTTATCAGGATGCGTTGAACTCCTTTATAAAGTATAGTGGAACAGAGAACATTTCCTATTCGGATATCAATAAGGCCAATCTTCACCGATATGAGGCTTATTTGCTGGAGAAAGGCTGCATGTGCAACACGGTTTCCACTTATATGCGTCGTATCCGTTGCGTCTATAACAAGGCGATCGAAGATGGTGATGCGGAATATATCCCTGGTTTGTTCCAAGGAGTTTTTACGGGAGTGGAGAGTAAGCGCAAGAAATCCCTATCCTTAGAGAACCAACATAAGTTGATGACGGTGAAGGTAGAGAGTGAGGTGCTAAGGGAGACACAACTGGTCGTTTGTCTGTTGTTTCAGTATGCAGGAATGTCGTTCGTGGACTTCGCCCACCTAAAAGAAAGGAATATCAAAAACGGGATATTGGACTATAATCGGCAGAAGACAGGCACACCGATGAGACTGGAAATTTTGGATACGGCAGAATTGATGCGCAAGGAATTAATGGGTGACAAGAGGCCGGCCTCAGGCTATTTATTCCCTTTTTTGAGTGGAACGAAGACGGGCTATGAGGCATATCTCGAATACAATGCGGCCCTATCCCGGTTCAATCGAAATTTGAAGGCGTTGAAAAAGGCCGCTGGAATAGCATCGGATGTTACCTCTTATACGATCCGCCATTCCTTCGCCATGGCATTGAAAGAGCAAAATGTCCCTATAGAAATGATCAGTGAATTATTGGGGCATAAGTCCATCAAGACCACCCAGATTTATCTGAGAAGTTTCTCTTTGGAAAAAATGACAGAGGTGAATAGCACTTGCTTTGGTTGTGTCTATAATTATGTGTCGAAAGTGGGATGAGGCTACTTAGTGAGTAGCGTTTGTTTCACGCCGCAAATGTAGTAAAAAATAACAAAAAACAAGCAATCATTAGGGTTTGTTTGTGTTTCCAGTTGGATTCTCGTTAAATATTCGTTCTTATTTCTGATGTATAGACATGGCAATAGAGACGAAATGGCCTCGTATTTCCGAAATCATCACGTCCCCCCTAAAATCGAACATACATTCTTGTAGAGATGGGTATACCCCGTCTCATCCCCTCTAAAAGATGTTTTAAATTACTGTCAGACGGTGGGAGATGGAGCATGCTCCGTCTCTACAACTTGGTAATAACCATTCTCCCACCTTTTGCGCTACTCACTAAGTAGCCTAATTTCTCACATGGCGAAAAAGGGTTATGGTGTATATATCAAACTATCTCTTTTAAGCAATCAACGAGATGCGAGCGAATGTTGTAAAAACGGTTGTAAATTCGGTACCTCATGAGGGTATCGACGCCGTAGGCGTTGAAAGAACCATTCCTGAAAACCCGTTACGGCGAAAATCTGATCAGAAACATTGGTACATCGCTATCGTCAACAACAAGTCCGAGAAACTATGCCGTGACAAGCTGGAAAAGCGCATAGCCAGTCAGCCGGAAGGCGAGAAGGACTATGAGGTTTATATAGCCTCCCAAAAAGAGATGTGTCTTCTGCCAAGCGGCAAGCGTAAGCAAGTAGACCGGATCGTCTTCCGTTCCATTGTATTCATCCGTTGCACCGATGTCTTGCGTAGGAAGGAGATCGTGCATCTTCCTTATATCAAACGTTTCATGGTAAACATAGCTGGCGAACGGTCTGGAGGCATACGCCCCGTAGCCTTCATTCCGGATGAGCAGATGGTGAAACTCCGTAGGATGCTGGACGATTCCGAAGAGCCTGTCATTATCGATCCCCGTCCGCTGCCTCTTGGAGTGAGGGTACGCATTAACGGCGGTAAGTTGCATGGTCTAGAAGGTAACGTGCTGGAAGTGGAGGATGGCAATCTTAACTTTGTGATCCGTGTAGATCTACTGGGATGTGCCAAAGTAAATATCACCCGTGACCTGCTAGAACTATTATGATACACATAGATGGATACGCACTACGGTAAAAAAGAGGATAGATCCGGAGTACGCCTTATCTCGTTGTTAGGAAACCATTTGAAAGAGATTCTTAAGCGAGAGTCGGATAATCGTGCCTTCATCCATCTTTACTGTACGGGTCCGTATTGGGTGGCGTTCGAGAAATCAGCTTACCTGTTACGCCAAATATCTTCCCGTACCTTAGTGACCCCGTTAAGCCTCACCACGTACCCGTTTCCAATCGTGATGGTCTCTTGGACAGATGGCGAGTTACGTTCCTATACACGTAACCATCTTTTCCATTGCGAAGGCAATGACTACGGTCGGTTATCCGTCCCTACTCGTACGCTTGACGGTTACAAGGAGTGGCATAAGGAAGAGGTGAGGTATTTTCCGATGCCGGAAGTAAAAACCACGTCCATGGATCGTGACATGGAGATTGATTAAAGATACTTCTGAGGTTCAAGAGAGCCTCCAATCAAGAATATATTATCGCTAGGTCGCAATTAGAAAATGAGAATTAGGCGGCCGATATCGATCAAGAGGTCAGCTATCTCTAGTAGCGAGGAGAGTCCCTTTTTCTTTAACCGATAGACTAGACTCTTGCTTTAGCTTATACCACTCCAACCACTTGAGAGGTTCGGTCGCTTATTATTATAGTTAGATAGATATGAATAAAACAAATATGGAAAAGGTGAAATATCGTTATAATCGCTGGCGTTTAGCGCTGGGGCGTCTGGTAAATTTGTGGTATATCAACCGCTGGATCATTTTTTGTGCGGATCTTTTCATTTCCCTATGTGTATCTTTGATAGGAGTGCTGGGATTATTGTCCATCATGCATGTATACATAAGCGGGATTAGTGTATTAAAGGTAGGAATAGCTTCCTTTGTGGCCAGTATCCTTTCTTTTCTTACGTTCAAGGTTTATCACGGGGTGATCCGTCATTCCACGCTACGTGGACTATGGAGGATTGGTGGTGTCGCCATCACAAAATCCATCCTCATGTTTATACTGCTTCATCTTTTGAGGGCGGATTTCAATTCCTCTATATATTGGGTGGGAGGGATAACCGATTGTATGTTGACGATTGTTCTGCTGATCACCTTACGTGTATTCGTGATTAATGTATATAATAGCGTGTTGTCCCAACTTGGAAAAAAGCGCAAGCGTGTACTGGTGTTCGGTATGGATGAGGATAGCGTGATGATAGCCACATCACCCAACCGGCAAGTATTCATGCAAAATTATAGCATCATCGGCTTCTTGACGTTTGATAGCGCTAAAAAGAACCTTCGCATAGCGGAACTTCCCGTTTACCAGATCGAGGACATTGATGACTTGTTGCGTCTGATCCCCAGAAATAACTTGGATGGTATCCTTTTCCCGAATATAAAGACCGTCCGACGAGAACGTGATCGTTTGATTCATTATTGCGAGCAGGCCTCCTTGAAGCCTCTCGTGATTCCTGATATGGAGGAGGTCCATGAGGGCGGAATGAAGCGTTCAGTCCGTGAGATCCGTATTGAGGACTTGCTGGGTCGTGAGGAGATTAGTATAAATCTGGGCGAGATCGGTCTCTTATTGAAAGATAAGACGATCCTTGTTACGGGAGCGGCCGGTAGCATTGGTAGCGAGATCTGCCGCCAGCTGGCGCATTTCCCGATCAAGAAACTGATCTGCCTTGATGCCGCCGAGACTCCGATGCATGACTTACGCCTGGAATTGGAGGAGAAGTATAAGGAACTGGATTTTGTACCTATCATAGGCGATGTCCGGAATCCGGACCGTGTAGATTACGTATTCCGCAATTGGCATCCCCAGGTAGTATTCCATGCGGCAGCTTATAAGCACGTCCCCTTGATGGAAGAGAACCCTTGCGAGGCTGTTCGTACCAACGTGTTTGGTACCCGAGTGATAGCGGATGCCGCCGTAAGCTATGGTGTGGAGAAATTTGTGATGATCAGTACGGATAAGGCCGTTAATCCAACGAATATCATGGGATGTAGCAAGCGCCTCGCTGAGATATATGTGCAGAGCTTGAGTGTGGCGATCAGTAAGGGGGCTCTAGCGGGAAACACTAAGTTTATCACGACCCGTTTCGGTAATGTATTAGGAAGTAATGGCTCCGTGATACCTCGTTTTCGCGATCAGATCGCCAAAGGAGGCCCAGTTACGGTAACCCATCCCGATATCATCCGCTACTTCATGACAATCCCCGAAGCCTGCCGTTTGGTGTTGGAAGCCGGTACGATGGGCAAGGGCGGCGAGATATTCATCTTTGATATGGGTGAGCCGGTCAAGATCGCTGACTTAGCGAAGCGTATGATCGAGCTTTCTGGTTTGCAGGTGGATAAAGACATAGAGATTAAATACACAGGTCTTCGTCCCGGTGAGAAATTATATGAGGAACTATTGAGCAACAAGGAGAATACGAAGGAAACCCCTCATGAGAAGATTCGTGTGGCAGCAGTCCGGGAGTACGCCTACAAGGATGTGGTAGAGCACATTGATCTATTAGCTGAATTATCCCTTCATGTACATATTCTTCCTATGGTGAAAGAGATGAAATCCTTCGTCCCCGAGTTCAAGAGCCAAAACTCTCAATTCACGAGATTGGACGGAGTGAATTAGCAATTTAGTTGGTAGTTATAAATCTGAATTATAAATGATTATCGCAGTAGATTTTGACGGAACAATCGTTGAGCATAAATATCCGGCGATAGGGAAGGAGATCCCTTTCGCTTTCGAGACATTGAGAAAGTTACAAACAGAACACCACAAGCTGATCTTATGGAGTGTGCGAGAGGGCAAGCTTTTGGATGAGGCTGTCACCTTTTGCCGAGAGCGGGGCTTGGAGTTTTACGCAGTGAACCGAGATTATCCGGAAGAAGAGAAAAACCTGAACAACCATTTCTCCCGTAAGCTGAAGGCCGATATTTTTATTGATGACCGTAATCTTGGTGGTCTCCCGGACTGGGGTATGATTTACGAGATGGTGAGTAAAAGACTTTCCTATGAGGATTTAATGCGGAAATACGAGTCGGAATACGAACCGGAGAAACCGAAAGGCCTTTTCTCTCGTTTGTTTCGCTAAATCCATATCATTCTGTGTTCAATGAAATAAAAAAAGAAAACAAAATAATATGAAAATCAAAAGATTACTACTTTTATTAGCTCTACCTCTATTGGTAGCGAGTTGTACTTCTTACAAGAACGTACCATACCTCCAAAACCCAGAGGCAGTGAACGATTTTGAGGAGACCCTTCCGTTGTATGACGCCAAGATCATGCCAAAAGACTTGTTGAGCATCACGGTCAATACGACAGACCCGAAGGCTGCGACTCCATTCAACTTGACGGTACAGACTCCAATCAATGCGGCTTTGACAAATATCAGTACGACCACGCAACCGACCATGCAGCAATACTTGGTGAATAATAAAGGAGAGATCGATTTCCCTGTTATCGGTCGCTTGGAAGTGGGTGGTCTCACCAAGAACGAGGCGGAGGACTTGATTCGTGAGCGTTTGAAACCTTATTTGAAGGAATCCCCGATCGTTACGGTCCGTATGGCTAATTACAAGATCTCCGTGTTGGGTGAGGTGGCCCGTCCGGGTAGCTTCACGATCGGCAACGAGAAGGTGAACGTTCTGGAGGCTTTGGCGATGGCAGGTGATATGACGATTTACGGTGTCCGTGATAACGTCAAGCTGATCCGTGAGGACGTGAACGGTAAGCGTGAGATCATTAACTTGAATTTGAATAATGCCGAAGTCGTGACTTCCCCGTATTATTACCTGAAGCAAAACGATATTATTTACGTGACCCCGAACAAGACGAAGGCTAAGAACTCCGATATCGGTAACAGCACGACCCTTTGGGTAAGCTCACTCTCGATTCTGGTATCTATTGCCGGCCTGTTGGTAAACATACTTAAGTAATTGAAAATTGAGAATTGAAAATTAAGAGAGATGATAGACGAACGGATAAATAATAACACTGGGATAGAGAACGAGGAACAAGAGATTGATTTGGTCGCTCTTTTATTTAAATACCTTTTTTATTGGCGTTGGTTTGTGGCTAGTATATTGATATGTTGCATCGCCACTTACCTGTTTCTTCGTTATCAAACGCCTGTATATAACATTTCCAGTTCCGTGTTGATAAAGGAGGAGGATAAGCGAAGCGGTTCGGGCAACAATCCGTTGGCGGCCATTCAAGACTTGGGAATGTTTTCCATGACAAATAATTTTGATAACGAGGTGGAGATATTGAAATCCCGTACATTGATAAAAAAAGTCGTGAACGACCTGAATTTATATGTTCGTGTAGCGGAAAAGCGAGCGTTCGGTTATGCGATGCCTCTTTATAAGAATAGTCCGGTGCGGATTTATATGACACCAGAAGAGGCCGATAAATTGGAGGAGCCGATTAAGCTGGATCTTACATTTACAAAAACAGGAAAATTGTCTGTTAAGGCTGAATATGTGCAAGATAAGGAAGAGCAAGAGATAGAACAGGCATTTGATCAATTGCCGGCGGTGTTACCAACACCTGTGGGTGTTTTAAGCTTTACGCAAGGCGATACCTTGTATATGGAAGAAGAGGAAATCGCTTTACGTGTTACCATAAATACGCCGACGGAGACCGCCGAGGATTATATGAAAGACTTGAGCGTGACCGCCTCTTCCCAGACCACGACGATAGCGAAGATCAGCGTGAACAATACAGTAAAGGAGCGAGGCGTGGATTTCGTGAATCGTTTGGTTGCGTTCTATAATCAAGATGCGAACGATGAGAAGAATGAGGTAGCTCAGAAAACCGCTGAGTTCATAGAGGAGCGTATCGGTATAATTAACCATGAGTTGGGTACGGCGGAGAGCGAGTTGGCGGATTTCAAGCAACGATCCGGTCTAACGGATTTGACAAGTGATGCCCGTCTAGCCTTACAAGAGAGTTCCAAGTATGAGCAGCAACGTACGGAGAACGCTACACAGATCAGCTTGGTTCAATTTCTGCGTACCTATATCAACGATCCGGTCAACAAGGAAGAGGTAATTCCTGCAAACGTAGGGTTACAGGATCAAAACCTCACTAGGGTGATTGAACAATATAACACGATGATCATCGAGCGTAAACGTTTATTACGTACCTCTTCGGAAAATAACCCGGCGGTGATAAACATGAACACCGGCGTTGAGGCGATGAGACGCAATGTCGAGACAACCGTGAATAGTGTCTTGCGAGGACTACAAATCGCCCAGAAAGATATTGAGCGTCAGGCTAGTAAATTTGAGAGCCGGATTAGTGATGCTCCAAAGCAAGAGAAAGAGTTCATGACTATTTCTCGCCAGCAAGAAATCAAGGCGACTTTATATATCATGCTGTTGCAGAAGCGGGAGGAAAATGCGATCACATTGGCAGCCACGGCTAATAATGGTCGTATTGTAGAGGAACCATTACCCGGGAAGGATCCTGTGGCTCCCAAGAAGCTCGTGTTTTTATTGGCTGCGTTTGTGGTGGGCCTGTTTATTCCGGTGGGAATCATCTTTGTCGTGGAATTATTGAAATATAAGATCGAGAATCGTGGCGATGTGGAGCAATTGACGAATGTTCCGATTTTGGGCGAATTGCCCTTGTGTGGTCATAAATCCTCCGATAAGGGAGCGATCGTAGTGCGCGAGAATAAGAACGACATGATGGAGGAGACCTTCCGAGGTTTGCGGACCAATCTGCTCTTTATGCTCCGGAAAGATCAAAAGGTCATACTTTTCTCTTCTACGCAGCCCGGAGAAGGTAAGTCTTTCGTGACTGGAAATCTCGCTGTCAGCTTGGCTTATTTGGGAAAGAAGGTGGTAGTGGTTGGTATGGATATCCGTAAGCCGGGCTTGAATAAGGTCTTCGATTTATCGAAAAGGCAGGAAGGAATATCAAATTATCTGATGGATCCGGAGGATAAGGATCTTTTTGATCTTGTGCAGCCTTCCGGCATCAGTCCGAACCTGGATATCCTTTTAGGAGGAACGATTCCCCCGAACCCGACGGAACTGGTAGCCCGTGATACCTTGGAGAAGGCGATAGAGCAATTGAAATCCCGTTATGACTACGTGTTGCTGGATACAGCCCCGATCGGTATGGTAACTGATACGGCCATAATAAGCCGTGTGGCCGACATGTGTGTTTATGTCTGCCGTGCGGACGTGACCCCGAAAGCCGCTTTCTGCTACATTAATGTTCTTAGGGACGAGCATAAATTTGACAAGTTGGCGGTAGTGATCAATGGAATTGACCTGAGCAAACGTAAGAACACCTATGGTTACGGTTATGGTAAGAAATATGGTTATGGCTATGGTAAACATTATGGTTATGGATACGGCTATGGGTATGGCTTTGAGGCGGAGAATAAGAAAAAGAAATAATAAGGAAATTTATAAAGAGTCATGAGACACGTATTATTTAGTCCCCCTGATATAACAGAGGCAGAGATCAGTGAAGTTGTTGATGCTTTGAAGTCCGGTTGGATAACTACCGGACCTAAAACTAAAAAATTAGAACAGCTGGTAGCAGAACGTTGTCATACCTCAAAAGCTGTTTGTTTGAATTCAAATACGGCATGTGCTGAGATAACTTTGCGTATATTAGGTATAGGAATCGGTGATGAGGTTATTGTTCCAGCCTATACTTATACAGCTACCGCAAGTGTGGTAGAGCATGTGGGGGCAAGATTGGTCATGATAGATTGTGAGCATGGAAAGTTCACGATGGATTATGAGAAATTAGAAGCGGCGATAACCGAGAGAACAAAAGCTATAATCCCGGTGGATTTGTTTGGTATTCCTTGTGGCTATGATACGATTTTCGATATAGTAGAACGGAAAAAGAATTTATTCCATCCAAATGATAACCCGATTCAAAAAGCCTTGAATCGAGTGATTGTTATGGCTGATGGTGCTCATTCTTTTGGAGCCTCATATAAAAAATTCCCAATAGGTTCTGTCGCCGATTTTACGAATTTCTCATTTCATGCGGTGAAAAACCTAACAACAGCGGAAGGCGGTGCGGTTGTTTGGAGAGATATTGAAGGGATAGATAATGATGAGTTATATCACCAATATATGTTATTGAGTCTTCATGGTCAGAGTAAAGACGCTTTGGCAAAAACGAAGTTGGGAGCGTGGGAGTATGATATTATTGGGCCATGGTATAAATGTAATATGACAGATGTCTGTGCGGGCATAGGTCTAGGACAAATAAAAAGGTATGATGAGATTTTGTCCCGTCGAAAAGAAATTATAGACCGTTATAATAAAGGATTGAAGGGGCTACCTATTACGGTGGTAACGCATTATACTTCAGATATTGTCTCTTCTGGACATTTATATATTATAAATCTGAATGACAAAGATGCCGAACAACGGAACAAATTTATAGAGGAAATGGCCGGATTAGGAGTTGCGACCAATGTACATTATAAACCACTTCCTATGCACACAGGCTATAAGAAATTGGGGTTCAAGATAGAGGACTATCCAAATGCTTATAAGCAATTTAAAAATGTTGTGACATTGCCGCTTCATACCTGCTTGTCTGATGAAGATGTGGATTATGTGATTGAGTGCGTGAAGGAATGTTTAAAATGAGATAGGATATGACATTTGAAAGATTGTATCATATAGTTCGAATCTCTTTGCTGAGAAATGGGTTTTATTTTGAAATATGATTGGTATATTTTGTAGTTGAATTAAATTTTAAATATGTATGAACGATATGTAAAACGTGGAATAGATTTTATTCTTGCGTTGATAATTTTGCCATTTGTACTATTTGTAATAGTCATAATGACTCCATTTATTCTTATCTCAGATCCAGGTCCAATATTCTACAGTGGATTAAGAAGGGGACGTAATGGAATGCCTTTCAAAATGTATAAGTTCCGTTCAATGTATGTTAATTCTCCGGATGTAAGGAATCTCGATGGGTCTACATTCAATGGACATGATGATCCTAGAGTGACACCAATAGGTCGGTTTATGCGGAAGACTTCTATCGATGAGATTCCACAATTCTTGAATGTCCTGATTGGGGATATGAGTTTTGTTGGACCTAGGCCTACTTTAGCGACTAAATCATTTGAAGAAGTTGAAGTAGAAAGAAGAAAACGATATGATGTGAAACCTGGTATTACTGGATATGCTCAGGCTTATTTTAGAAATTCTATTTCTCAAGAAGATAAATTTAAATATGATCTGTACTATGTAGATCATGTTTCTTTTAAGTTAGACTTGAAGATTTTGTCGCAGACGATGATTTCTGTAATAAAACGAGAAAATATTTATGTTAAAAAGAAAAATAACGATAATCGATAAGATAAACAAGATCTATTTATAAGTGAAACGATTATTAATTATAGGAGCTTCAATATTGCAATTGCCAGCAATATTGAAAGCCAAAGAAATGGGATTGTATGTAGGAGTCGCTGATTTTAACCCACATGCGATTGGTGTATCTCATGCTGACGAATACTTCAATGTGAGTACAATTGATGAAGAGGGAGTGTATCGAGCCGGAAGAGAATTTAAAGCAGATGGTATTGTTACATTGGCCACAGACATGCCAATGCGGGCTGTGGCCTATGCTACTCATAAATTAGGTCTTGTTGGAATATCATACGATACGGCGATTAAGGCAACTGATAAGGGAGAAATGATCAAAGCTTTTGAAGTTGCAGGGGTAGAACATCCATGGTATTATATACTTCACACTCCAGAAGATTTGAAGAAGGTTGTTTCTGAAATTACGTATCCTTGTATCAGCAAACCTGTGGATAACGCGGGCAGTAGAGGTGTTGTTCTAATTGAAAGTTCCAAGGATTTGGAGAATGCAATTCAATATAGTTCTCTAAACGGACGAAATGGTGATGTCATTATTGAGGAATATTTAAAAGGCAGTGAGGTCAGTGTTGAGGTTATGGTTGTTAATGAAGATGTTCATATATTGCAAGTTACAGATAAATTGACAACAGGAAGCCCCCATTTTGTTGAGATGGGACATAGCCAGCCTAGCTTATTAGACTATAAGGATATTAGGGCGATCAAGGATTTGACAAAAAGAGCCGTGAATTCTATCGGTATTAATCATGGCCCAGCTCATGTGGAAATAATGCTAACAGATCAAGGACCAAAAATGATTGAACTTGGAGCAAGGATGGGTGGAGACTGTATTACTACACATTTAGTGCCATTGTCTACGGGTATTGATATGGTGAAAGCTACTATACAAATAGCGTTGGGAGAATGCCCTTCTATTGCTCCGAGATTTGATAAAGGAGCGGCGATACGTTATATAGAAGAGACAAATGGTGTTATTGAGAATATTTCGGGAATTGATAAAGTGAATAGCATAAATGGTATTGAGCATGTCGTGTTGACTAAAGCCGTAGGCGATGTCGTTAATCGGATTAGCAGTAGTGTGGATCGTATCGGATATGTAATTTCTCAAGCGGATACAGCTCAAGCTGCTATTGATCTTTGCGAAAATGCGATGAAACATATTGTTATTACTACTAAATAATGATAAAAACATAAGTGTTGTTATGGAATTGAAAGGGAAACGTCTTTTATATATAGGTGGGAGTGCTTCAATAACTGATATTGCATTCTATACTAAGAGTCATGGTATAAAGTTGCTAGTTGCAGGGAAATCAATACCGCAAGATATACAAGCATTGACAGATGAACAATATATTATTGATGTTTGCGATAGGGAATGTCTGAAGAAAATAGTGTTAGAACATGCTGTTGATGGCATATTGGTTATAGGAAATGAGGACATTATAACAAGTGTGGTTGATGTGGCAGAGAATATAGGTCTTGATTTCTATGTAAATCGTAATCAATGGGTTGAATTACAGGATAAAAAGAATTTTAAGAGAAACTGTATAAAGTATGGTATTCCTATTGTAGAGACTTACGAGTTGTCAAATGATTCTGATTCAGTTCAAATACCCCGAAGTGCCTATCCGATTATTTTGAAACCTGCTGATAGTTGCGGGTCAAAAGGAATCTCAATATGTAATTCGGAAAAAGAATTGAAGCAATCAATTCAAAAAGCGAAATTATATTCAAGGACAAATCGGTTTTTATGTGAAAAATATATGGATTGTCCGGAGATTACCATTAAATATTTATTTGATCGTGGAAATATATATGTATGGGAAATAAATGATCGATTTGTTAATAGAGAGCAAAAGAATGTAGGAGCAATAGCGGATTGTACTATATATCCATCAAAACATGTGAAGCTATATTTTGAAACGTTGCATTCGAAGATGGTTGAAATGCTTAAAGATTTCAATATTTATAATGGAACTATGTTCATACAAGCATTTGTTGATGGAGAAATTATCCGGCCTTATGATCCAGGGATTAGGTTTTCAGGAGGATTATCGTATTTTATCACAAAGCATGTTTTTGATGTGAATCCATTGGAATTTATGATAAACACGTCACTTGTTGGACGGATGTATTTAGGAGATGAAAACCTTATCGAACGAATAAGCGTAGATATGAATGGCCGCTTTCTCGCCAATTATTCAATTTTAGCAAAGAAAGGAACTATTGCTGAAATCGAGGGTATGGATCGTGTAGCAAAAATACCTGAGGTGTTTAATACAATACAATTGCTTCATGTGGGAGATGAAGTAAATATGATAGGTACTTTGCAGCAGGTATTTGCAAGATTCCATATAGAAGCTAAGAGTAGAGAAGAGCTGAATCGGATTATAAATAAAGTATATAATGCAATTCAACTGAAAGGTATAGATGGGGAAAATATGAAACTCTGTCAAAAAATTAGTATATTATAAGTAAGTTTGAGCATGAAGAGATATACTGATATCTTAGTTGATTTTGTTGTTGCGCTTAAATATAAGGATTTACCGTCCTGTGTCATTGAACAGACAAAATTGTTTATAGCTGATTATTATGCAGCTAGTATAGCAGGATATAGAGTTAATAAGCAGTTCAATAAGGTGGTAATGTCCATTATAAAAGAAGATAGTGGAACAGAACAGGCATCAATATTATTTGAGAAGAAAAAATATCCAGTGACTAATGCGGCTTTTATGAACGCAGTTTATGCGCATGGCGCAGATATGGATGATGGTAATCGGAAATCTGCGGGTCATATCGGAGCCCATGTGATATCTTCTGTTTTTGCGTTGGGTGAGAAGCTGGGGGTAACATGGAAGGATATTATTGTCGCAATAAATGTAGGATATGAATTTTTTAATAGGATAGCAGGTGCTGCACAGCCAGGACTTTATAACAGAGGTTTTCATTCAACGGGGATTGCAGGAGCAATGGCTTGTGGGGCTGCTTGTGCAAAACTAATGGGATTAGATCGATGTGGAGTTTATAATAGTGTGTCTTTAGCAGCGATTCAGTCTAGTGGTTTGATTATTATAGATGAGAGTGGGCAAAGGTGTAAGCCGATTAATCCTGCAAATGCGGCAAGGATAGGTGTTCTTTCTGCTTTAATGGCAGAGAGGGGATTATTGAGTTCACAAAATCCATTGGAGAGTAAAAAAGGGTGGTTTCATGCTTTTACGGATCATGTTGATGAAACTATCCTTTTGGGAGGTCTTGGCGTGGATTTTACAATTTGTGAAAGTTATTTGAAGCTGTATCCAACATGCCGTCATACACATTGTTGTATTGATAGTATTCTGAAAATACGGGAACGAATGGGGGATAAAAAAACTTTTTTACCTGATATTATAGAGAAAATTGAAGTAAATATTTATCCAAGTGCGATTAAGTCGGCAGGAATAATTCGGAATCCACGTTCACAAGAAGAGGCGAAATTCTCAATTTATTATGCGATAGCTGTAGCATTCAACAATGGAGATTTCTCTATAGAGGATCTTCAGGTTGAAAGGATTGATTCTGTAATAAATGATTTGTTAGCGAAAATAGAATTAGTACCAGATCCTTTGATGGAAGATAGAGCGTGTGGGATCAGAGGTTCCCGAATAAAAGTTGTATTGTGTGATGGGGAAATTTTTGAGGAAACGATATTAATACCGAAAGGGGAAGGAATAGGATCGCTTGATTGGAATAATTTACGAGTTAAAATGTACGCATGTTCATATGGAGTTATCTCGGAAAAAATGTCTAATTTATTGATAAATAGGTGTATGGGTATTGATGTTGATGAACCTTTCGGATCGATTATGCTGTTTTTCGATAAGGATTTGCGATTGTTGGGTTATAAAGATCAACAGGATTGTTAACGTGTAAAAGAATGCTGATATGTCTAAAGTCTCGATTATTATCCCTGTATATAATGCGGAAAAAACACTTTGTAGGTGTCTTGATAGTTTAGTTGTACAGACTTATGAAGATGTAGAGATAATTTTAGTAAATGATGGCTCTGTTGATAGTAGTCGGAATATTTGTGAAACATATAGAGATAAATATTCTCAGATTATATTGATTAATCAGGAGAATGCAGGACCTGCTACAGCTCGGAATGTCGGAATAGATAGTGCTAGTGGTAAATATATTTCTTTTGTGGATGCGGATGATTATGTTGAATGTGGTATGATTGAAGAAATGGTTAATGCGGCAGAAACTAATCATGCGGAAATGGTTATTTGTGGGTATGATCAAGAACATTCTGGCGTTATTGTAAAACATGAATATAAATATGATGCTGGATTATATGTAGGGGAAGGAGCAAGGAAAATAGCAATTGACTTAATAAGCGATGTCTCTGCTAAAAGAATACCCCCTTATTCATGGGTGAGAATGATATTAAAAGATTCTTTGGAAAATCCTAAAGTTCGATATGCAGAAGGGATGATACGAAGTGAAGATTACTATTTTTTTGTGCAGCTTCATTTCCGTATAAAGAGATTGTATTTACTAGGAGATAAACCTCTTTATCATTATATGGAAATAGATAATTCCTTGACTCATACATATGTACCGAATTATTGGTTTTCAGTGAAAGAAATATATTGTGGGCTATTAGAAAAACTTCCGGAAGATGAGGAAATTAAGAAACGATTAGGGGTAATGCTTGTACAGCGTTCTTTGGTTGCTTTAAGTAATGTATCCAAAAAGAAGAGTAAGGGTATGTTAAGAAAAGAGTTGTATGAGATAGTTTTGGATGAAGATTTGAATTATGTCATCTCTGAGATAAGTGGTACCTCGTATTTGAAATCTTATGTTTGGTTAATGAGTAATCATATGTATTTTATTGTATACTGGAGGTATTTGTTGAAGTTTTATGGAAGAAAAATATTTTCATAATTTTAATTAAGTGGAAATGATAAAAGTAGACAGGTTGAAATTTAATATTATATTTCGATTTAGCTTAGCATTCTTTTTAATTTCGATATATATTCTTGCCGTAAAAGATTATTCAGTAGTAGTAATTCTTCCTTGCATGGTGTTTTTATTAGGTATTTATTTTTCTGTAAAGGATATTTATAATAATATTTTTTTATTTTCATTTTTAATTTGTTTCTTTACTTTCTTGTTAGGTGGACAGTTACTCGATAAGTTTATTAATGTGTATGGTTACGATTTTTCAGAAGATATAGAATTACATACTGATCTGATTTTATTGATTGGGCTGACAGGATTGATGTTGGGATATTTTTTGGCAGATAAAGCACAAGGAAATAAGCATGTTTTTATAGCAGTGGATTATAATAGTACTTATTACGTGAACGTAAGAACTGTTAGTAAATATTTATTTTTTGTATCATATACATTATGGATGCTTATCTTGTTAGATAATGTTCTTTATGTTGTTCAATATGGATATATTAGTTACTATTTGTCATATTCAAGTAGAGTGCCTGCTCTTATAAGAGTGTTTGGCTATATGGCTCCATCTGCATTCTTTTTGTATCTAGCAACAATGCCCAAAAAAGGAGAAGCTAAAATAGTTATTATAATGTACTTTTTTTATCTGTTATTGTCATTAGGAACAGGGCGACGAATTTATTTCATGACTGGAATCTTGATCATATTTGCTTATATGATGCTACGAAATATAGTTAATCCTGAAAGAAAACCTTGGATTAACAAAAAACAGTTGATTTATATATGTGTATTAGTTCCTGTATTATTAACGTTTATGTATTTATTCGAATATATTAGATCAGAACATGCGGTGGGTACAGCTTCCGCATATTCTCCTTTACTAGGTTTTTTTGTTCGCCAAGGAACCTCTATAAATGTTATCAAATATACAGAGTTATTTGAAACAAGGTTGAATCCTGATGCTTATTATTCATTATATAATACTTTAAAGTGGTTATCAGATAGTTGGATTGATCATCTTTTGAATTTAAATTTGAACTTTGAATTTGGACGGCAATCATTGGAAACTGCAATATCTGGGACATATCTTGCTGATTTTGTTTCGTATAATGCTAATCCAACTACCTATTTGACGGGTATGGGATATGGTTCCTGTTATCTGGAGGAATTATATGTTGATTTTGGTTATATTGGGGTATTCTTAGGCAATGTTATATATGGTATTTTGTTGTGTGTTTTATTAAAAAATGCGGTAAATAGAGGGAATATATGGAGGATTGCGATTGGATTGTTTATGATAGACGCAATATTCAAAGCCCCAAGAGCTACATTTGATGCTTTTTTTGGATCATTTTTGTATTTTAATTCTTGGGGACCATTTTTGCTGATCTTTATTTTTGTTAATGTTTGCATGACAAAGAATAATAGATATGTGAGATAGCTTGTTATAAACTCTATTTAGTGTAATGATAGTAGGTTCTAATAATATTACCAAAAATAATAAACGTATTGCTGAAAATACGTTTTTCTTATATATTCGGATGCTTTTGATAATGTTAGTGTCCCTTTATACTTCACGTGTAGTATTGAAAGTCTTGGGTGTTGAAGATTTTGGGATATATAATGTAGTTGGAGGTGTAGTAGCAATGCTGAATATTATAGTTAATACATTGTCACGAGCCAGTACCCGTTTTATCACATTTGCTTTAGGAAAGGACGACAAGGAAGAATTGAAACAAATTTTTTCAACAGTGATCTGTATTCATCTTCTTTTGGCTGGACTTCTTGTTCTTGTAGGGGAGACTGTTGGTTTGTGGTTTGTATGTAATAAATTGGTTATACCAGCAGAAAGAATGACCGCTGCTTTATGGGTGTATCATAGTTCTATTTTAATTGCAGTTGTTACTTTTGTGAATATACCTTATAATGCTTTGATTATTGCGCATGAGCGGATGGGGGCTTTTGCTTATATTTCTATAATAGAGGTTTTTCTAAAATTATTAGTGGCATGGACTTTGATTTATACGTCTCAGGATAAATTAATTATATATGCTGTACTTCTCTTTGTTGTTCAATTTTTAATACGGATAGTATATGGCTATTATTGTTCTATCCATTTCCCGGAATGTAAGGTTAAGTTAGTTTGGAATGTACAATGGCTGAAAAAAATTTTTGCTTATGTAGGATGGACATTAAATGGAAGTTTTGCGATTGTGGGATATACACAGGGTATTAATATACTTTTAAATCTTTTTTTTGGCCCTGCAGTCAATGCCGCACGAGCTATTGCTGTCCAAGTAGAAGCTGCTGTTGTTTCTTTTGTGCAAAATTTTCAAACAGCAGTTAGACCTCAGATTGTAAAATCATATGCTATGTCTGATATACTATATATGCATAAATTGATTATTATGTCTTCAAAGTATGGCTTTTTTTTGATGCTATTAATAGTTTTGCCACTTACATTATGCATAAATCCAATATTAAAAATGTGGTTAGGAAATGTGCCTGAATATACAGCTGGTTTTGTGCGTATAATGTTTATTGTTGCGTTGTTATGGCCTTTACGTGGTGCTATGATTGATGCAATTCATGCGACGGGGGATATAAAGAAATTTCAAATATACGAAGGGACTTCTCTTTTATTGACTGTTCCTATTGCTTATCTGGCATTGGAATTTTATCATATTTCTCCAGAAATTGTCATGTGTATCTACCTTTTTGTTGAACTTTTTACACAGGGCATACGAATTTGGATTGTCTTGAGTAAAATATCTATTTCCTATCGTTGTTATTTTAGAGAAGTCTTATATCCGATTGGTATATCTTCTTTGTTTGCTTTTATTCCATTCTTCTTGATTCATATGACAGAAAACGAGGAATTTTCTAAAGTTGTGCTTTATATGGCTGCGTCTTTTTTTTACGTATTGATGTGCATATTGATTTTTGGAATGAAATGGACGGAGCGGATTTGGACGTTTAATTATATTAAAAAATTAGTATGGATATTTATAAGGAAAGTGACTTTCTGGAGATGAAGTGTATATGTTGGTTGATATTGAAGGAACGAAAGTTCGGAGGGTTATAAAAATCATAAAAGAAGATATAGAATGAAGTTAGTACTTGGAACAATGACATTCGGAGAGTCCGTATTCGCTCCGAATGTGGATGAGTTTGTAGAGATGTTTCTAGATGCGGGATATGAGGAGCTTGATACGGCATATGTCTACAACGAAGGGAACTGTGAAAAGCTGTTGGGAGAGGTTCTGCCTAAACTCCGCAGCCCGTATAAAATTTCAACAAAAGTGAATCCTCGGATTACCGGTAAGTTGGACGGAGAAGCTGCCTATATTCAACTAAACGAGTCGTTAAAAAGGCTAGGGGTTCCTGTAGTAGATATTTTCTATCTTCATTTTCCCGATCCTGCAACGCCGGTGGAAAACGTTTTGGAGGCCTGTAATAATCTCTATCGAGAAGGAAAATTCAGAGAGTTAGGACTTTCTAATTTTCCGGCATGGATGGTTGTGGATGTATGGCATATCTGCCATAAAAACGGTTGGGTATTGCCGACTGTGTTCGAGGGTATTTACAATCCTTTGACTAGAAAAGCAGAAACTGAGCTGAACGAATGCTTGAATCATTTCGGGATTCGTTTCTATGCCTATAATCCGATGGCTGGCGGATTACTTACAGGACGTTATGGAAGATATGAGGACGCTCCGATGGATGGGCGCTTCACGCATCGTCCGAACTACCAGAAGCGTTACTGGAAAAAGAGCTATTTCGATGCAGTGGAAATTATCAAATTGGCCTGCGAGGAAGAGGGTATTACTACTATTGAAGCAACTTATCGCTGGCTTGCTTATCATTCTATGTTGAATGTGGAACGTGGGGATGCGATTATCATCGGTGCTTCCAAGGCGGATCACCTGAAGCAGAATATGGAAACAGTGAAAGCGGGTCCCTTGTCGGATGCGGTCGTGGATGCTTTTGAAAAAGCCTGGCAGCACTGTAAAGCGGATTGTCCTGAATACTTCACTTTGTATAAAGGTAAAGGCTCTGTGGGAGGAGAGAAGAAATAATGCTGAATCAAGAAAGAGTATTTGATGTGTTGGCAAAGCATGGTGTTACATTCTTTACGGGTGTACCGGATTCTTATTTGAATGGTTTCTGTAATTATGCCCTAAACAATTGTGGAAGTAGAAATATCATTGCGGCCAATGAGGGGAATGCGGTAGGTATTGCCTCTGGACATTATTTCGCAACAAAAGAGATTCCTCTTGTCTATATGCAGAACAGTGGACTGGGGAATACGGTGAATCCTTTGGTAAGTCTTGTGGATAAGGATGTGTATGCTGTTCCTATGCTTTTACTTGTCGGCTGGCGTGGGCAAGGAAACTCTGAGCCGAATCATCCGCAGCATAAGCTACAGGGGGAGATTACACCCGAACTGCTGGAAATCATGCACATCCCCTACACCATCCTTGATGATGACGATGATAAGTTTGCTAAAACAGTGGAGAAGGCGGTCAAATATTGTAAAGAATCCCGACAGCCTTACGGTTTGATCGCACCAAAGGGTGTCATGGCGGCGAGTGATAAGCCGAATAACGTGGACAATACTTATCCAATGAGTAGGGAAGAAGCAATGGAAATCATTTTGAACAATATGCCGGAGAATACCATCTATTCCGTAACGACAGGAAGAGCAACTAGAGAACTGTTTTTCTTGCGAGAAAAGAGAGGCGAAACAAAAGCGCATGACTTTCTCAATGTCGGTTCTATGGGACATGCAAGCTCTGTGGCGTTTGGGATTGCACTGGAGAGACTTGAACGGAAGGTTGTTGCTTTGGATGGTGATAGCGCCTGCATGATGCATATGGGAGCAATGACAATGGTCAGCAAGCTTGATGCTCCAAACTTCATGCATATCGTTTTGAACAATGGAGCGCATGAGTCTGTGGGCGGGCAACCATCTGCCGGTCATAAGGTTGACTTTACCAAAATAGCGGAGGCATGCGGATATACGACGGTCGGACATCCTGTAACAACAAAGGTGGAGCTGAAGGAGGCTTTGGAAATTCTACGTGATTGTAGCAAGGCGTCTTTCATTGATTGCCGAATTCATAAGGGATTGAGCAGAAAATTGCCACCGATTGTGTTTGAGCACAGAAAAGTGATAAATGACCTGATAGATGATTTGAACGAATAAAAATAATAATGGGTAACAAAACAAAGTCCCGTATTAATCGGAAGGGAGAAATATAATCATGAACAGTATGGAAAAAACAAGAGAATTTCTGAAGTCAATCGGTCTCCCCGGAGGGGATGCATACGATTTGCCTACTTCTGAAAAACGATTTGCGGATGGTGGCCAGTACCGCTTTGAAGTTCCCGGAATTCAAGGCCCGAAAGTAATGCAGGCTCTTTTGGAGGCAATGGATGGGTACGGTTTGTACCTGCACCGTGTGACGCAGACTCAGGGTATTATACGTTTGACAGATGAGGAGATTGGTAAGATGGTGGAGCTTGCCCACAAATGGCAGACTGATCTGATTCTTGCCATCGGCCCCCGTGCAACCACGGACACGTCTGCGTCGGTACATACGGAGGAGGGTGTTCGTATGGGGTATCGTTTGCGTGGTCAGGAGCAGATTGTTCGCGCCATAGAGGATGTGAAACGTGCCGCTCGTCTCGGATGCCGTAGCTTCCTTGTTTATGATGAAGGATGCCTGTGGGCATTGAACGAAATGCGCAAAGCAGGAGAGATTCCTATGGACTGTCATTTTAAGGTATCTGCCCATACGGGACACGGAAATCCTTGTTCCGCAAAGTTGTTGGAAAGAATTGGAGCAGACTCTATAAATCCTGTTCGTGACATTCAGCTCCAAATGTTAGCGGCTATGCGTCAGGCAGTGGACTGTCCAATCGACATTCATACCGAAAACCCGAAATCCACAGGTGGGTTTATCCGTCATTACGAAGTGCCGGAAATGATCCGTATAGCCGCACCGATTTACCTTAAGACCGGAGGTTCCGTGGCTGTGACTCACAGCTGGAGCAGTACCGAGGACGATGCGC